>Ga0114962_10003990_pt1 | contig 11837 bp, 8 predicted proteins | sample C_130820_MF_Meta_FD_87017 | JGI IMG/M metagenome (GOLD analysis project Ga0114962, IMG submission 87017) | Freshwater microbial communities from Lake Croche, Canada to study carbon cycling - C_130820_MF_MetaG | ecosystem: Environmental > Aquatic > Freshwater > Lake | place: Lake Croche, Canada... | reverse complement strand
GTAATAACTCCCGGTCAAGCCGCTGCCGCCGGTTCCCACCACCAAATTCACCGTAGCTGGCGATGAAGTAGTCAGACTGTCGGTAGACGTGTATGTAAAGCTGTCAACGCCCTGGTAGCCAGCTGCGGGGGTGTAGGTCAGCTTGGGCGGAAAGCCCGTGAGGGTGCCATGCGCCGGTTGGGTCGCGATGGTGCACACGACTTGGGGCGTCCGCCAGGAAGAGCCTGTGAGAGTGATCGCCATGCCAGTGTTGACCGGGGTGGCCAGAATTTGCGGGTCGGCATGCGCCAGGGCATAGACCGCCGACGGGGCCTTGGCGGCTTCCAACAGCGAGATATCGTTGGTCAGCGCATCATAATTTGGGTTAGTACTGCCGGGGGCGGAGGGCTTCCAATTGGCTAGGTCGCTATACAACTCAGGCAGCGTCCAGCGGGCCGCCTCGCCATATTTTGGCAAGCAGTCAAGGGCCCATGACTTATAGAAGGGCACGTTATCGTGCATCACCTGAATGGATTCCTGAATGTGACACCTTGAGAGCGCCCGCATGGCGGCAATCGGCGGATAGCCGCCCATGAAGGTGTCCAGCGAGGTTTGGACTTTGGCGTCTTGGAACAAGTCCAGGGTCAACTCCTGCACGTCGGCTTGGGGCAGCAAGTATTCCACGAAGCCGTTGAGCTGGCCGCGGCAATTGCCGGTGGGTTGTTGGAGGCCGACCCGCACCGCCGGATAGAACAGACTTTTGTTGGCATTGAGCATGGTATTGGCACAAGTTCCGAACAGCGTCCCTGCCAAAAAGCCGTTGGCCATCTGCAAGGGATCGGCCGTATTGAAGCCCGGATCCCATGGCAGCGGCGCCGTCACATTGTTGATAAACGCCTGCGCCATGTCGGGCACGGACGGAGCCAGCGCCCCCGGGTCCATCAGGCCAAGCGCGAGAGCGGCTCTGGCACGCACCTGGATATCGGTGTCGCTGAGGCGGCGGGTCAGGGCGGGGATGGCGCTGGGGGCTTTCATGCAGCCGAGGGCGGTGCAAGCCCCTGCGCGCAGATAGGCATCGCTGGTATTTTCCGCCATGGCGATGAGTGAGTTCAGCTCAGTGGCACTCACCCAGCGGGTGCCCAGTTCGGTGGCGGCATTCAACCTGACAATCGGATCGTATTCACTCAGTGCGGCAATGAGTTGTGTCTTGGAATAGCTGCCGCAGTTGCCGGCAAAGTCGCCGGCCCAGGTGGCGTTGGTCACCTTAGCGGGGGTGAGCCGTGGATTGGCTGGATCCAAGCCTTTGCCCGTGATGTAGAGCACCTTCAAAGGCATAGCGGCGTGCAGGAGATATGAGGCGGTCGGAATGGCCCAGTACTCATAAGTATTGTCCCAGTAGGCGTTAATCGTGGTCACACCGTCCGCCGCCAAGCGGTCGTGCGCCTGGCCGGGCCCCCACTGGTCGCCACCTTCATACACAAACGAACCATCACAGCGGCGCTTGAGGTCACGATCCCAGCGCACTCGCTTCTCGTATTCCGCGGCTGCGGCCGGGCCGCCCATGTTGGCGGCCAACTCCGTCCACAGGTAACTGAAGCCCTGGCCGGTATGCCCGTAGGCCTCGCCCCGATATGACGACAAGGATGTCCGCGCGAAATACTCCGCCTGCGCCGGCTTGTTGTCCATGCAACTGAACAAGACCGCACACAGACCATTCTTGCCATTGCTGCGGTGTTCATAATACTGCCGGGGCAAAGCTCCAATATTGTGTTCGCCCCAAAACGGCTGGTGTTCGCCGTAGGGAATGTCGCCGGCGTTAACATAATGGCCGAAGAAAAAGGCCATCCGCTCAATGGCCGGATCAATCTCCGGGTCCACCACGCCCGCCTTCTTGCCCAGCACAATGGTCAGCTGGGCAATGAGCCCGGCCTGGTTGAGCGCGCCGTAGGGAGCGATCGAACCATGATGTCCGTTCACCCAACCGCCTGGGGGCGGGATGGTTGCAAACCCGTGGCCGGTGGTGCCGCAGAGATTCGAGTTTTTAGCTGCATGAATGACATAGGCGCAGAGCCCGGGAAATACCTGCGTATCGGGATTGCCGAGGTCCACGGTGCGCAGGTAATACTCCGCCAGAAACACCCCGTTGTAGAAATGCCAGGCGTCCCCACCCGCAACATAACCCGCGGGCACCAATGCCCGGGCATGATCCCGTAGCATCGGCATGTACTGGGGATCACCGGTTGCCAAAAGGGCCAGCGCATTGATCGCCGAACTGCCGTCCATATTGCCCCAGCCTTTCGCGGTGACCCTTTGTGCGAGACTCTTGGCGGCGTTGGTCATGATCAACGTGGACTTCGAACAACTGTAGGGCGCAGTAGCGGTGTAGGCACCCATGACCTGCAGGGTGATGGACACATCGGTGGTGACCCCGGCACGCCAGCGCTTGAGGCTTAGAACGCCGTCGGCACCCTCGGCGGCACCAATCGCCAAACCCAGGGTTTTGCGGGCGTCGGTGGTGAAGAGCGGCACCGGACCCGCGCCTGCACTCGCGCCCAAAATCACGTCGTCTATGGCCATCACCCCGGCCGCCGGAGTGCTCGGTGCCACGGTGGTCACCAGTATCTGATAGGGTGCAAACAGCGTGCAATCATCCGTATTCATGGTCGCCGGCCAGGCGTGATAAATCCATCCACGCATCCCGGTGGCCCCCAAGTTCCAAGTCCAAGCGCGGTTGAGCGTGCTGAGATCCGTCGCCGTGAGGTCCGGCGCTTGGGCCCGCAGCACAGCTGGCAAGGCCAGTAGCAAAAATAGGAGAATCGTGGCGCAGCAGGCGCGCAGGGAAGGTGGCAGAAGGGCGTGTTTCATCGGGTTGCGTGGGGTTTGCTCGTTTGATTTATTCGGCACTGTCGATAGGCAGCTATTCTAAGGTTAAAATGACCGCTTGCAAACGAAAATAACGGGCCACATACGGGTCACAAAGAAGAAATAGCTAAATCCTGAGCGCGCATTGTAACGGCGTGTCTATGACCGCCGCTGCCCATGGAGCGCCAATGCATCCGCCGCATTCCACAAACGCCCATCTCATTCGCATCGGCAGCCACAGGCCGCCGCTACAATGTATTCCATTGACCGCGGCGGTTAGAGGGTGACGAGTTTGCCGCTGCGAATGGATTGGCCCTCGGCCTCGCAGATTTCGACGGCGCTGGCGGCGTCGCTGGCGGTGACGGTGGTGGGTGGCTGCTGGGTGGCGATGCACTCGATCATATAACTGAGTTCGGCGAGATAGGCGTCGCCGGGTGGTAGGGCAATGCTGCATGCCGCTTGGCCGTTTTCAAACACACGCAAACTATCGCCACCGCGGTTGCAATTGAAGTCAACCGTCGCATTTTCAAAAATGACGCTGTAGGCCATCTCAAAGCCGTGGCCGTCGCCCATCACCCAGCCGCCTTCGGCCGAGACCGCGGCGCCACCAGCCACTTGATACTGCGCCACCACGTGGTCAATTTCCCCGCTGTAGTGGCTGAAGCCCTGGGCAAAAACCGCGCTGGGACGGCCGAAGCAATACTGGACGAAATCCGCGTCGTGGATGTGTAAATCGAGGATGGCACCACCGGATTTTGCGCCGTCGAAGAAATGTTCGCGGCCCCAGGCCGGCGGTTCGGACACCCGGCGGAAGCGCGCCGCAAGTACCCGCCCGTAGGTCTGTTGCGCGATGGCCTGCTTGATCCAAGCATACTCGGGCCAGAAGCGGATGCACATGCCCGGCATGAAAAACCCTTTGGCGGTGGCCGCCGCGGCGGCTATCTCGCGGGCAGCGGCCGCCGTGCGCGCCAGCGGCTTTTCGCATAGCACATGCTTGCCGGCCTGCAGCGCCGCAATGGCGAGCTTGGGGTGCGCCAGCGTCGGCACACAGATATCTATCAAGTCGATGGCCGGATCGGCTAATAATTCTGCAAAGTCGTGGGTGGCCTTCACCTCGCGCATATCAAAGCTGAGGCTATCGTTGGCGCTGCCGATATTGCCACCGGGGGCGGCGAGCACGCCATCGACGGGCAGGTGCAAGGCATCACACAGCGCGGCGATGCGGGCATTGGGGATTTTGCGATAGGCCTTGAGGTGAGTGTGGCCCATGAACCCGAGTCCGACGACAGCGACGTTGATCATGCTTTTGTTAGTAACAGGTTAGTGAGGTAGTCGCGGCCGGCGGCAATATCGCCGGAGCGAGCGGCACCGGCCTCGCGTTCGAAGCAGAGAAACCCGCGGTAATCCAGCTCGGCCAGAGTGGTGAAGAACGCCGCCCAATCGACTTGGCCGGAACCGATGGGCACTTCCTCGCCCCAACTACCGGGCGTGGGGGTGACGGTGGCATCCTTGAGATGGCACGACTTGACGCGGTGGCCGATGCTGCGCAGGGCGGCGATCGGGTCGCCGTTGTTGTAGAGGAGCATATTGGCGGGGTCGAAATTCACCGCCACGTTGGGTTCGGCGAGGTGGTCAAGGAAGCTGACCAGCCCCGCGGCACTTTCCTGGCCGGTTTCACAGCACAGCGTCAGGCCGTGGTCGGCAAATAGCCGGGCCACCTGGCGCATCCGCCCGAGCAATTTGGCGAACGCCGGATCACTCGGCTCGTGCGGCAGGAACCCGGCGTGGGTCATCACGATGGGGATGGCGAGGCGGCAGGCATTTCGAACGGTGACTTGCAGATTGGCCCAGTTAGCGTCCCAAGTGGCATCGGGCACCAGGCCGCCGCTGCGGCGGATGGATTCCAGCGACGTGTAGTCCTCGCCCACCGTCCGAAACATCCCCGAAACAACCTCGATTCCCGCATCGGCGAGTACCGCGGGCAGATCACCCCAGACGGCGGGATTTTCGCGCAGCGGGTCCAGATCGAGCTGGGCCCGCAGAATTCCGAGCTCACGCAACTCGTTGGCTAGATCGGCTGGATCGGTCGGGCGCAGCGACCAACTGCACACTGCCAGACGGCTCACAAAGGATGGGCAAAATGGTGGCTGGGGCATCGGGTTAGCACTTGCGCAAAAAACTCAAAAAGTACCGGGAACAGGACTCGAACCTGCAAGGGTTACCCCACTTGATCCTAAGTCAAGCGCGTCTACCAATTTCGCCATCCCGGCGGCTGGCCAGCATGATAACCAGATCCGCGCCTCCCGCAAGTGTTGAATGTGCCGAAAAAATCTGAAATATTTCCGCGCCGGCCGACGTTTTAATGGGATGAGGCCCGAGGCCCGTTCTTAACACCAAGCAAATCCCCCCATGACTACCCCAACCATTACTGACCGCCGCAGCGTTCTAAAACTCTTGGCAGCGTCCGCCGCCGGCCCACTTATCCTCCCGGGCCGCTTGTTCGGCGCCGACGCCCCCTCGAAAAAAATCACCATTGGCTGCATTGGCGTCGGTTGGCAGGGCACTGAAAACCTCCAATCCTTCCTGGGCCAGAGCGACTGCCAGGTGGTAGCCGTTTGCGATGTGGATGAAAAACACCTCAATGAGGCCATCAAAAGGGTCAATGACCACTACAAAAACCAAGATTGCAAAGGCTACAAGGATTTCGAGGAGTTGATCGCCCGCAACGACATTGATGCGGTGTGTATTTGCACCCCCGACCACTGGCACTCGATCCCGGCCATCGCCGCCGCCAACGCCGGCAAGGACATTTTCTGTGAAAAACCACTCTCCCACACCCTCAGCGAAGGCATCGCCATGGTCAATGCAGTGCATAAAAACCACCGCATCTGGCAGACCGGTTCCTGGCAACGGGCCCAGGCGTCGTTCCGCTGGGCCGCCGAATTGGTGCAAAACGGCTACATCGGCAAGGTCACCCGCGTCGAGGTCGGCCTGCCCTCCGGCCACGCCGATTTTGAAGGCACCGGCAAGACCAAGCCCGATTGCGAGCCACCTGCCGGCGTGGATTACGAACGCTGGATCGGCCCCTCGCAAATGCTGCCCTTCAACCCCTGCCGCTTCCACAAAAACTGGCGCTGGAATTACAATACCGGCGGCGGCCAACTCATGGACTGGATCGGCCACCACAACGACATCGCCCATTGGGGCCTGGCCAACCCGGAATTCGGCTGCGGCCCGGACGATGCGGTCGGACCACTGACCGTCTCAGCCACCGCTGAGTTTCCTGCCAAGACCGACGTCTGGAACACCGCCACCAAGTACCACATCGAATGCAAGTACCCCAATGACATCGATTACGTCATTGCCGGCGGCTACCCGGAAATTCAAGGCGGCGCCAAATGGATTGGGCCCAATGGCTGGGTGCGGGCGGACCGCGGCGTCATCGAGGCCTCCAACAAGGATTGGATCCGCGAGATCCAAAAGCTCGACAAGGAAGGCAGCCTCAAGGTGCAACTTTACAACAGCCCCGGCCATCACAAGGAATTCCTCGATTCCGTCAAGTCGCGCAAACGCACGCTCACCCCAGTGGAAATCGCCCATCGCTCGCAGACGCCCGGCCATCTCGGCTACATCGCCTCGGTCGTCGGACGCCCCCTTAAGTGGGACGCGGTCAAACAGGAAATCATCGGCGACCCCGAAGCCACCGCACTGCTCAGCACAAAAATGCGTGCCCCGTGGCACATCTAAAGCATGAGTCATTGCGAAACTCCGTGAGGAGGGGGGGCATTTTGCCCCCTTGCCCATGGGATGTGCAAGTAAGGGGACGCCACGCAGCGGTCTTTGCACGGAACATGGGCAGGCCGGCACCAGCTGGCGCTCCGCAAGAGGCGCAAAGGCGAGCCTGGAGCTAAATACTTTCAGCTTAGTGCCCGCGATATAGTCACTGTCGCAAGGCATCTCATGCACATCGCCGTTCTCAGACACGCCGGCTGAAGCCAGCGCTCCGTGCCTATCGCCTCACAGGGCGAACCACTCGCTCGGCTCGCCGGCACTGGCGCAATGGATTTGAGTTTGGGGGTGTCCCAGTGAGGTCAGACATTCGCGCAGCAATGCCAGCGCCAGTTGCGGCCCGTTGCAATCCGCGCTCAGATGCCCGAGCACCACCCGCGTAAGCGCAGGATGGGCAATTTCGCTCACCAACTCCAGCACCTGCGTGTTTGACAAATGACCGTGGCGAGAACTGATGCGTTGCTTGGTCGACCACGGCCGCTTGGTATCAGCCTCGAGCAAGGCTTCGTCATAATTGGCCTCGACAAACAAGCCGTTGAGGTCGCGCAGATGGGTGGTGACGCTGCGGGTGATAAAGCCAGTATCAGAGAGCACGCCAAGGCGTTTGGCTTGATGGTGGATGACGAAGCCGACCGGATCGACTGCATCGTGTTGGGTTGTGAACGAATCAATGGTGGCAGCACCGATGACAAACGGGCGGCCGCCTTCAAACACTTTCCATTGGCCACCTTGGATGCCGGCCTCGCGCACCACCTGCGCGGTGGCTGCTGTGGCGTACACCGGCAACGGGTGTTGCTTGAGAAAAATCTTCAAGCCCCGCACGTGGTCGCCGTGCTCGTGGGTCAGTAAAATCCCATCCAGCGAATCCGCCGCGATGCCCACCTGGGCGAGGCGCAGGTTGAGTTGTTTGGCACTCAAGCCCGCATCAATCATCAGGCGCAGTGGGCCGCACTCGACCACCGCGGCATTGCCACTACTCCCACTGCCAAGTACTACAAATCGCATTCCGCCGCTCACCCTGCGCCCCCTCCCTGATCTTGGCAAGCGCCGAGGCAAGACCGGGGGCGTAGTTGCATCAGTCCGCTGGCCTCTGGCCGGTCATTGGGACAAAGCGCACGGCCAGCAACTCGCGCTGGTGGATTTCACCGTCGCATTTTTCCAGCACGTAGAGTTCTTGGTGCATCGGTCGACCGACCGGGATAACCATGCGACCGCCCTCCTTAAGTTGCTCCACCAGGGGCTGCGGAATGTGCTCTGGCGCGCAGGTGACAATGATCGCATCGAAGGGGGGCTGTTCCGGCCAGCCCTTGTAGCCGTCGCCGGCACGCACAGACACATTGGAGTAGCCCAGGCGGCGCAAATCCCGGGCGGCACGCGCGGCCAGCGCCGCGACGATTTCAATCGTATAGACATGCTTTACCAACTGTGCGAGCACGGCAGCCTGATAACCGGAGCCCGTGCCAATTTCCAAAACCCGGTCGGCAGCTTGTAGGGTGAGTTCCTGAGTCATCAAGGCAACGATGCACGGCTGGGACATCGTCTGTCCGTAACCAATCGGCAAGGGCCCGTCCGCATAGGCCCGACAGAGCTCCGCCACAGGGACAAATTCATGGCGCGGCACGCTGGCCATCGCATGTAAGACCCGGCGGTCGGTGATGCCGCGGTGAGACACCGCGAGTTGCCCGGCGACCATCTGCCTGCGCGCGGCCGCAAAGTTGGCATCCGTCGTATCGAACGTTTGCATATCGGCGAGGTGGTTGGAATTGCATCCCGGCGGCCAGAGCCAAGCACCCAAAAAACCCATTTCATGGATTTTGAATAGAATACCTGATCTCAATCCGCGCCGGTACGATACCCGGGGCCAGATTGCCGTCAAGTTCAGAGCTCAGCGTTCCATGGCTTGGCAAAAGACGACTGCGGGCAGGATGCCCGGGCCACCGTGGCGCGGGCATCCTGCCCGCCGCCATCCTCCAGCCCCTGTCGCGCTTCCACTAAATAGAGTCTGTAGGACAAACGCAGCTATTCCCTGCCCCACACTGCTCTACGCGCTTGCGTGGGCCCGCTTTCACCGCTATGAAGCTCGCCCCATGGCCACCATCAACAGCAATTTTCTCAAGCTCAAAGCCGGTTACCTATTTCCTGAAATCGCCCGCCGAGTGCGGGCCTACAGCGACGCCAATCCGGCGCAAGCCGTTCGCATCATCCGCTGCGGCATCGGCGACGTGACCGAACCCTTGCCGGCCGCTGCGGTTGAGGCGATGCATGCCGGGGTGGCGGAAATGGGCTGCCGGGAAACCTTCAAGGGCTACGGCCCGGAGCAAGGGTATGAATTTCTGCGTCAAGCTATCGTGGAGCATCAGTTCGCCGACCTCGGTATCAGCGCCGACGAGGTGTTCGTCTCCGATGGCTCCAAATGCGACACCGGCAATATCCTCGATATCTTTGGCCACGGCAACGTCATCGCCATCACCGATCCAGTCTACCCGGTTTATGTGGACACCAACGTGATGGCCGGCAACACCGGCGAGGCCGATGCCAAAGGCACCTACGCCGGATTGCTTTACCTGCCCTGCAATGCCGCCAATGGCTTTGTCGCCGCCGTGCCCGAGGAGCACGCCGACCTCATCTACCTGTGTTTTCCCAACAATCCGACCGGGGCGGTGGCGACGCGGGCGCAATTGGCGGCGTGGGTCGCTTATGCGCGGGCCAACGATGCGATCATTCTGTTTGATGCGGCGTACGAGGCATACATCCAGGATCCGACCATCCCGCACTCGATCTTTGAAATTGAAGGGGCCCGCGAGTGTGCCATTGAGTTCCGCTCGTTCTCAAAAAATGGTGGCTTCACCGGTGTGCGTTGCGGCTATGTGGTCATCCCCAAGTCGCTGACCGGCAGCGATGGCATGGGCGGCCGCGTGCCCTTGCACCAACTCTGGTCGCGCCGCCACAGCACCAAGTTTAACGGCGCAAGCTATCCAGTGCAAAAAGCCGCCGCCGCACTCTTTAGCGACGCGGGCAAGGCACAGGTGTCCGCCCTGATCAGCCACTACATGGGCAATGCCAAACTCCTGCGCGAAACTTGCGCCGCGGTCGGACTGCCGGTGTTTGGTGGGGTCGATGCGCCGTATGTGTGGGTGGCTTGCCCAGCTGGACTGAGCTCATGGGACATGTTTGACAAGATGTTGTCCGAGGCCCAAGTGGTCATCACGCCGGGCTCGGGTTTCGGTTCGGCCGGCGAAGGGTTTTTCCGCATCTCCGCCTTCAACTCCCGCGCCAACGTCGAGGAAGTCTGCCGCCGCTTGCTCGCCTTGCTAAAATAAGGCCGCAACCTGAGACCTCAGCCGCAACTACATACGCAACTACATAATGTCTGGCATTATATTCCGGTTTGCACTTGCCCACTCCCCCCTCCAGTGAACACTGCTCGGCGATGACCTACAATTTCGACCTCCCCATTGCCCGCCGCAGCAGCGGCTGCATTAAATATGACCGGCGCCCGGAACTCGATCCGTTCTGGGTGGCGGATATGGACTTCGCGTCCCCGCCGGAGATTCTCGCGGCCCTGCATGACCGGATCGACCACGGCGTCTTCGGCTACCCCCAGGCCCACGCCGGCCTCAACGACGCAGTGCTCAAGTACCTGCGCACGCGCCGCCAGGCCGAGGTGCCTCTCGAGCACATCGTCCACCTCGGTGGCCTCGTGCCGGCGCTGTCGCTGGCGGCGCGGGCGTTTTGCGGGCCAGGCGACGCGCTGATGACGTGCACGCCTGTCTATCCGCCATTCCTCAATGTGCATCACGATGCGCGGGTGGATTTGGTGACGGTGGACCACACGCTTGAGGATGGCCGCTGGGTTTTTGACTGGGCCGCCATGCAACGCGCGGTCACCAAACAGACCCGTTTGTTTCTGCTCTGCAACCCGCAAAACCCACTCGGCCGGGTGTTCGATCCCGCCGAAATCACCCGCTTGGCAGAATTCTGCGAGGCCCACGACCTGGTCCTCGTGTCCGACGAAATCCACTGCGACCTAGTCTTCGACGAGGCGAGCACCCCGCATTTCTCAGCGCTGAATTTGCCACCTGCCCTAGCCAAACGCAGCATCACCCTGCTCTCCCCCAGCAAAACCTGGAATATCGCCGGCCTCGGCTATGCCTATGCCGTCATCCCCGACGCCGCCTTGCGCCGGCGCTTCAGCGCCACCCGCGGCCACACACTCTCGGAAATCAATGCCCTCGCATACTACGCCGCAGAGGCCGCCTACCGCCACGGCGAGCCGTGGCGCCAGCAGTTACTTGCCTATCTAAAAACCAATCGCGATACCCTCGTCGAGTTCATCCGCGACCGCTGTCCGGATCTATCCGTCGTGACGGGGGCTGCCACCTATCTGGCTTGGATCGACGCCCGCCGCTTGGGCGTCGACAACCCAGCCGGGCATTTCGAACAGCGCACCGGGCTATTTCTATCAGATGGGCAAGCCTTTGGCTGGCCCGGCTGGGTGCGATTCAATTTTGGCTGCCCCCGCGCCCGCATGCTGGAAGGCTTGGAGAAGCTCGCCGCCTGCCTGGATTGACCGGTGCAAGGCGCCCTTACTCCCACTCATCGAAGCGGATTCGCGAATGAGTCGACCTGCGCGATGGCCAGCGCGGCGATGCCTTCCTTGCGGCCAACGAAACCCATCAACTCGTTGGTGGTGGCCTTGATGCCCACCCGCGCCGGCGCGATGCCCAAGGCCTTGCCAATATTGCAGCGCATCGCCTCGCGATACGCTTGGATCTTCGGGGCCTCGGCAATGAGCGTCGAATCCACATTGATGATCTCATAGCCAGCCGCCACCGCCAACTCACGGCACTTTTCCAAAATCAGAAGTGACGACATATCCTTGCACGCCGGATCGTCCGGCGGAAAAAAATGCCCGATGTCCGGTTCACCCAGTGCCCCGAGAATCGCGTCGGCTATCGCATGACATAGCACGTCAGCATCGGAATGACCCTCGAGGCCATGACTGTGCGGAATGGTGACTCCGCCAAGCACCAGTGCGCGGTGGCTTGCCAAGGAATGTACGTCGTAGCCTATGCCGGTCATGGGAGGAGAGGGTGGTTGGTGGTTGCTGAATGGTGGAAATCAAACCGCAGATGGACGCAGATGGACGCGGCTAAGGAAGGGATAAGAGGTGTCCTTGAAGTCTTGTGTCTTCAAGTCTTGGGTCT
>Ga0114962_10003987_pt1 | contig 11844 bp, 14 predicted proteins | sample C_130820_MF_Meta_FD_87017 | JGI IMG/M metagenome (GOLD analysis project Ga0114962, IMG submission 87017) | Freshwater microbial communities from Lake Croche, Canada to study carbon cycling - C_130820_MF_MetaG | ecosystem: Environmental > Aquatic > Freshwater > Lake | place: Lake Croche, Canada... | reverse complement strand
TTTCACGCATCTTCACCAACACACTGCGATGAATCATGATGCAGCCGGTTCCCGATGCGTCAATTTCCACAACCTGATTGTGAGGATAATCGTCCCACGGTTGCAAACCTCGGTCTTCGGTGTTGCGGTAAATCACAGGCACAGGTCGAAGTTGGGTGCCCTCATAGAACGCGGCGAAAACAAGTCCGGCAACAAATGGCCGTTCAGTTTCGTTCGCTGTTGCACACAACAGGTCAAACACTGGCAGGGAAAGTTCTTCATCGGAATCAACCATCAGCAACCATTGTGCTTTGGTGTCGTCCAAAAAATGTTTCACAATCAGGTTGCGACTGCGGGTCAGTAAAGAAATGTTGCCAACACCAATGATGGAATCTATGCGGTGTTTGCGTTCGCGGGCAATGTCAATGAAACTCAAAGCAAGTTCAGTTGAAATGCTGCCTGAGTGTGGAAAGGCGATGACAACTTTGTCTTGTGCTTTCATCGGGTTTCCACATTGGGCAAGATTGCGGTGGTTTCTAAAATACCGTTGTGATGTTCAGCAATCAACGCTTTCAAAGCGGAAATGCTTTTGTTCTCTACAAGCCACAAGGCTGTCTCTAAGCCTTCGACGAAAAGTGATTTCATGTTGTTGCTCCCTGGTTGTGTTGTGGTGTCAGCGTGTCGCTGGCTGCCTTTGTGGGGCAACCAGCGACAAGCTGACGGGTCAGACTAGAAGCCTGAAGGTGCGACTGTACCAGTGCCGGTGATGGCGCTGACAGACTTGTCGAAACGGTGCGCAAGAGCTGCGTATCCGTAGACCTGAAAACGAACCGTGAGGTTTGCGGACAGGACGTCAGGAAGAACGCGGGTCTTAGGACCTGATTCGAACAGGTACGAGTCAGAGAACTTGCCAACCAAAATTGGGGACTGGTTGGTGGCTGCGCCATAGTTCTTTGGCAAGGTGGCGTCAATGTAAACAGGGACACCTGCGGCAGTACCGACAAGACCAGCAGATCCGCCAGCAGCCGACACAACGCCTGCGGCGTTGAATGGACCTGCACCCGTTGGAACAACGAGCGGACGACCTGAAGAGTCAGTCTGTGACTGCAACCAGTACCACACTGAAGGGTTCATGACGATTGCTTCGGTTGGCTTGAAACGGTTGTTAGCAATCTATGACAATGCCTGAGCAATTGCTTTCAGACCATTAGCACCGGTTGGTGTGGCTTCAGTCCATGTGGTTGGAATACCGTTAGTGGTATCTACACCAAGGTTGATGAGACCACGGAAAGTTCCGCTAGTTCCATCACCATTGCCAACGACAGCAGTGTTCAACTGCAAAGCGTAATCGGCCATGAGATCGCCAAACACTAAACGGTCAAGACCGCCAGCGAGAGGTGATTGTTCCACAAGCTGAATCGAAACGTTCTCGTAGCCTGAGATGGTACGGACTGGAGCAGTTGCAACACCAGTAACCATGTCGCGAGTTGTAGTCGCAGCATTGTCAGAAGTTTGCAAACTCGTTGAAGTACCGGTGGTGATTTTCGGAATGTTGATTGAATCAGTCAAAATTGTTACGCAATCCGAATTGCGGCTAAGTCATTTCTGCTTAGCTCTCATCCTTTTTCATTGATGATGAGTTCAGACTATATCTTCACCCTATTTCTAGGGGCATCGCGTGTAGTCGTTACGGACTCTCTGAAGTTCTCAGGTTGCCTCGGTATTGTCCCGTTGATGTTGACGAAGGAGTTTCACCGATATAGCGATGTTCTAAGTTGCTACTTACGCAGCAATCCGGCAATGATGTTTACCGGCAGGTAGTGCCATCTTGGTTACAAGATCAGCGGTGACGCGGGCAGCACGAGCAAACTCGGCGTATTCGTTCATCAACCAGATAGGTGGAACGAAATCTCCACCCGCACCATCGGTGCGGCTGATATCGCGTGATTCAACAATTGCTTCCTGCTGATGACGCTGCAAACGTGCCCAAGAGTTTTGGTCGTTGCGAAGGGTTGCGCCAATCATGTCGCGGACGAAAGAGTTGTTGCCATCTTTTTCGTAGGTGCGTTCTTCACGAGTGACAACAGCTGAACCAAAAGTCTTCACACCAGCAGCAGCGCGTGAGGCTGCCAATTCTGCTGTGCGGGCTTCAAGTGCTTCAGCCTTAGAGATTTTGCCATCAAGATCAGCGATCTCAACGGAACGAGCCTCAGCAGCATCCAAAGCTTCGACAGAAACTTCTTCGCCACTAAGTAGAGATTCCGCAGCAGCAGCGGCAGTTGCGCGTGCTTCGCGGAGGTTGTCCAACATGGACATGGGTTCTCCTTAGAGATGGGAATGGAAACCGTCGAGGCAACTGCGTCGAGGGTAAAACACCAGCGGATACTGGTGAACTTAGCGGAGGTTGTGCAGCTTCAACGACAACGCAATTTTGCGTTTGCGAAGTTGCAAATCCTCATCGGATGCGGAACGCATACCGACAGTGGTGGAATCGTAGGCAGGCCAAGTGACAACCGAAACCTCGAACAGGTTCAAATCTGTCAAAGTACGGACACCGGCATCACGAACTTCACCACCAGGGGCGACAGTGAAAGCAAACGACATTTTGTCAACATCGCCACGGGACAGCGCAGAAACAAGTTCCTGTGCACGCGGATTCTTAGGATCCAAGTCGGCTTCCATACGAAGACCAACAGCGTCCTCAGACAAAGACAAAGTGCCACCCTGAGTTGATGCCAAAGGCAACGAGTCGGTGTCATGGTTGACAAGCAAAAACACAGGTTCGGCAGCAGCCAAAGACCGTTTGAAAGCACCAGGTGCAATGACTTCACGGAACGAAAGACCAGTGGCCTCTTGACCAAACTGTGCGGCATAACCACCAATTCGCAAAGAACCGTCAGTGGTTGTCATTGCCCGAACCTCGGCGGTCATTGTCAAACGTTCAGCCGAAGCAATAGCAGACTTGCGTTCTTCAACAATGTCATTCGCGGAACGAGGCAACAGTTCTCCTTCGACAGGAACCTCAACGACAGCTTCGCCAGGTTCTTCAATGGTTTCAACTTCACTAGACAAATCGGTGCCATCAGACTCCACACCAAGCGAAGCAGACAACTGCCACTTCCACATTTGATGCCGGTCAAGACGGTCGGCCAAGAAATTGGCAATACCCTGCTGGCCATGTGCGGTGGCGCAATTGAACGTCTCAGAGATTTCCTCAATGAGAACATCGTTCGCAGCCAACAAGTCGGTTGCTAAAGCGCGGGCATCAGTACCAACATTGGTATCAGCCAACGAACGCAGACCAACAAGTGCAGGCAACTGGAACGGTGCGAAGGAACCCAACTTGCGAAGGTTCTCAGCAATCGGATCAACAGACCCGTACACGTCTTCGTAAATGTCGGCGAACAGTTTGTGATACTCAGCAAAGTCTGTGCCAACAACATTCCAATGTGCGCCATGTGCACGCAGGTAAAAAGTGATGGTGTCAGCCAGCAGCTCTGTGAGTTCTTCGGGAAGGTCTGGAAGTTCTCCAGCCATGTCGCGTTTCTGCATCGGTGTCTCTTTCTGCGCTTCGGCAATGATTTTTCCAGACCACTCTTGGCCTGCTAACCCCTGCCATGAAGCCCGCATCTCAACCACTTGGCTGAAACTCAAAGGCTCTGCGGATCTAACAGCCAAACCCAACTCGGTTGTGTTGGATTCAGTTTCTTGCTGAACATCTTTCGGGATTCGATAAGTGTTTGCCATTAGTCCAACACTCCCATAATTGGGGCTGCAACTTCTTGGTCTTCACCCAATGGGTCAATCAAACCGCCAGCAGTAATCGCACCGGCCATTGCCTGGTTGAACACATCGCCGCCAACATAAGGCTCAAAGCCTTCCTGCAAACGAACCTCATTAGGTGTGCGTGCACCCATTGCCACATTGACAGAGTTCACACGGGCACGAGTCATAGCATCAGTACGCAACAACGGACCAAAATCAAACACAACATCGGTGCCAATAGGCAACAAACGTGACAAACCAATTTCAATGCGACGCAACCACGGGGTGATTGTGTGGACAAGGAAGTTCAAAGAAGCCTGCTCAACGTTCTGATATGTCTGACCATCACCCTTCGCACCAATCAGATGCGATGGGATACGGAACACGCGGGCAATGTCACGGATGAACTGTTCGCGGGTTTCAATCATTTGCTGGTCAGCAGCAGACGCCTGAATTGCACGCCACTTCAAACCATCAGACAACACCGCTGGACGGCGGTGACGTTTATGAGTTGTTTCCCAAGTGTTGCGAATAATCTGTGCCTGGTCGTTGGTCAACTTTTGATCTGTTTCCAACACCGAAGATGGGGTTGCACCTTCAGCATAAAACTGTGCCAAATGACGGTCCATAGCCAGCGACAAACCAACAAGATTGCGAGCTTGAATCAAAGGGGACACACCAACCAAAGACTGTGGTGGCGTGAAATATCTCATATGAATGATGTCCTCGGAAGGCATTTCATTTCCAAGATGAAGATACTTTCGCGAAGTCATGTCAGCCGTGGGCAGCACCTGCATTTGGTACGGATGCAGCGGCACAACACCAATCATGTTTCCGCTACGGTCGCGGTCAATGTGCAGGTAGGTGTTGCCATGCAACGACAGCGACGCCATGATTTGGTGAACCAATTCAAACGAGTTAGTGCCCGATGCAGGATCAGGGTCAGCCAAAATCATTGGCAGCGGAACAGAAGTTCGTTTGCCATCGGCGACCTGATAGGCACGCAAAGGCAACGAAGCAACCGCATCACACAACAAAGTGACAGCCGAAAACACTGACGAAAGACCAAGTGCAGTCCACTCATCAACCCGTTCACCAGCACCTGAAGTGATAGTTGTTTGGCCGTACAGTTGCGAAAGCGGGGACACATAGTTGTTGAACTGGCCGTAACGACCGGCAAGAGCTGCACGCTTTAGAAGACTCATTTGGCAGCCAACCAAGAGAACGCCATCAAGGCAATACCGGCAAAGATGAGAGCTGCACCAACACCAAAGATGGCACCAACACCAGCAGTCACAAGGCTTGCTCCAATCAACTCAGTCACCGAAGTGATGTTTTCACGATTCATGAATCCTCCATTGACCACGGGTCAAAGACCATTGGGATTGAGCCACCTTGACTCACCCACCATGCTGCACGTTCAAAACCCATAACACTTGCAATTGCAAGGTCAATTCGGCGGGTCGAGTTTTTGTTTTCCTTAGCCAAACGCGCACCACGATTGTCAGCTCGCAAAGTTGCGTTACCAACATGGCGCGACAAACGTGCATCGCCATCATGGGTCATTGACCTGTTCATCACCGCCTCAAAGAAACGGGTAGTCGCAGGCGTCATCCGAGAAGCAGTCTGTGGAAACAAAACCACAGGCAACTGTTCCTCTTCTAACACCTGAAAAGTTCTTGCCCACCTGTACGGATCGCAAGCAATTTCCTCAACCTGCCAACGTTTGCAAGCATCACGAATGACCTGCTCAACATCCATAACAGGCACCTGCCAATCGGCAGATTCGCCGTCAGGTTTCTCCCACACCTCAACAACAAAAACGTGCGGAACCTCAGCAACCGTCACGCCCACAATTGCGGTGCAGTCACCATTGAACGAACCGTCAAAAGCCAACACAATTGCGGTGCCGTCAGGAACATCCATTGGTTCAGTGCAGTTGTCCCACGTTCCCACAGGCAACCAAGTATCCGATGTGGACACCCACTGGTTGCAACGTTTCGTGCGGAACTCGGACTCAGGAGTTCGGTTTACTGCAGACTCAAAATCTTCCGCAGCAACAATGTCATCAAAGCCAGGATTCGACTCATCCCACGTCACAGCGGAACGATGATCCGCAGCAGGGTCTTTGGGTTCCCACCACGAAAAGAAAAACGACGGGTCCTCAACTTCACCCGAAGCAACCTTCTTGCCATACTCGTACAAGCTGAAACACAACGAGTCTTTGCCCGTTGGGTCAACCTTTACACCGGCAGTGGTAATGCCAATCAGCATTGGCTCATTGCGGGCACCCATCGCCAACGACATCACGTCAAACAGTTCGCGGTTTGGTTGTGCGTGCAACTCATCAAATGCCACCAGCGTTGGCGACAAACCTTCCTTAGTGAAAGCCTCGGAAGAAAGCGCACGATAAGTGGCACCAGTTTTGGGGTTGTAAATTGCATCCCGATACACCGTCAAAATCTCTGACAATTCAGGTTGCATTTCGACCATGCGTTTGGCAGCACCAAAAACAATGCGTGCCTGCTCACGATCCGCAGCACAAGAATAAATCTCGCCACCCTGCGGACCAAGCACAAGGTGTTCCAAGGCCAGCGCGGAAAGCCACGCCGACTTGCCATTCTTACGGGGCAAACCAATCAGGCCAACTTTGTGTCTGAACTTCCCATCGGGACGAACAGCAAAAAGGTTGCGAGTCAGCTCACGTTGCCAACCTCGGAAAATCATTGGGTCGCCAGCATGACCAGCGACCGAATCCTTTGTAATCTTGCACAACGCCTCAGCAAAATCAACTACATCATCCCCGCGAGACCGTTTCAAATCGGCCGCAGGAACCTCAGTCAAATAGCGAGGAGGCCAACCCTTAGCGGCCTTGCCTCTTGGCGATGAGTTCGTCGAGTGCGCTGACACGTTTGACCTCTGCAACCCCTAGACGTGAACGGCTGACTGGATCGAATCCAAGTGAGGAAAGCGACTCAGCCATTGACTTGTGCAAAGCAACCAACAAGCGGCCGTCAGCTGAATCCAACGTTGCCCTGTATTTGCCTTCGGCCAATGCTAGTGCATCGGCAATTCGGCAAGCGTTTTCGATTGCTGAAAAATCTGAATCCTGTGACAACCAGGTGATTGCAGACGACCAAGCTCGACACCACAAAGTCAAACCGGCATCTTCCAAACCTGCTGGTGGTTGAGGGATTTCGTCAGCCATTGGCAAAACAACAACCGATGCAAGCGAAGGAAGTTTGCGCTGTCCAGGGTTGCCGGTGGCGCGTTTGATTTCGGTTGGTTTTGGTGGTCTGCCAGTTCGTGCCATTTGCAAAAGTCCTTGTCTGAGAACCGACCTCTGACTTTCGCAGGTGCATGAGAAAGGATAGGGCAGTGGGTACTGGCGTGTGTGTGTGAAAAAACGATATGCCACCGTCTATGGCGTGTATATGTGTGTGTGTTTGTTATTTGTTGCGTTTGCGACTGTTGCAGGAGCGGCAGCATGCTGACAGGTTGCTTGGGTCGGTGCGTAGCTCGGGATGTGTTGATGCTGGTTTGATGTGATCAACTGTTGCATCGGCACCTGATAAATGTTTGCCGCAGAGATAGCAGGTCCAACGGTCGCGGTCGAGTACTAGGCGGCGGATGAGGTACCAAGACCCCCCGTATCCTCTAGCATTTTTGCTGGCGCGAATTCTGGTGGGTAATGTTTCTAGTCTGAGTTTGGAACAGGCTGGGCAGCGACTGCCGGTTGTTGGTGTTCCGCAATCTAGGCAGGGAACCTTAGACATCTCGTTCTTCAGTGTCGGATGTGATGATTTGTTCATCATCGTCATTGTCGTCGTCTTCGGTGAACTCTGTGTAGTCGCCTTCGGTTCTTGACCAGGCGTCTACTGCTGCATTGACTGTTCGGGTGAGTAGCGACTCAATGGCATCGAGTGACGGGCGTGCTGTTTCATCGTCTAGTTCTATGAATACGTTTTCGATGCTTATTGAGATTTTCATGCGGTCCGCTCCAGTCTTGCGTCGAGGAGTTGGTTGAGCGTTTGTTCGATTGCGTTGATGTTGCTGGTTGTCCTTGTGGTTTGGGACGCATGGGTGAGGGCTTCGTCTATGTCGTCAAGTGTGATGGTGTCATCGAGTGTGACCATCAGCTGCTCCAGTTGTGACGATAGCGGCTGCCTTTTTCTAGGCACACCGCTTGAACGCGGACATCGTAGCACACGTATCGGACATGGTTGTCAACTTTATGAGGCATGGTGTTTGGTGAAGTCGTGAAGTTCATAGAGGCTGCCGATGCGGCGAATGTTTTTGTTGGTGCAGATGCGTCGCACGGATCGTTCTTGTAGTCCTGACCACATGGCGATTGCTTCGGTGTCGAGGTAGATGGTGGCTTGCGGGTCTGCCATCGCAACGGTGACGAGGCGGCCGATTGTCCAGTGGGTTTTGCATCGGGTGCAGTGGATGGTGGTTTCGAGTTCGGCGTTGTCTACTGCCAAAAGTTTGAGGCAGGGTTGGTCATTGTCTTTGGTGCCAGGACAGTTGATTCGTCTGACGGGTTGTATGAGCCTTTGTGCTGCGATGGTTCCTTGCCGGTGTAGGTCTTTCAGTTCTTTGGCGTAGTCGTCTGAGAATGGTTGTGTGGTTATCCAGTTGAGGTGGTGTTTGTGGAATGTGGTGGAGGTTTCGATTTCGAGTTGTGTGGTGGGTTGGGCTTTGACAAATGCTGGTGGTGTGAGTTTGAGGTCTTCGCGGATGATGCGTTCCCATCCGTGGAGGAAGTTGAGGATGTCTTTGCCGCTGATGAAGTCGAGGGCTGCAATGTTGACGCCAAGGGTTGGTTCTCCGCTGTTGGAGTGTTGGCCGCCTTTGGCTGGTTGTAGGCAGTTGTGTGCTTCGAGGTAGAGGTCGAGGAGTTCGGTGAGTTGGAGTCGGGCTGAGTGGACGCAGTTGGGGCAAATGTTGCTGGGGTTGCCGGTGTGGGGTTGCCGGTGTTGTCGGTTGCAGAGGACGCATTTGCTGGTGATCATCAGAATGGGAATCCTTCCTGCTGGCTGGTGGGTGGGGTTGGGAAGTAGTTGGGGTGTAGTCCTTGGGGTTGGGGGCAGTTGTGTTCACTGAGGATGATGGGGTTGGTTTGGGTTTGGGTTTGGGTTTGGATGGTGTATTGGTTTCGGGGTTCAAGCTGCCAGTGTTTGCCGATTTGTTTGACTTTGTAGGTTGGCAGTTTTTTGAGTTGGGCTTCAAGTTCTTGAATGGGGTTGAGTGGGGTGATGTCTACGTTGTAGTGGAGTCCTGCCCAATGGTCTCGCCATACTGGTGCTAGGCATCGGGTGCATCGGGTTGGGGTGGGTTGTGTCATGGTGTGGAAGTTGTGGTCTGTGGTTTGGTCTGTAGGCTGGTCTGTACATTGAAACCAATAGCGGACCTATTACATAGGTCCGAACTATTGGACCAAACTATTTGGTCCATTGGACCAAAGTGGTCTAGACATTCTATTTGTCCGTTTTTGTTAGTCATTGAATGTGCCACCGGCAGCTTCAATTCGGGCTTTTGCGATGGCCACATATTCGTCTGATTGGTCTATTCCGATGAAGTTGAATCCTTCTATGGCACAGCCCTTGCCTGTTGATCCGCTTCCCATGAAGGGGTCGAGGACGGTTCCTGCTGGTGGTGTTATGAGCTTGACGAGGTAGCGCATGAGGTCTGTTGGCTTTACTGTGGGGTGGTGGTTGGCGCGAGTGGGATTGACGAAAGTGCGGTCAGGACATTCACAACCCTCAATGACTGAGGCGCTGCAAGTGGCGCATTTACGAGCTAAGCCGTTGCCCTTTGCGCCGATTTCCTTGACCTCAAACCCATCTAGCCCCTCATTGCGGTCACGTTTGCTGGCTTTGGCGCAGTAAAAGAATCGGGCTGCACTGCCACTGTCGGCGTAACCAATGTCATCAATGCTTCCAAAGTTGCCGTGATAACCATTTCCAATGTTTTTCTTGCCCGCAGGTTTGCCACTTGTAGTATAAGGAAACAACGCCAGCACCTCATCACTACCATCGTGAATGAAATTGGCGGGGAAGCGACCCTGAGGAGAGCCTGGAACCCATCCGTCATTTTCATATCCCGCCGCAAATCCGCTTGTGCCTTTTGCGCCGCCACCAAAAGCATCGTCACTTGGAACCCTTGTGCCATCAATGTTCAACCCGCCAACGCCCCAAGTCAGCACATTGTTGGCAACTGTGCCTTCAATCGGCTTGCGAGCGAGAACCATCGGTTCGTGGGCGGGTTTGAGCGCCGTTCCCCAGCCTTGCCATTGCTTCGCTTCGCCTTCGAGTGGTGGCATGAATAATTGACGCGGCGTTGCGTTCCAACCTTCGCCAAAGACTTTCTCATCTTTGTTTTCCTTGAATCCGATTGGCTCAACGCCACTTGCTTTTTGAATTGCTTTTCCAATATCAAGCGACTTCGGAAAGCCTGACCCATAAACCCACATGATTTGATCGCGGATTTGAAACCCTGCATCCTCAATGGCAACTGCCATGCGGTGATAGGTGCGCGATCCGCTGAAAGCGATGAGGTGTCCACCAGGTTTGAGAACACGCAACGCCTCTTGCCAAACTTCAATGTTGAAAGCAATTCCGCTGGCATCCCATGACTTGCCCATAAATCCAAGCTCGTAGGGCGGGTCGGTGACAATGGAGTCAACCGAGTTGTCGGGAAGGTTTTTCATTGCGGCGATACAGTCACCATGAACTAATTGCATTGTTTTCCCCTTGGTCAGGATTCCAGGCTTTGATTCCTGCTGGATAGTAGATGCGGGCGTTGCCCACGTTTTGTTGACGGATGTGGTTGAGGCTGGTGGCTTGGTCGCGGGCTGCGTTGAAGTCTGATTTGTGCCCACCGGTTTCGTTGAATAGTTGGGTTGAGTTGATGCCAGGGTTGTCGGTGACAATTTGGATAATTTTGTGGACGAGGGTTTGCAGCTTGGATTGTTGTGGGGTGAGGTTGATGTCGTTGAGGGTGATGTTTCGGGTTGCCTCATTGTATTGGAGCAGGCTGTCTTCGAGGTCTACGTCACGCCCGTTGGCTGAGAACCAGCGGTTGCCGTCTTTGTCTTTGGTGAGTAGCCAACGCACGTCTGCCCAGTCGTCGAGTCGTGTCGCTCCTCGTGCCCGTTGGATTCCTTGTTCTTGGTTTCTACCAGTGTGGGCTGGGAGGATGAGGTTGTCTACTCCTGCCAATTCTTTGATGACGTCCAATGTGTCTAGCCAGGTTCCGACTTCACTGTTGGAGTTTTCGTCTCCACTGCCTACAAATGCTCGGGCGAACGGATCTACTATCCATGTTTGGCAGTCGAGGTCTTTGAGGGTTTGGACAACGTAGTCTTCAACTTTGCCGCTGGTGAGTGGAAGTCTCATTCCTCGTAGGTTGACAAGGGTTACTTTGTCGGTGTTGATCATGTTGACGTCTTTGAGCCATTCACGGTATTGGCGGGCTTCAACTTCATAGTTGAAAATGACTATGCGACCATCGTGGGGGACTGGAACAAACTTGCCTAGGAAAGGTTCGTCATCTGCCAGCGATTTGACTAGGGTGTTGACGAGTGTGGTCTTTCCTGACTTGTAGGCGGCTGTCAGAAGGATGTTGGCTCCTGCTGGTATGAGTTGGTCAACAGCCCACCGTGGTCCTTCTTCGGGCAGCAGCAGCTCGTCTGTGAGGCTTCGCACAATCAAAGGTTCACGAAATGTGGCAACGTGGTCTTCTTCATCCACCACCTTTTTGGCTTCCCTTCGGATGCGCATTTCTTCGGCAGCCATTTGCACCATCAGATCGTGACGGGTGTCGCCGTCCACAATTTCGCCTGTTTCGGCATCGTATTGAACTGGTGGCAGTTGGGCTTCAAACTGGTTGAGTTGGTGGGGTGCTGGTACCAGGCTGATGCTGCCAAATCCTTGGCTGCGAAGCTGTTTCGCTGCGATGCTGTAATCGCCTGCACAGTTGAGGTGGGTGAATGCTGCAAACTTTGAGTAGGGTTTTTCGGATTCAAAACTGCTGCTGGTGGTGAAGACGTACAGGTTGTCGCCGTCGTTTCTGCCAGTGGTCGCTGACACCCCAATG
>Ga0114962_10003986_pt1 | contig 11844 bp, 13 predicted proteins | sample C_130820_MF_Meta_FD_87017 | JGI IMG/M metagenome (GOLD analysis project Ga0114962, IMG submission 87017) | Freshwater microbial communities from Lake Croche, Canada to study carbon cycling - C_130820_MF_MetaG | ecosystem: Environmental > Aquatic > Freshwater > Lake | place: Lake Croche, Canada... | reverse complement strand
GTAACAATTCGCAAGTCGTCACATACTTGCAGCGTTTTACTGCTAACGTAATGATTAATAACGTAAGTTTTTCACTGATATAGTAAAACATAATATACCCTCATTAAGTTAAGTTAAACTATACCCTAAAATAAGGTATAGATATACTTAACCTATTAGAACATAAAGATTTTACATCTTGGTCAGGATAGGGTTTAGTTTTGCAACACCGCGCACCCATAAGGGAGGCGTCACGATACTCTGTGAAAGTGATACGATGACAAAGCACAAATAAAGTGCAGAATGTCGGTGTATATATCACCAGTGGAAGCATAAAGTCGTCAAACTTCACCCTATCCTGACCAATGGCCAAAACGTCACGCGCACTTTGCGTATGGCCTATGTTGCTGCTAGCCCAGCGATAAGACTAACCCTAGACTAGATGCGGGTCAGAATGTCTGATATAATTACAAGGGTTTAGTTGAGTGCTTCCCCTTGCCTACATTATCAGCTATGCGTTTGAGTATCTAGCAAATGTCTTAGTAGTGCGTTCCATAAATAGTTTCTTATGGTGTGCACCTCTATTTTTATTATCACACACACGCTTAGTTGAACACCCGTTGAAGCGATTACTAGCTACATAAGTAGCAGCATCAGCATCAGCTTGCGCCCGCCTAATTTTACCTCTAAGGGTTTTCGCGTTTTGGATAGTAGTAGACATTGGCTTAATCCTCTTAATGTTTCACCCTAGACTTGCCGCTTGCTTAGTACCCTATCAGGGGAGGCGGCCTTGCTCGGATAACCAGATAATGCCTGAACGCAATACAGATTGCAAATGACCTAACCTATTGATATATAACGATGCGTAAATTAATTATGTATGTAATACAGTAGGTTATAATTAAAATAGCACTAAATGCAGTTTTTTGCGTTTTTGTTTTCTTGACTATTAGAAAAACCTCTTTATAATCCTTGCCCTTTAATTTTAGCCTATAGATTGTTATGCGCCACTAATAGAACGGGCGTGCGCGAATAGAGTAAGGCAAGGTTAAAGTATAATCACAAATTATTACAGAATATAACACAAGCAAGAACTATGCCAAAGTTAAACCCTTATGCAAGATTCATGCCAAACTTAATGACCTAGCAATTAGTATGCCAATTATGGGTAGTTTTGTAACATTGTTTAAGGGTTAGTTTTAGGTTATATTAAGTATGTAACATAACACACTATAATATAACTATAATTCCGCCTCATACTAATCTAGTTAACTATATTTTAACTAATGGACAATTAAAGTTAATGCTATATGTTATTGAATTATAAGAATTAATATATTGTCAAGTTATTTATTTATATTTATTTTTAATTATATGTTAATAAATTGTTAATCATTATTATATAGGAATAATTTGCCTAGTTAGGGGGTGTACAAGGGTCCAACAGGGGTGTATCCTTATCATTATACACTCATACTACAAAAAGTCCAAAATCAATTCTGTAAACCATTCTCCGCTAACATAAAAGCCAGTCCTAAAAGTTAAATAAAAATTTATCTAAAAGTATATTGTAAACCATGACCCAAAGGTTAAAGTAAATATCATTGTTATATTCTGTAATAATATTTTACTTGACAAGTCCAAAATATTATGGTACAATAGATATATTGATAATCTCCTAAAGGATATCCTATAGGTATACTTAAATAATCTATATAAAGAATATATTAAATTCTTAAATTAATTAATTATATATTATATTATTTATTAAAGTATTTAATATAGACTGTATTAAAGATATGAATAAAGACTATAATAAAAATATGATTGAATATTATAATTTATATTATTCTATAATAAATTCTATATCAAAGATCTCTAATAAAGATTTAAATACATCTTTATTAAATCTTAAACTATATTATTTAGCTTCAACATTAAAAATAAAATTTCAAGATAAAAGATCTGTTAAAGAACTTTACCAATTAATTATCAAAGAATATGGAATTAAATAATGGCTGATATTATTGACTTTAATACTAAAATAAAAACTAAATCAGAGCCTGTACAAAATCCTTTTTCTATAGGCTTACTTGAAGAATTAAATCGTAATGCGGATGAATTTCAAGAACTTGTAGTATTTTTTAAAAAAAATAATGGTTATGTTGGTATTGTAGATACCAATTGCAGTATTGAAGACAGAGCTCTTTTTGTTCAAATGCTTCAACATCAAATAATTTGTAGTCTTGACAGAACACATACTTCAATTATGCCTGAAGAATCTCTTTTCCCAGAAAACGATCAATAAGACGTTTTAAGAGCTCTAAGCTACCTATGCCTACTCATACCTATATTTCCTTCTATAAAGTACCTTAAAATAGAAATAAAAGCTATTTATTAACACATAACTAACTATACTAGGATTACCATGTCTGATAATGTACTTTTATTTAACGGTGCAACAATGTTAGATATACCTGTAGACAAAGTACTCAAAGCCGCCATAGAAGCTAATATGAATAATGTTATAGTTATTGGTGACATAGGTGATGAACTTTACTTTGCCTCTTCAATTGGTGCTCGTAAAGAAGAAAAAATTATATATCTCTTAGAGTTAGCTAAACATAAACTCTTAAGTGGTGACTTTGAACAAGAATAAGGATATTATATAATGACTAATAAATCAACTAACTTTTACCCTATAGAATCTAAAACTATTACTTTTACTGCTAGTGCTGCAAGTGCCAACGTACAGTTCACTACTGCTTTCCCAAATAGTGACCCTGCCATTTACCCATCCTCGCTAGAGATTGCTAACCGTACTACGGTAGACGTATTTGTTGCTTGGGGTACTTCAAGCGCTGTTGCTGCTACTGTAGCTGGCAGTTATCAAGTTGGTCCTGGTGTAGATAAAATTATCGAAATAGGTGGTCCTAATACTTGGGTGGCCGTAATCCCCCTTAGTGTTGTGACTGGTAATGTGTATTTAACTAAAGGTCGTGGAGCTTAATTATGGCTATTGTTGCAAATTCAGTATCTTTAGACTCAGTTCAAGCTACTCAAAACATTCTACAGACTGTACTAGATTTAGTTAAAGCCAGTCCTAAAGAAGTTAATGAGACGTTAGCTGCTATTAATAAATCACTAGAAATCAGTGAGGACTTACTAGCAAAGAAAACAGAAGCAGAGGCAACTATTGCCAAAGCTGCTCAAGATACCAAAGAAGTAGAAGCTAAAACTAAAAAGATGGAAGATAACTACATCACTGCTCTGGCAGATATCAATGTTAAGCAAAGCGCATTAGCTAAAGAAGTGGCTGCATTTGAAGTTTATAAAACTAACATAACTACTAGCTCGGTTAAGCAACAAGAAAAACTCGACTCAGATAAACTGGCTATAGCCGCTACTCTTAAAGGCCTTGATGCTTCAGTTAAAGAGGTTAACGCTAAAGCCAAAGAACTGGACGCCAAACTAGTAGAAGCTGACAAAGTCACTGCAATGAAAGAGAAATTTTTGAAGTTTGTTGATGACAAAACTGCTGAGCTAGATGAGCGTGATGCTGCTTTAACTGAACAACAACAAAAACTTCGTGCATTATTAGGTTAATTCATGTCTGTATTAAAAGGTGTAGCTTCTGGTAGCAGTGGTGATATAGTTACATCTTTTGAAACTATATCAAAGAATTTAAAAGCATATCCTGCTACATTATTTTATTCTGGTGGTGTGTTAATTTCAATTAGCTATATAACACCCGATGGATATATTTCTAAAACACTTGGGTATATAAATAATATATTAACTACCATTACACTTTCTGGTGATATACCAGATGGCATTGATTTAATTAAAACGCTATCTTATACCAACGGCACCATCACTGGCGTATCTTACAGCTAACAAGAAAGATATTGAATGACATTCACACTAGGAACATCCGCCGGAGCAGGCACAATTACTGTTGCTCAAGGTAGTGCTGTTGTCACTGGAGTTGGTACGTCATTTGCAGCTACAGATATTGGAAGAATTATTGTCGTAGGCTCACAATGGGGGATTATTGGTACTTTTGTTAGCACTACAGTAGTGGGATTTACTACGCCTTTTGCTACGGCAGTTACAGCGTCGGCATATCAAATAAGTGCAACTATTCCAGTTATTACCCAAACGGGTACAGATACATCATTAGCTGGTTTAACTGGTGTACCTGGAGTAACAACAAATCCCGCAGCAAGTTCAACTATTTGGACGATCACTAGCGCATCATTGGTTATTAACGGAAGTTTGACAATTAATAGGCTAACCAATAGGTTAAGATTTTTAAACTCTGCTGCTATAGTTAACGGTTCAACAACGGCAGTTGTTATGACTGTAGGCGCAACTGGCACATTTAATAATTCAACTTCACAAACCAGCGGTGGCTATTCTTACCACACAAGTAGCTATTCAATTTTATTTGAAACGCTGCCCACTGCTGCAACTACTACTGCTTCATTTTTTACTGCATTATCAGGTAGCACCACTGTATTAGAAGGAAATATTGAATTTAGTAGTACAAACGTTGCCGTTGTACTATTGTTTAATTTTAGTGGTACAGCCACTTTACAATACGGAGGCTTTGTAAATAGCAGTAGCGGAGTTGGCGCTAACATGCTTTTTGTTGTGCCTACAACCACTTCTATTCTTACACTAAATAATTGGACTACTTACGGATGTTCGTTAAGGGTTGCAGATAACACCACAAACATTAGCAATTATGCGGCAATCGCTGGCGTAAATGCAATTAACATTAACACAGTAAACCCAATTAGCAATGCTCAATATGTTGGTTTGCAAGATTTAGGAAACACTACAGCAATTAGATACGCTGGTGCAAGTTTAAAATACGCACAATTTATAAATTTTTCATCTACAACGCAACTTCCAGGATTTACTGCTGGAGGCAATACTGGATCGCAATGGCTTCTTGTTAATCAGCTTGCACTTTCTGCAAGTGGTGCAAGTGGAGCAATTCAAGACGTAAAGTTTTGGGCGCAAGATTCTAATAATGGCTCTCGGTATTCTGCAAACTATGGGGCGGGTACGGGTTATGAAATAGCCACAACAGGCAATTTAACTTATACAACCACAACAGCTTCAACGGGTATAGCACCAACTTTAAATATAATTAGCGTAGTTTATTACCAACCAACAGGTTCAACTTTTACAAGAGATTTTAGAGGAAACCTTAGTTCAACTTCCTTTGAATTAAACATTTACCAATGCGCTTATAACTATGTATTAAGTAATGCTGCCACATCTATGTGGGTTTTAAACAATGGTATTTATGGTAGTCCAAACGTAAAAAATCAAGGGTTTGTATTATTAACAGACACTTCAATCACACAAACCACAATGGCGACGGTGGCGGCATACACCACATTAGATACAGCACAACAATTCTACGATTACGCAAAATATTACCTCTACACCAATTTTGCAGGGCAAACCGCAACATACGTTACCCGTGCAAGCAACACAATTAATGCTGGTTCTTATAACGTCACAGTTGATGCAACGGCTAGTACACCTTTTGTTTTTGCTGGCTCTACAATCACGGCTAAGTCATCTACGTTTACTGGAAGCATAACTACGTCGGGATTGGTTACGCTTGCAAATGGTGCAGTTTTTTCAAATAATACAATCACGGCTAACGTAGCTCAAGCCACACCTACGGACTTGACTGGTGTGGCGATTACGGGCAACCTAACATTTAACACTAATTCACCCATTACAATCACATTGACCAATTGCTCCATCAACGGAACGGTCAGCAATAGTGGAACAGGATTAGTCACTATTAACTTAACTAATAGCACAATCGGTACAGTAGGTTCAAACATTGCCTCTCGCATAACCACATCGCTTAATATCAATGGACTCACTGCTGGTTCTCAGATTTACATTGCTGACGGCACTGGCACGCAAGTTGATTACGTGGCATCGTCTAGCACCAGTTACACTAGAAATACAACGGGCGGTGTAGGCACGTGGACATACAAGGTTGCTAGATACGGTTACACGGCTCAAACGGGCACGCATAGCCCAGCAGTAGCCAGCACAACTGCAACCGTCACCTTAATTGCAGATGCCTTTATAACTCAGCCCACAGTGGCTACGGTGGCAGCTTATACCGTGCTTAATAATTTAGATAAACTTTATGATTATTCCGCCTATTACGAAACCACAAATGCTGGCATTAATTATGCGAGAACAGTCACAAAAGCCGGAACGGCTGCTTCTATTGGTTCTTACAATGCAACGCTGAATAGCACTGGTTCGGTTTGGGCGTTTGATGGCAGCAGAATAACAATGAACGCTGCTTCCACGCTGGCTTCTGGTTCTACAATCACTGGTGGGCTGTTTACTTCTGGCACCGTCACTTTAACAACCGCCATGAGCAATACAACCATTACAGGCAATGTTCTACAAACAACGCCCACTGATTTAACTAGCGTCACGATTACAGGAAATCTGACGTTTAATACTAATTCGCCTGTCACTGTAACTTTTACAGGCTGCACCATAACTGGCACGGCAAGCAATAGCGGCTCAGGCGCAGTAGTGATTAGAACAAGCAATACTACCATTGGAACCGCAGGAACAAACGTCACTCAAGTTCTTGTAACATCACTTACTCTAAATGGACTCACTGCTGGTTCTCAGATTTACATTGCCAACGGTGCGGGAGCGCAAGTCGATTATGTGGCATCGTCTGGCACAAGTTACGGCATCAATACCACTGGAAGCACTGGAACTTGGACGTATAAAGTGGCACAATATGGTTTTATTACCTCCACAGGTACGTTTACCCCTGCGACTGCTAGTTTTACTTTTATTATTACGCTTCTTCCTGATGCTAACGTTGTTGATACGCTAGCAAACGTCAGTGCTTACACCCAACTAACCACTGCCCAGCAGATTTACGACTACATTTCATACTACAACACCACCAACACGGGCATTGCTAACCCAGCTGCTGCGGTGAAATCGTTTGGCGCTATTGACTTTCTGGCAAGCAATGTAATTCTCGATCCCAGCGCGGCGGCAGTTATAGCAGGTACAACCACTCTGACCATCAAAACAACGGGATTGGTTGGTGATGATACCTATTATTCCGCTGGCAATTTCACACTAGGTTTGGCTACGTTATCTTCTGAAGTAAAAATACGTATGGCTAACCTTAATAGTGAACTTGAATTTGTAGGCATATCAAATATTGATCTATATTCTACTGAAATTGATAGAAATAATAGAGATAATTTAAGAATGAGTATTACTACTAGTCCATATAGATTTTTATATGGTTCAACAGTTAATAGCGTATTATTTGCATCAACTTTATATACTGAAACTACAGCAAGTGTTCAATATGAATACGATATACCTATAGCTTCTGGAAATAACGTGCTTGCTTTAGATACAACAACATTACTTTTATTAATTAATAATTCAATAACTAATGTAGCAAAAAATACATCATTAATTCCTGCGTTATTATAAATAATACTTGACAAATAATTAAAATTGTGGTATAATATGATTAAAGAACAAAATGAAATAACAGAACAAGAAAAATTATTCCTTACTTTGTTATTTGAAGTAGATGAACACGGTGTATGTAGGCACCCTGAAGAAGCTAAGCTTTTAGCTGGCTATCATAAATCTACACCAATCCTTCCTCTAGTACGAAAACTCAATAAAGAAATTATTAATAGAGGTGACGATTATTTAGCATTACATTCCCCTATAGCTTTAAATGGGCTAATGAATGTAATGAATAACCCCACTGAACCTGGCTCTAAGATTCGCTTACAGGCAGTTATTGAGCTACTAGACCGTGCTGGAGTTGTTAAAAAAGATAAAACTGAAATTTCACAAGACGCACCTAACTACATATTTGTGCTACCTTCCAAAAAACCTATTACTGAATAAAGGATAAATAAATGTCTGCTCTCTCAAATCGTACTATTCGCCGTCTTATCGGCTTGAACACAACTCGCCAAATCCCTACAAGTGCTACCTTCACTCCTACTGCTGGTGCTGCTAACGTAGCCAACGTAGTAATTAAACTCAACAATGGTGATGGCACTACTATCACTGGTGCAAACACTTTCGACGTGTATTTGTCAGATGCTGCTACCGGTCTTGGTCTTACTGCTACTACTGCTTCAGGCACTGTAACTGCTGCTTCGGGTGGTGGTACTGTAGTTGGTATTAATACTTCTAAAAAAGCAATTCGCGTACAGACTCTTGCAACTGGCCTCTTCACCCTCGAAATAACTGATACTGCAAAAACTGCCTTCTATGTAGTTGTAGTTGACCCTTCGACTGGTGCTCCTCTGGTGTCGTCACCTTTGGTTACTGCAAACTACGGTTAGTAGTTAATGAGTACAATAACTAAGATATCGGAAGAACCTAAGGTAGCTAAAAATGCTATTGACATGGTGTCTAGGATAAACCCTAGATTCCATGCTCCAGGTGACCTTTCTCATGTAGAGAAGTCATTACGCATTTGTTTAGGTCTTCCGATACTTAACAAACAAGGTGGTCAAATACCTTATGGGTATACTTGGGATGAAGCATCTCAATCTTACCTACCCAACCTAGATGTATTTAAGATTCTGTGGCAAGCTCGTAGATATCTTTACACTAGCGCTATTAGAGAAGTTACTGACTGGGTTAATCTTAAAGTATCAAAGTTAGCTAACACTCAATCTATTAGCCATCAAGGCTTACGTAATCTTATGATTATGCGCCCTCCTTTAGAGGAGTGCTTACTTCCACAAGAAGACAAAGAAAAGATAATCGAGTCTATTATACTATGGAACAAACTCCAGAAGACTTAATAGAATTAGATGCTGATGGTGATCCACTACCAGCACCCAAAGGAAGTAAGAAACGTCTTAATAATCATTTAAAGATGTCAAGAGCCAAGTCCCGTGGAAGAAATGCCACAGATAAAAATAAAAATGTTCGCAATACTTTATCTGCTATTAGTAAACTAGTAGAAAATAAAGTTAATGTTGTAGAGCCAGCTATTCTTGATATAGCTAAAGAATTTTATCCTGAATCTGTAGAAAAAAAGACCCCTGTATGGGAACCATTTCCAGGACCTCAATCTTATTTTTTAGAGTCCAGTGAATTTGAGGTATTATTTTCTGGTGGGCGTGCTCCTGGTAAATCTGATGCCTTATTAATGGATCCTTTACGTCCTGAAAATATAAAGCACTCTAAATTTCGTGGTCTACTTGTTCGTAAGGCAATGCCAGATTTACGAGATCTTATTAAACGGGCCAAGCAATTATACCCAATGGCTTACCCTGGAACTAAATGGAAAGAACAAGAAAAGCTTTTTGTATTTCCTTCTGGTGCTACAATAGAATTTGGATATTGCGACCATGAAGATGATGTGGCTCGCTATCAAGGTCAGGAGTATACTTGGCTTGGTATTGATGAGCTTACTCAAATTGAAAAAGAAGAAACTTACGAAAAACTAGTAGCTTCTGTGCGTAGTACTGCTGATGGTTTAATTACCTGTATTCGTGCTACTACTAACCCAAACGGACCAGGTAAAAATTGGGTTAAAAAAAGATTTATTGATAGAGGCCCTGAAAATACTTCTATTATACTTCGTACTATAGTAGAAGGTTTTGGAGAGATTAAAACCTCCAGAAAATGGATCCACGGAACCGTATTTGATAATCCGATTTATGTCAAAAAAAATCCTCAGTATATTGCTGGACTACAAAATCTTAGTAATACTGTTCTTAGGAGACAATGGCTTGAAGGTGATTGGGATTCAGCAGATGGCCTTGCCTTTGATGAGTTTGATCGTAAAGTACATGTAATTACTCCATTTCAAGTGCCACAAGCATGGAAAAAATTTAGAGCATGTGACTGGGGATATAAAACTAAAGCAGTGTGTCTGTGGATGGCCACAGATTATGATGGCAACATATATGTGTACGATGAATTAACTACCGGTCAAAATACAGTTCTTGGCAAGGTCCTAGCAGAAAAATTTGCTGAACTAGTTAAAGATCGTGAAAAAGATCAAAATATACAATATGGAGTACTTGACGCTTCTGCTTGGTCTAAACGTGGAGAGAGTTCTCCATCACCAGCAGAGGAAATGGTAAATCGTGGCTGTTACTGGCGTCCATCAGATAGAACACCACACTCACGTAAAACTGGTAAATTACAAGTACATAAATATCTTCAAGTAGATGTAGATACAGGTAAGCCTAAGCTATTTATTTTTAATAACTGTGTTGATTTAATAGCTTGTATATCCTCCTTACCAATTGGTAAAAATGATCCTGAGGATGTTAAAGATGATGGTGATGACCATGCTTATGATGCACTTCGATATGGGTTAATGTCCAGACCTATAAAGAATTTAGAATATGATTGGCAACGTTCAGCACAATCTGAACCACCAATTATAATAGATAAAACATTTGGATTTTAATTAGGAGTTTAATAATGGTTAAAGTAATAAAAAAAGGTAAGCCTACATTTAAAGAAGCTAATGATATTTTACCTGTGCCTGATGCAAGTAGTGTAAAAACTGAAATTAATAGCGGATTATTTAATGCAAATGCTCTTAGTGGGTGTATGAGTGCCGTACCAACACCATCTAAAAATGTAAGTGGTGAAGTAAATAAAAGTGTTACTAAATATGCTCCAAATAATATGTGGCCAGTATAAGGTATAGCTTAATGCTATTAAAGAATTTTACATCTCAGCCTGAGAATATGGCGGATACATTACCTCAGTCTATTGCTGAAGATTATTCATCTTTAGCTGGGTTAGTTACGTCAAGATATCAAAAAGCTAGATGGGCACGTCAATCTAATCAAGAATCCATTTGGTTAGCTGCATATCGTGCATGGAGAGGTGAGTCTTCTTTAGAAGAACAGGCTGCTATTAATGCTGCTCGTTCTCGTAGCGGTGCTGCGTCTGGTCATTTTATTAAAATAACCAAAACTAAAGCTACTGCTGCCTATGGTCAGATTTGTGAGATTCTTTTTGCTAATAATAAGTTCCCATTAGCTGTTGAACCTACGCCTTGTCCTACAGACATTGAAGAAGTTGTAACTATTGTACCAGAAGGTATTGACTATGGTGGAGTTATCACGGATGCGTATGGCTATGAAGGTGACGGTAGAGAGATACCTAAGGGTGCAACTGCTCCTAGTCTTTTAAAAACACTACAAAATTCTATTTCTTCTCTTATTAAAGGTCAAAATGTAGTTCCTGGAGCTTCTCCGGATACTAAACAGATGCCTCAAGTACGTCCTGCTGATATGGCCGCTGCTAAACTTGAAAAAGTAATGCAAGACCAGCTAGAAGAAGGCAAAGGTGAGGCCATTTTACGGAAAACTGCATTTGAAGCAGTGCTTTATGGTACTGGCATTATTAAAGGTCCATTTTCTATTAATGAAATAGAACCAAAATGGGTACTTGAAGATGATGAAACTATAACTTATGCTCCTAAAATTAAACTTTCTCCTCGTTTTGAGCAAGTTTCATGCTGGAGTTTCTATCCAGATCCTGACGCATATACATTAAATGATTGTGAATGGATTATAGAACGTCATTTATACTCTAAAAATCAATTAAAAGCCCTTACTTCACGCCCAAAATTCAATAAAGAAGCCATTGGTAGGCTCTTAAACGAGTCTCCATCACATGTTTTGGAGTCTTGGGAAAACGTAATTAATGGAAATGATACCAAAATAAGCCAAAATAGATATGAAGTACTTGAATATTGGGGTACTATGGACAAGGAAATGCTCCTTGAAACAGGCCTAACAAATATACAAG
>Ga0114962_10003982_pt1 | contig 11852 bp, 11 predicted proteins | sample C_130820_MF_Meta_FD_87017 | JGI IMG/M metagenome (GOLD analysis project Ga0114962, IMG submission 87017) | Freshwater microbial communities from Lake Croche, Canada to study carbon cycling - C_130820_MF_MetaG | ecosystem: Environmental > Aquatic > Freshwater > Lake | place: Lake Croche, Canada... | reverse complement strand
CGCCCGGCCGGCATCGGCGTCTATCTGGTGAGCCCGGGCTATGTCGACACCCCCGCCACCGCCGGGAACGACTACACCATGCCGGCGCTGATCAGCGCGAGCCAGGCGGCCAACGAAACCCTGGCCGGCATCGCGGCGGGCCAGTTCGAGGTGCACTATCCGAAGCGCTTTACCCGCTTTCTGAAGTTCGCACGCCTGCTGCCCTATCGCCTCTATTTCGCGCTCGTGCGCCGAGTCACCGGACAGTGAGCCCGCCATGACCGAGTCCGTCGCCCCTCAAGCCTCTCAGGACCCCCAGGCACCGCGGGCCTCCCAGGCCGAGGCCCTCGCCCGCTTGGTCGGCTTTTTCGAGACGATTTCACCGGCGGACGTCGGCCAGATCAGCGCTTTCTACACGGCTGATGCCGAGTTCAAGGATCCCTTCAATCAGGTTCGCGGCATCCCGGCAATCACCGCCATCTTTGAGCACATGTTCGAGCAGGTCGATGCGCCGCGCTTCGTGGTTCGCGAGACGGTGCTGCAGGACGACGCCGCCCTGCTGGTCTGGGATTTCGAATTCGCCTTTCGCAAACCGCTGCCGGCCGGCCCACAGTGCATCCGCGGCTGCTCGCATGTGCGCTTTGCCCCGGATGGCCGGGTCGCCTGGCATCGCGACTATTGGGATGCCGCCGAAGAGCTCTACGAGAAGTTGCCCCTGATCGGCAGCCTGATGCGCTGGCTCAGGCGTCGGGGTGCAGTCGACACCGGGCGCTGATAGACTGTGACGGTCTGTCATTCATCGAGCGATTGCGGCGCACCGTCAACCGAGATTGCGCACCCACCGCCCCGCCGGAGGCCACGAAACCCGATGCTTTACCCCGAACTGTTCAAGTCGCTCGAGCGTATGCGCTGGACCTTCGACGATGTCCCCTGGGACAAATTCGACCCGGCACTGCTGTCGGACGAGCAGGCCGAAACCATCAAGATGAACGCGATCACCGAGTGGGCGGCGCTGCCGGCCACCGAAATGTTCCTGCGCGATCACCGGCACGACTCCGACTTCAGCGCCTTCATGTCAGTCTGGTTCTATGAAGAGCAGAAGCATTCGCTGGTGCTGATGGAATACCTGCGGCGCTTTCGGCCCGATCTGATGCCCACCGAAGCCGAGCTGCACGCGGTGCGCTTCGAATTCGATCCGGCCCCGCCGCTCGAAACCCTGATGCTGCATTTTTGCGGCGAGATCCGGCTCAACCACTGGTATCGCTGTGCCGCCGACTGGCATACCGAGCCGGTCATCAAGCATCTCTACGACCTGATTTCGCGCGATGAGGCCCGTCATGGCGGCGCCTACCTGCAATACATGAAGAAGGCGATCAGCGAAGTCGGCGATGCCGCACGCGGTGCGTTTGCCAAGATCGGTCTGCTGATGGCCAGTGCCCGGCGCACCGCGCAGGCGCTGCATCCGACCAATCTGCATGTCAACAAGACGCTGTTCCCGAACGACACGGTGCAAAGCCGCCTGCCCGAGCCGGGCTGGCTCGAGCACTGGCTTGATGGCCAGATCAAGTTCGATGAGGTCTGGGAGAAAAAGGTCGTCGACCGCATCCTCCACAATCTGTCGCTGCTCTTCGGTCGGGACCTGCCCACGGTGCAGGCACTCAACCGCTACCGCCGCGAGCTCAACGCCGCGCTGGCCTGAGGTCTGCGCCTCAGCCAGCCCACCTCAGCCAGCCCACCTCAGCCAGCCCGCCCAGGCAATGCTCGACAGCGCCGGGCCGCGCGTGCCAGGCCGATCAGCCCCGGCCTGGCGTAAATCTGATCGAGGCGTTCTTCATTGACGTCATCGAGCCATTCTCGGCGCGAGCTCTGGGGCAGGCTCAGATACTGCAAACGGTGGGGGGCTTGACGACAGCTCGCCCGTCGATGTCGCAGACCCCGGCGGGGCGTCGGACTGCAATCGAGAGGACGGAACGATGCGCAGCCGCTGCGGCTCGATCTGCCGGGTGATCCGGTCGGGCTCGCGTCCATCGCCGCCCAGGGGTGCCATCCACCCGTTGAACCAGGCGAAGCACAGCAGGTTTGCAACGACCAGGGCACCGATCAGATATTTCATGGCGGCAGTTTACGACAGGGGCCGATCTCAGCCTGCGGTAAGCTCGCCGCATGAATCCTGATACCGGCACCGAATTTTCTGCCTACGTGGTTTTCAACCGCGACGAATGGGCAAGTCTGCGCAACAACACCCCACTGACGCTGTCGCAGGAGCAACTGACTGCGCTGCAGGGTGTGCTCGAGCAGGTCTCACTCGATGATGTGGCGCAGATCTACCTGCCGCTGTCGCGGCTGCTCAACCTGCACTTCCGATCGGCCCGCACGCTGTCGGGCGTCAAGGACGAGTTTCTCGGCCGACCGGTCGGCCGACGCCCTTATGTGATCGGAATCGCCGGCAGCGTGGCGGTTGGCAAGAGCACCTTTGCGCGAACCCTGCAGGCGCTGCTGGCCCGCTGGCCCGATCACCCGTCAGTCGCGCTGGTGACCACCGACGGCTTTCTGTATCCCAATGCCACGCTGATCGACCGCGGTCTGATGAAGCGCAAGGGCTTTCCCGAGAGCTACGACCGGCGGCGAATGATCGAGTTCCTGGCCGACATCAAGGCCGGCAAGGCGCAGGTGAGCGCACCGGTCTATTCGCATCAGGGCTACGACATCATGCCGGGCGAATCGGTCACCATCACCAGCCCCGACATCCTGATCTTCGAAGGGCTCAACGTCCTGCAGACCACCACCCTCGAGGCGGCCCGGCCACCGTCGATCATCGTGTCCGACTTTTTCGACTTCTCGCTCTACATCGATGCCCGCGAGTCGGACATCCAGGAGTGGTACGTCACCCGCTTTCTCAAGCTGCAGCGCACGGTTTTCCAGAATCCGAGCTCCTACTTTCACCACTACAAGGATCTCGACGGCGACCAGACCCGCGAGGTGGCGCTCTCGATCTGGCGCGACACCAATCTGGCCAACCTGCGCGAGAACATCGCCCCCAGCCGCGAGCGGGCCAATGTCGTGCTGCGCAAGCGCCACGATCACCTGATCGGCGAGGTCTGGCTGCGGCAGATCTGAGGCCGCGCGCCCGCCTCGCTTTCAGGCCACGGCCGACTGCTGTCCGAACATCCCGGCGAGATGGGCCTCGCCCTCCTCCAGCAAAAAGTACCGAAAGGCCTCGGCTGCCGGCGACAGGAGCTTGCCGGCCGCAACCACCAGATTCCAGCGCCTCATGACCGGCAGACCCTCGACCGCCGGCGCGGCAATCAGCCCATGCTCCCATTCCAGGCCGATGGTGTGCTGCGACACCAGGCTCACGCCGAGCCCGGCCATCACTGCCTGCTTGATCGCCTCGGTACTGTCCATCTCCATCAGGAAGGTCGGTTGCAGATGATGCTGCGACAGATACTCCTCCAGCACCGCACGGGTGCCCGAGCCTGACTCGCGAACGATGAAGGGCTCGCGGGCCAATGCCAGGGCAGGCACGCTCTCGGCCAGGGTGAAGGCATGGTCGGGCGCAGTGACCAGCACATGGGGATGCATCGCGAAGGGCTCGGCACGATTGGGCCAGTCGCGCGGCGGGCGCCCCATCACCGACAGATCAATCTCGTTGGCCTTCATCATCGCCACCAGCTGCTCGCGATTGCCCAGCCGCAGCCGCACCTCGATCGCCGGATGCTCGGCATGAAACCGCGCCAGCAGCCGCGGCAAAAAGTACTTGGCCGAGCTGACCATACCGATGGTGAGTACCCCTGATTCGACCCGGGTCAGACGTGCCATCGCATCCTCGGCTTCCTTGAGCGTGGCTTGCAGCCTTCGTGCGTAGACAAGGAAGTACTCACCCGCAGTGGAGAGGACCAGGCGCCGGCCGGGGCGGTCGAAGAGCACCAGCCCGACTTGCGACTCGACCTCCCGGATCTGCATCGAGACCGCCGGTGCACTCAGATGCAGGGCCTCGGCGGCCCGCTGCACACTCCCCTGGCGGGCCACTTCGGTGAAGACACGGAGCTGGCGGAAGGTGATGTTCAAGGCATCCTCATCAGGTCAATTAAGTATTTACTTAATCAAAAGCAATCAAAGTCTGACTTTATCTTACGTAAAGGCCGCTTTAAAGTGATCTCACCCCTCTCCCACCCACTGGAGTTTCCGTGAATCAACCCGTTGCAGGCGGCGCCAACGCCGACACCCAGATCACCGACAAAAAGCAGCGCTACTCAGCGGGCGTCCTCAAGTACCGCCAGATGGGCTACTGGGCGCCTGACTATGTGCCGAAAGAAACCGACGTCCTGTGCCTGTTCCGCATCACGCCGCAAGACGGCGTCGATCCGGTCGAAGCCGCCGCAGCCGTGGCCGGCGAATCAAGCACCGCAACCTGGACCGTGGTCTGGACCGACCGCCTGACCGCCTGCGACAGCTATCGCGCCAAGGCCTACAAGGTCGAGCCGGTGCCCAACAACCCCGGCCAGTACTTCGCCTGGGTGGCTTACGACCTGATCCTCTTCGAAGAGGGTTCGATTGCCAACATGACCGCCAGCCTGATCGGCAATGTCTTCAGCTTCAAGCCGCTGAAGGCCGCCCGCCTGGAGGACATCCGCATCCCGGTCGCCTATGTCAAGACCTTCAAGGGTCCGCCGACCGGTCTGATCGTCGAGCGCGAGCGCCTCGACAAGTTCGGCCGTCCGCTGCTGGGCGCCACCACCAAGCCCAAACTCGGCCTGTCGGGCCGCAACTACGGCCGGGTGATTTACGAAGGCCTCAAGGGCGGCCTCGACTTCATGAAGGACGACGAGAACATCAACTCGCAGCCCTTCATGCACTGGCGTGACCGTTTCCTCTATGTGATGGACGGCGTCAACAAGGCGAGTGCGGCCACCGGCGAAGTCAAGGGCAGCTACCTCAATGTCACCGCCGCCACCATGGAAGAGATGTATGAGCGCTCCGAGTTCGCCAAGGATCTCGGCTCGGTGGTGGTCATGGTCGACCTGGTGATCGGCTGGACCGCGATCCAGAGCATGGCCAACTGGTGCCGCAAGAACGACATGGTGATGCACATGCACCGCGCCGGCCACGGCACCTACACCCGCCAGAAGAACCACGGCGTGAGCTTCCGCGTCATGGCCAAGTGGCTGCGTCTGGCCGGCTGCGACCACCTTCACACCGGCACCGCGGTCGGCAAGCTCGAAGGCGATCCGATGACCGTGCAGGGCTACTACAACGTCTGTCGCGACAGCTACACCCAGACCGACCTGCCGCGCGGCCTGTTCTTCGACCAGGACTGGGCCGACACCAAGAAGGTAATGCCGGTGGCCTCGGGCGGCATCCATGCCGGCCAGATGCACCAGCTGCTCGACCTCTTCGGCGACGACGTGATCCTGCAGTTCGGCGGCGGCACGATCGGCCATCCGGCCGGCATCCAGGCGGGGGGCGTTGCCAACCGCGTGGCGCTCGAAGCCATGGTCAAGGCGCGCAACGAGGGCAAGGACATCAAGAACGAAGGCCTCGACATTCTGCGCAAGGCGGCCCAGTTCTGCACGCCGCTCAAGCAGGCCCTCGATACCTGGGGTGACATCAGCTTCAACTACACCTCGACCGATACCAGCGACTACGCCGTCACGCCGAGCGCCTCGAGCTGATCACCGCCCACGCCGCCGACACCACGACAACACGGAGCCAACCACCATGATGACCAACCCGACCGGCCGCATCACCCAGGGCCAGTTCAGCTTCCTGCCCGACCTGACCGACGCCGAAATCACGATGCAGGTCGAATACGGCCTGAAAAAGGGCTTTGCCTGGAGCATCGAGTACACCGACGACCCGCATCCCCGCAACACCTACTGGGAGATGTACGGCATGCCGATGTTCGATCTCACCGATCCGGCCGGCGTGCTGATGGAGCTGAACGCCTGCCGCAAGACCTTTCCCTCGCATTACATCCGCCTTATGGCCTTCGACTCCACCCGTGGCATCGAGTCGATCGCGATGAGCATGATCGTCAACCGACCGGCCAACGAGCCGGGCTTCCGGCTGCAGCGCCAGGAAGTCGAGGGACGCACGATGCGCTACACCATCCAGGGCTATGGTCTCGATCGCCCCGAGGGCGAGCGCTACTGAGTCCCCCGCACCGATTAGCCTGACCAGACGCCGACGCTCAGACCGACATCCCGCCTCACCGGACGACCACCGTGGCCAATCCGCTCTACACCATTCCTGGTTCGTCCCAGCCGCCGGCCACGCCGTCGGCGGCGGCGGGTATCGCATCGACCGCGGCGGCGCCCGGCGCCCCGACTGTCGCCTCACCCGGCACCGAAGCGACAGCCTCAATGGCTGGCTCAAACGCCGCAACAGCGGCGATGCCAACGGCCGACGCGGCCACGCCCGCTGCACCCCGCACGGTCGCCGGCGTCCTGGCGCAAAGCCAGGTCGAGTCGGTGATGGACGAGCTCGACCGCGATCTGATCGGTCTTGCGCCGGTCAAGACCCGCATCCGCGACATCAGCGCCCTGCTGGTGATCGACCGGCTGCGGGCGCAGCTCGGGCTGGCCGCGCAGGCCCCGTCGCTGCATATGTGCTTTACCGGCAATCCCGGCACCGGCAAGACCACGGTGGCGATGCGTATGGCGCAGATCCTGCATCGCCTGGGCTATGTGCGCAAAGGCCATGTGGTGAGCGTGACCCGCGATGACCTGGTCGGTCAGTACATCGGCCATACCGCGCCCAAGACCAAGGAGATCCTGAAGAAAGCCATGGGCGGCGTGCTCTTCATCGACGAGGCCTACTACCTCTATCGGCCCGAGAACGAGCGCGACTATGGTCAGGAAGCCATCGAAATCCTGCTGCAGGTCATGGAAAACAACCGCGACGATCTGGTGGTGATCCTGGCCGGCTACAAAGACCGCATGGACACCTTCTTCCAGTCCAACCCGGGCATGAGTTCACGCATCGCCCATCACCTCGAATTTCCCGACTACGGCACCGACGAGCTCCTGCAGATCGCCGATCGCATGCTCGATTCGACCCACTACCGATTCGGCACCGACGCACGCGACGCCTTCGATGCCTATCTGCAAAGACGCATCACCCAGCCTCATTTCGCCAATGCGCGCAGCGTTCGCAATGCGCTCGATCGCGCGCGCCTGCGTCAGGCCAGCCGCCTGTATGTCGATCGCGAGCGCGAACTGAGCGCCGACGACCTGAGCACCATCGAGCCGGCCGATATCCTGGCCAGCCGCGTCTTCCGGCAAGCCTGAGGCGAGCCGCGCCATGGCCCACCTGCAGGCACTGATCTTCGATGTCGACGGCACGCTGGCCGACACCGAAAGCGCGCATCTGGCCGCCTTCAACCAGGCCTTTGCCAGCGCGGGGCTGCCCTGGCACTGGGACGAGTCGCTCTATGTCCGCCTGCTCGAGGTCTCGGGCGGCAAGGAGCGCATGGCGCACTATCTCGCCCATCATTTCAATCGCGCTGATTCGCTTGCAGCGGGCGACAGCACCGCCGCGATCGCACCCGACTTCGACGCCCTGCATGCCATCAAGACCACGGCTTACACACAACAGATGCGTGCCGGCTCGCTCGCCCTGCGCCCGGGCATCGAGGCGATCATCGCCGCCGCACAAAAAGCGGGGCTGCGACTGGCGATTGCCACCACCACCACCGAATCCAACATCGACGCGCTGCTGAGGCCTCGCCTGGGCCCCGACTGGTCGCAGGGTTTCGAGGTGATCGAACACGCCGGCACCGCACCCCGCAAGAAGCCCGATCCGCAGGTCTATCGTCAGACCCTGCAGCGGCTGGGCCTGACGGCTTCCGAGTGCCTGGCCATCGAAGATTCCGCAAATGGCCTTCAGGCCGCGCTTGGCGCCTCAATCGCGACAATCATCACGCCTAACCCCTTCACCGCCCACCACAATTTCGAGGGCGCACTGCGCATCCTGCCAAGCCTTCAGGACACGGCCATCGCCGACCTGCATCGCTGGCACGCCGACGCAATGCGCTGAACTGCGCCAACGCGCAGCGATAGTCACGTTATTTCCGAGAGCCATCATGCCCCTGAGTCACCGCTGGACCCTGACCCGCTATCTGATCGAGGAACGCCGCCGTTTTCCCGGCGCAAGCGGCGACCTCAACGCGCTTCTCCTTGATGTCTCGCTTGCCTGCAAGGCGATCGCCCGCGTGGTGGCCTTCGGCAGCCTGGGGGATGGCCTGTCGCAGATGCCGGCGCAGCCGGTGGGTGGCGAGCTGAACGTCCAGGGCGAGGTGCAAAAGCCGCTCGATGTCATCAGCAACGAGGTCTTCATGCGCATGAACGAGTGGAACGGCCACCTCGCCGGCATGGCCTCTGAAGAAATGGACGAGCCGCGTCAGATTCCGCAGGCCTATCCGCGCGGCAAATATCTGCTGGTCTTCGATCCGCTCGATGGCTCGTCCAACATCGACGTCAATGTCGCGGTCGGCAGCATCTTCTCGATCCTGCGCGCGCCGCAGGATGTGATCGACAGCGGCCGCGATGTGGTCGAGTCCGACTTCCTGCAGCCCGGCGCCAGGCAGATCGCCGCAGGCTATGCCATCTATGGCCCGACCACCATGCTGGTGCTGTCGGTCGGCAATGGTGTGGCCGGCTTTACGCTCAACCCCAATCTCGGCGAATTCGTGCTGACCCACCCCGACCTGAAGGTGCCCGCCGACACCAGCGAATTCGCGATCAACTCCTCGAACAGCCGCTTCTGGGAGCCGCCGGTCAAGCGCTATGTCGACGAGTGCCTGGCCGGGAAAACCGGCCCGCGCGGGCGTGATTTCAATATGCGCTGGATTGCGAGCATGGTGGCAGAGGCCCATCGCATCATGATGCGCGGCGGCGTTTTTCTGTACCCGCGCGATAACAAGGATCCGTCCAAGGCCGGGCGCCTGCGCCTGCTCTACGAAGCCAATCCGATCGGCTTCGTCATGGAGCAGGCCGGTGCGCGCTGCAGTACCGGGCGCCAGCCGATGCTGGGCGTGCAGCCCACGTCGCTGCATCAGCGCATCGGCCTGGTGTTCGGCTCGAAAAACGAAGTCGAACGCATCGAGCGGTATCACAACGACAGCACCAACCGCGGCGCCGAGACGCCGCTCTTTGCCGAACGCAGCCTTTTCAGAGATTGACGAGCCGACCATGTCCGAACGCCATCCCATCATCGCCATCACCGGCTCCTCCGGTGCCGGCACCTCCTCGGTCACCCGGACCTTCGAGAACATCTTCCGCCGCGAGCGGGTCTTGGCCGCCATCGTCGAAGGCGACAGCTTTCACCGCTTCGACCGCAAGGAAATGCGCCTGCGTCAGGCCGAGGCAGAAAAGACCGGCGACAAGCATTTCAGCCACTTTGGCCCGGCCAACAACCTCTTTGCCGAACTCGAGCAACTCTTTGCCACGTATGCCAAGACCGGCAGCGGCAAATCGCGCAAATACCTGCACGACCCCATCGAGGCTGCGCCCTACAAGCAGGAGCCGGGCACCTTCACCGCCTGGGAAGACATCGGCCAGAACACCGACCTGCTGTTCTACGAGGGTCTGCACGGCGCGGTCGTGACCCCCGAAGTCAACATCGCACGCCATCCCGATCTGCTGATCGGCGTGGTGCCGGTGATCAATCTCGAATGGATCCAGAAGCTCTGGCGCGACAAGCATGTCCGCGGCTATTCGGCCGAGGCGGTCACTGACACCATCCTGCGACGCATGCCCGACTATGTGAACTACATCGTTCCGCAGTTCGCGCACACCCATGTCAATTTCCAGCGTGTGCCGGTGGTCGACACCTCCGACCCCTTCATCGCCCGAGACATTCCGTCGGCCGACGAGAGCATGGTGGTGATCCGCTTTGCCAACCCGAAGGGCATCGACTTTCCCTACCTGCTCAACATGATCAATGGCGCCTGGATGTCGCGGGCCAACACCGTGGTGGTGCCGGGCGGCAAGATGGAACTCGCCATGCAACTGATTTTTACGCCCTTCGTGTGGCGGATGATGGAACGGCGCAAGCGCGCAAGCGGAGCTCTCTGATGACTGCAGCACCTATGACACCGGCGCCCAATGCGGCGCTTGCCCGCCAGATGGCCGATGCCATCCGCATGCTCGCAGTCGATGCGGTCGAGCAGGCCAAGTCGGGCCACCCCGGCGCACCGATGGGCATGGCCGAAATCGCCGAAGTTCTGTGGAACCGGCATCTGCGCCACAACCCCGCCGATCCGCACTGGCCCGATCGCGACCGCTTCGTGCTCTCCAACGGCCATGGCTCGATGCTGATCTATGCGCTGCTCAACCTCACCGGCTACAAGCTGCCGATGGACGAGCTGCGCCGCTTTCGCCAGTTGCATTCGCTGACCCCCGGTCATCCCGAAGTCGGCATCACGCCGGGCGTCGAGACCACCACCGGCCCGCTCGGCCAGGGCCTGGCCAACGCGGTCGGCATGGCGCTGTCCGAAAAGCTGCTTGCCACCGAATTCAATCGCGAAACCTCGGGTGAAAAGCTCGCCATCGTCGATCACTTCACCTATGTCTTCATGGGCGACGGCTGCCTGATGGAGGGCATCAGCCACGAGGTCTGTTCACTCGCAGGCACCCTGCGCCTGTCAAAGCTGATCGCCTTTTACGACGACAACGGCATCTCGATCGATGGCCATGTCGAAGGCTGGTTCACCGACGACACGCCGGCTCGCTTTGCGGCCTATGGCTGGAATGTGATCGCAGCGGTCGACGGTCATGACACCGCCGCGATCGACACCGCGGTGCGCGCCGCCAAGGCGCAGGCGGTGCTGCCCGATGGCAAGCCCACGATCATCTGCTGCAAGACCGTCATCGGCAAAGGCTCGCCCAACAAGGCCGGCACCCATGATGTCCACGGCGCAGCGCTCGGCACGGCAGAGGTGGCCGCCACCCGTGCATCGCTTGGCTGGGCCGGCGCGCCCTTCGAGATTCCCACCGAGATCACCGCGGCCTGGGACGCCCGTCCGCGCGGCGCGGCGATGCAGTCGCAATGGCAGGCGCGCTTCGATCGCTATCGCGCGCATTTCCCGGCTGAGGCGCAGGCCTTCCAGCGGCGCATGAAGGGCGAGCTGCCCGAGGGGTGGTCAGACACGCTGCAGGCGGTCTTTGCCGGCATCATCGCCAAGCCTGATGCCATCGCCACGCGCAAGGCCAGCCAGAATGCGCTCGATGCAATTGCGCCGCTGGTGCCCGAGTTCTTTGGCGGCAGCGCCGACCTGACCGGCTCGAACCTCACCAACTTCAAGGGCTGCAAGATCGCCGGCCGCGACACCTGGGGTAATCACCTGTCCTATGGCGTGCGCGAATTCGGCATGGCCGCAATGATGAACGGCATGGCGCTGCACGGCGGCCATCTGCCTTATGGCGGCACCTTCCTGACCTTCAGCGACTACAGCCGCAATGCGATCCGCATGGCCGCATTGATGAAGCAGCGGGTCATCCATGTGTTCACGCATGACTCGATCGGTCTGGGCGAAGACGGCCCGACCCATCAGTCGGTCGAGCATGTGCCAAGCCTGCGGATCATCCCCGGCCTCGATGTCTGGCGCCCGGCTGATGGCCTCGAAACCGCGGTGGCCTGGGCCCATGCAATCGAGCGGCGCGATGGTCCGAGCGCCCTGGCCCTGTCGCGCCAGAACCTGCCGCAGGTGGCCAGCGACAGCGCGCTGGTTGAGCAGATCCGTCGTGGCGGCTATGTGCTGGCCGATGCACCGAATCCGCGTGCGGTCATCATCGCCACCGGCTCCGAGGTGTCACTCGCAATGGCTGCGCGCAAACTGCTCGCCGATGCCGGTATCGCGGTGCGGGTGGTCT
>Ga0114962_10003976_pt1 | contig 11867 bp, 8 predicted proteins | sample C_130820_MF_Meta_FD_87017 | JGI IMG/M metagenome (GOLD analysis project Ga0114962, IMG submission 87017) | Freshwater microbial communities from Lake Croche, Canada to study carbon cycling - C_130820_MF_MetaG | ecosystem: Environmental > Aquatic > Freshwater > Lake | place: Lake Croche, Canada... | reverse complement strand
TTTTTACTACTCCTGATTTGCAGTCTAAATATATTTTTGAAGAATTATATACAAAAACTCAATCTGATGCCGTTCAATTAGCGAGTAAAAACAAGTTCTTTTTGAAAGGCTCTTTTCAGGCAGGTTCTGGCGGAGATATTTCATTGCCTTTCGGAGTAGATCCTAAATCTGTGACAGTAACAGCTGGGGGACAAAGTTTAAGTCTAGGCACCGATTTTATCATTGAGGGGCAATCTGGTCGAGTAAGAATTGTCAACGAAAGTATATTTTCATCTGGTAGAGAATTGAAAGTATGTTATGAAAAACCGGATATTTTTTCGAATCAAGTAAGAACATTATTAGGAACGCGTTTAGACTATAATGTAAGTCCAGACGTACATTTAGGAGCAACTGTTCAAAGTATGAGTGAAACTCCTCCAGCATTCTTTAGAAGGGTTGCAATTGGTAATGAACCTGTGAATAACACATTGATTGGTTTAGATGCAGCTTTTACTAAAAAATCCACTGGTATTACTCGTTTCTTAGATAAATTACCATTGATATCTACCAAAGAATCATCTGCCATTGATTTTCAGGGTGAAGTGGCCAAATTATTTCCGAATGTAAATGATCGTGTACAAGGAAATGCTTTTATAGATGATTTTGAAGCTGCTCGTGTGATTTATAACATGTCATCACAAGCTACGCTTTGGAAACCTGGTGCTATTCCAGAACCTATGTTGAACGGTATTCAAAGACTTAAGCTTGAAAGTAATTTCAAAAGAGCTAAAATTTCTGCCTATACAGTAGATGCTAGTATATACGGCCAAGGAAATTTCGCCTTTAGCGTTCCCGGTTTAGATCCCAATGAAGTAAATTCTTATGCCTATGAAAGAGTTGTAACACCAAAAGGACTTTTCCCCAATAAGGACTTCGCAAACAATATTACCAATTTACCTATAGGTGTTTTGGATGTTGCCTATTTTCCTTCAGAAAGAGGTTTATATAATTTTAATCCTAATTTAAACGCATTGGGATTATTTGATAAACCAGAAAATAATTTTGGAGCTATTACACGTGCTATTTCATCTGACACGGATTTTGATAATTCAAATGTGGAGCAATTGGAATTTTGGTTGATGGATCCTTTTATTGATAAAACGAAAGGTGGAACTATTCGTGATGGAATTATCAACGGTAGCAATAATACGGGTGGAATTTTAAAATTTCATTTAGGAGATGTTTCTGAAGATTTCGTACCTGACGGATTTTCAAACTTTGAAAATGGAATCCCAGCGGGTGATAAAATTACAGATGGTTCTAAGAAAAATGTGGAATCAACTGTTTGGGGGATAGCACCCAAAAGACAATTTGTCATCAATGCTTTTGATAATCAAGGAGGAAGAAGCGTTCAGGATATTGGTTTAGATGGACTACCCAATAAAACAACGAATGGTTCTATTTTATCGGAGGAGTCTTATTTTAAAGATTATTTAACATCGGTTTCTTCAAGAGTAACTAATGTAAATGCCTTACAAGCCATACAAAATGACCCAGCAGGTGATGATTTTGTGTATTATTTGAACGAAAAATTCAATAATACCGGAAGCGTAATTGAACGCTATAAGAATTTCATGGGTTTAGAAAATAATTCTCCATCTACGGATAATCCCACTAATTCAAATTTTACGCAAGCAAATAGTATAATGCCTGATCGTGAGGATTTGAACAATGATAACACTGTCAACGAGGTTGAATCGTATTTCGAATATGAAATACCCTTAAAACCAAAAGATTTGTCTGTTGGTAAAGGTTTTGTGGTAGATAAAATTAATGAAGGAGGAGTTGATTGGTATCTAATGAGAATTCCAATTAAGGACAGCAAAAATTATAGGGCTGTTAATGGTATTAGCAATTTTAAATCCATTCGTTTTTTTAGAATGGTCTTAAGCGAATTTAAGCAACCTGTTGTGTTGCGCTTTGCACAATTACAATTATCTGGTTATTCCTATCGAAAATTTATTGGTGATTTGGATGTAAAAAATGGTCAAGAAGCACCACAAAAAAATCCAGAAACTAAATTTACAGTTTCCAGTGTAAATATTGAAGAAAATGGGCCAGCAGGAGGAAAATCTATTCCGTATGTTGTGCCGCCAGGATTTGTTCGTGATCAAGATATTACTACGATTAATAATGCTCGTTTAAATGAACAATCATTGAGTTTATGTGTAGAAAATTTGAAGCCTGGTGATTCAAGAGCGGTGTTTAAAAATACCATGGTGGATTTTATTAATTATAAACGCCTAAGAATGTTTATATCCATGCAGGGAGAGGAGCAAAATTTAACAGGTAAAGTAAACGCATTTTTGAGAATTGGTACCGATTTAACAGATAATTATTATGAGGTTCAAGCTTTGGACGGCTTAATACAAACGTTAAAAGGCTCATCTACTGAAGATTTAATTTGGCCAACGGCTAATGAATTGGATATTGAATTGGACTTGTTGAAGCAGGTGAAAGTGGAAAGAGATCTAGCCAATGCTTCTTTAACCAATCGTTTTTTTCAAGATGTTATGAGTTCTACTGGAAAACGCTATCGAATTTATGTGATGGGTAGACCTGACCAAAGTGCTACAATGACCGTTATGATTGGGGTGAGAAATAGTAGTCCCAGCAGTGATATAAGTGGAAAATCTTTTTGTGTTTGGGTGAATGAATTACGAGCCAATGGATTTGATCAAACTTCAGGTGAAGCAGCGATTGGCAAATTAGGCTTAAAACTAGCAGATATTGGAACGGTTACGATGAATGGTAGTTTTAAGAATTATGGTTTTGGTGGAGTTCAATCCAAAATTTCAGAAAGATCGAGAGAAAATTTCATGGAGTATGGTATTACAGCTAATTTAAATCTAGAGAAGTTTTTGCCTTCAAGTTGGGGTTTCAAAATTCCATTTTATATCACATATGATCGAAGAAATATTTCTCCACAATTTGACCCCTTAGATCCAGATATTTTAATGGCTAATTCCTTAGGTAAATTCAATAGTGGAAAAGAAAGGGATGCGTATGTCAAATTAGTGGAGGACAACACTGAAAGGAGAGGATTTAATTTCACCAATGTTCGAAAGGCTAAAAGCGAACTTTCTAAACATGCGTATCTATGGGATCTTTCGAACTTTACTTTTTCTTATGCATTTTCTGAAATGTTACGAACATCATCTTTGATTGATGAGTACAAACAATATACCCATAGAGGAAGTATTTTATATGCCTTTGTAAGCAATTCTGTTTTTTGGGAGCCATTTTCTAAAATGACTTCTAATTCGAATTTTGCTCCTTTGATTAAAGATTTCAATTTGAATTTAATTCCTTCTTCTATTACTATCAGAATGGAAATGGATAGAAGTTTTGTCAAAACTCAGTTAAGAGATGGTAATTTGTCTACTGATGGTGTATTGCCTCAGTTTGAGAAATATTGGTTTTTCAATAGACAATATGCCTTGAATTGGAATCTGACTAAAAGTGTCGTTTTTAATTATAATTCTATAGTTAATTCAATTATAGACGAGCCTTTTGGCGATTTAGATACGCAATCAAAGCGTGACTCTGTCATGTCGAACATTAGATCATTTGGTCGTGCCAAAAATTTTGATCAGCAAGCCGGTTTTGTTTGGCGTTTACCTCTACAAAAAATGCCTTTGACAGATTGGATGAATGCGGAGTATTCCCACAAAATTGGTTATAATTTTTATGCTAATTCATATAATATAAGAGATGATGATGGCTATTTATTCGGTAATATCATTAAAAACGCTAGAGATCGATCCATCAACGGTAAAGTAGATTTTGTTTCTTTATATAATCGAATTAGAGCGCTTCGTTGGGCCAATTCACCGAATTTTACAGGTAAAAATGTTGCTAGAAATCCAGGTGATGATGAGGATATTATCATTCCACAAAAATCGGTAGCTAAATCATTGACCCGACTTTTATTAACTTTACGGGGTGTTCAAGTAAACTACTCCATAAATGAGGCTACAACCTTACCCGGTTTTTTACCCAATCCTGGTTTGCTTGGTATGAATGGTAATTTTGGAGCTCCTGGATTAGATTTCGTTTCAGGTAGCCAAGATGATAACATACGGTTTTTAGCCGCTAAAAACAACTGGTTGACGAAAAGTATCATTCAAAATATACCTTTCACTCAAACTAGGCAACAAAAGTTTTCCTATGTTTTGAATTTAGAACCCAATAAGAATCTTCGAATTTTTGTAGACGGTAATTACAATAAAGGTGATAATTATCAAGAGTTTTTTAGACCAGATTCTCTAAGGAGAGACTTTGTGAGTCAAAGTCCCGTTAGATCAGGAAATTATTCGATGTCATTTTTATCTTTTATGACTGCCTTTAATGATCCTACCGAAATATTTGAAGAATTCAAAGCCAATAGATCTATTTTACTAGAAAGATTGAATACGACTTATCAACAGAATAATAAAGAAAGAGGAGCTTATAATATTAATTCTCAAGATGTATTAATACCAGCATTCTTCGCAGCATATTCAGGATTGTCTGCCAAAAATGTTAAGTATTCACCTTTTTACAATATACCCTTACCGAATTGGAAAGTAGATTTTAATGCCTTGAATTTATTGCCATCTATAACTAAGAAATTCAGTTCTTTTAACATTACCCATATGTATTCAAGTACCTATAATGTGGGTAATTTTGTGTCTTCATTGGAATATGGGCAATTTTATACCGATTATTTGAACTTGACATTGAACAGTCTTTTATATCCATTGTCTTCTCGTTTTGAGACAAAGAAATTAGCAGATGGTTCAGAAATTAATTCTTTGATTCCTGTATACGTCATGAGTACAATTTCTTTTACAGAACGTTTTTCTCCTTTGATTGGAATAAATGCCATTACGAAATCTAGGATTTCCTTACGTGCGGAATATAATCAAGACAGAAATGTTGGATTGAATTTAGCTAATTCACAGGTTGCTGAATTGTCAAATAAAGATGTCACTTTCTCTATTGGATTTACCAAAGCAAACATGGTAATCCCAATAAAAGTGAATGGGCAAAGATTACGTTTACCAAATGATTTCAGATTTAATTGTAACTTAACTATTCGTGATACTAGAACATTGCAAAGAAAGTTAGATGCTGAAACGATTTATACCCAAGGATTCATTAATTTCCAATTCAGGCCTCAAATTTCTTATGCTGTGAGTAATAAACTAACGGTAACAGCCTATTTTGATAAAATGTTTAATAATCCGCTTGTTTCTAATTCATTTTACAGATCAACCGTAGCTGGTGGATTTCAAATTAGGTATAGTTTAAGTGAATAAATGAATTATTAATTTAAAAGCGTTTGCAATAAATCGTAACTTTAGTGACCTTTGCATCAAAATAGTTTAATATGAATTTTCCAAGTGAATTAATGTACACTCAGGAGCATGAGTGGATCAAAGTAGAAGGAGAGGTAGCCATTGTAGGAATTACTGATTTTGCACAAAGTGAATTAGGAGACATTGTTTATATTGAAGTAGAGAGTGTAGGAAAAAATATTGATAAAGATGGTATTTTTGGTACTATTGAAGCGGTGAAAACAGTCTCGGACTTGTTTTTGCCAGTGTCTTCTGAGGTTTTGGAATTTAATACTTCTTTAAATAACAGTCCTGAATTAGTTAACTCAGATCCGTATGGTGAAGGTTGGATTGTAAAAATTAAAGTTCAAAATATAGCTGATTTAGATCAGTTGATGAATGTCGAAACTTACAAATCTTTTATTGGTCATTGATTGTAAGCCCTGATAATCAGGGCTTTTTTTTAGCACATATAGTTACATGCGGATCCTAATTAAGTCAGTTTTAATTCTAGATAGCCAATCTAGTTTTTTTAATCAAAAGATTGATCTACTCATTCAAGAAGGTCAATTGATAGATGTGGCCGAAAATTTATCTTCTATCAAAGTTGATGAAATTTTGGAAGGAAAAAATTTGCAATATTATCCAAGTGTAATAGATTGTCGGGTCCATCATACTTTACCAGGGGGTGAGCATTTGGAGGACTGGAACAGTTTATCCAAAGCTGCTAAAAAGGGAGGAGTATTAGATGTTTTATTATTACCCACTAGTCCCGTATTACCCCAAACAGCTGAATCCATTTTTCTTATAAAGGACAAGTCTAGTTCTTGCCAATTGAATTTTTATCCTTGTGCTCCATTGACCTTGGATAATCAGGGTGAAAATTTTTCTGAATTATTGGACTTAGCAAAGGCTGGGGCCAAGTGGTTTAGTCACGGAAGTTCCACTTTGGACAATACAGATTTGATGCTGAAATCGCTTCAATATTTGCTGCCATTGGATGTTTGTATTATATCTCAACCCAATACGAAGGCCTTATCTATGTACGGTCAAATTCACGAAGGTATACAGAGCACATTACTAGGTTTAAAGGGCATTCCGACTTTGTCTGAAACGATTTCCATTAAACGTGATTTGGATTTACTTCGATATGTATTAAATAATTCTTTTGGACAAGCAAATAAAAACTTTAAATTGCATTTTTCTTGCATTTCTTCTGCTGATTCTGTGGATTTGATTTGGGAGGCAAAAAAAGAAGGTTTACCTGTTTCATGTGACGTTTCTGTTCATCATTTAATCTTTAATGAAAATGCTGTGGCTGATTTCTCAACTTTCATTAAGGTTTTTCCACCCTATAGAACAGAAGAGGATCGATTAGCTCTTTGGGAGGGTTTGAAAAATAAAACCATTGATTTAGTTGTTTCAGATCATCATTCTGTTGAACCTGAATTAAAAGATATTGAATTTGATCATGCCAGTTTCGGTACAATAGGTTTAGAAACTTTATTGATTTCTTTTATTCAAGAAGCTAAAATTCAAGGCTTTACATCTATTGCAGATGTCTTATCCTATCATCCTGCAAAGTTTTTACAGGTAGATAAACATCCATTGGAATTGAAAGTATTGATAAAAGGATTAATAGTGGAGGAAACAAGTGCTTATAAATACCAACAAAGCGATATCGTTGGGAAGTCTAAAAATTCAACTTTTTTGGAATACGATTTTCAATATAGAGTTGCAGCATTGATTCAGAAATCCGAAATAACCCTATACTAGTAATCTTTATGAAGCATTGGAATTTTAAACTGCTTGTTATTTTATTGGTGCTCGTAATTCTAGGTTTTATTATCTACAATTACGTTCTCTATCAGTTAGGAATTATACCATTAGGTGGTAAAAAAGCACCTAGTTATATTTTTGTTTTAATAGCGCAGTGGTATTTAGTCTTACATTTAAATAAACATCCAAAATTGTCTTCATTGCATTTTTTAAATCTTTTCGCCTATCAATATTTTTTTGTTACATTACTTGGAATAATTAGTGCTTTATTGATTTATTTTTTTTATCAAAATACCACAGGCTTACACGTTCTTAATGAATTTATTGGATTAAGTTTACAAGAATTAAATCAATATAAAGAGCAGATTGTTTTACAAGAAGATCAACGGTTTTTCGAACAATTAATAGAAGGTGTCAAAAATATTAATGCCTACAGTATTGCCAAAGATGACTTTATTCAAAAAATTGCTTTAGCTTTTTTACCCAATTTATTAATATCTCTCTACTACAAAAAAAATTAAACTATGGACAACCTAGACAATCAACAGCCTTCTTCTGCAATTATTGCCTTAAAATGGGGAATTATTTGTGCTGTTTTAAATTTTATCTTGACGGTGATCATGAAGTATTCCGGAATTGTAGATCAATTTGATGAGACTTTAGGTTGGCTTTCTACAATTTTAAGTATGCTTTTTATTATTAGTGTTCTCGTTTTAGGAATGCGAGAATTTAGATCTGCTAATCATGATTCTATGTCCTATGGAAATGGCGTTGGTATAGCTGCTTTAATTGGAGCTATCTCTGGCTTAGTTTCAGGTGCATTTAATTATTTGTATTTGGAATTTATTGATAACGGAAGCATTACACAACAATTAGAAAAGGCGAGAGAGAAAATGGAAGATAGTGGACTTTCTGAAAGTCAAATTCAAGATGCAGAAAAAATCACTAAAATGATGATGGGAGCAGGTTTTCAATTTCTTATGATTGTGATAGGAAGTATCATATTCACCGTTTTATTGGGACTAATTGTTTCTTTGATTATCAAAAAAGAAAAATCGATTTTTGAATAAACCTATGTGGACTTTACTAAAAAAAGAATATGTAGCATTTTTTAGCTCTCTGATAGGTTTAGGCTTACTTTCCATTTTTTTATTAACAATTGGCTTTTATTCCTGGTTTTTTGAAGGTAATATTTTTGAATATGGCTTTGCTGAGTTGAGTGTTTTTTTTGAAATTTCTCCTTGGTTTTTTATGTTTTTTATTCCTGCCTTGTGTATGAAATTATATGCAGAGGAATTTGAGCAAAAAACATTTGGTTTATTGAATTCACTACCCATTACCAGTAATCAAATTGTTTTAGGTAAAACATTAGGAGCTTTTTTCGTGATTATTACATGCTTGTTGCCTACTTTATTGTATGTGTTTTCCATTGGCAAATTAGGTAATCCAACCAATAATTTTGACGTTTCTTTGTTATTTGGAGCTTATTTGTCAATTCTTTGTATATCGGTCGTATTTATTTTTTTATCGTCTTTTGCCTCAGTTTTATCTAATAAACAACCTTTAGCTTTTATATTGGGTGTCTCTTTTAACTTCGCATTTTTTCAAATACCTGAGGAATTGAAAGGTTTCACCTATTTAAATTGGGAATTATTTAGCTTGAAATATCATTTTTTAAATTTAAGCAAAGGCTTAATTGATTTTTCAGATATTATTTTCTTTACGGGATTTTCGCTAATTTTTTATAGTCTTATTTTATTCAGATTAAAAACTAAAAATTAGGATTTATACAACGATATATCGACAGCTTCATGGCACAAATCTATTTCATTAGTTTCATTTGAAGCAATAAAAATTGTTTTATTTTGTAATGAATGAATTTTTTCACTAAACCACTTTTTGGCAAATAAATCTAGGTTAGTGGTAGGTTCATCTAAGAATAGTAAAGGCTTATTACTCAAAAGTGCCGTCCCTAGTTTTATTTTTTGTCGCATTCCAGAGCTGTAATTTTTGATATATTTATCTCTGGCTGGGGATAATTGTATGTAATCTTCAAAAATGGCAAGGTTCATTTCTTTGGGTAGATAATTCAAAGAGATCAAAAATTGCAATAATTCAGTCAATGTATATTCCTCAATAAGTTCTATATAGGGAGCAGATAAACTTACCTTAGAAAATGATTGATCATCTGGAACATAATTGTTTTCACGATCAATAAATTGAATTTCACCTTTAGTTGGAAGGGAATATTTGCTTAATATTTTTAGCAAGGTGGATTTACCTGATCCATTTTGACCGATTAATGCATAATTTAAATCAGCACTAAATTCGTATGAGAAATTACGAATGACAAATTCTTGTCGAAATTTTTTGTGAATTTGATCCGCAAGAATTTTCATTTTTAACCTTTCATAATACCACGTTCAGAAGAACGAATAAATTCTAAAATTTCATCTCTTTCAGGAGATGCTGACATTTTTGCTTCAATTTGTACCAAAGCATCATTGATATTTAATCCTTTTTGGTAAATAAAGCGATATATTTCTTGGACTTCAGCAATTCTCTCGTCAGTAAAATTTCTTCTTCTCAAACCTACCGAATTAATGCCAGCATAAGTCAGTGGTTCTCTGCCTGATTTGGTGAAGGGAGGCACATCTTTCCTTACCAAAGAACCTCCTGAAATCATCACGTGCTGTCCAATTTTAGCAAATTGATGTACGGCAGTAGATCCACCAATAATTGCATAATTTCCTACAGTAACATGCCCAGCCAATTGAACTGAATTTGCAATGATACAATTATCTCCGATAAAGCAATCATGAGCAATGTGAACATAAGCCATTATAAGACAATTTTTACCAATTACAGTTTTATTTTTGTCTATTGTTCCTCGATTGAGAGTAGCACATTCTCTAATTGTTGTATTATCACCGATTTCCATTGTTGTTTTTTCTCCTCCAAATTTTAAATCTTGAGGAATAGCTGAAATAACAGCACCTGGGAAAATTCGTACATTTTTTCCAATTCTTGCTCCTGGAAAAATAGTTACACTTGAAGCAATCCAAGAACCTTCTCCAATTTCAACATCTTCATGAATCACAGTAAATGGATCAACTTTTACATTGTCCGCAATTTTAGCAAGGGGGGAGATAAATGTTAATGGATGAGTCATATAAATAATTTATGATTTTCTTACTAAACTTGCTGTCATTTCGGCCTCACAAACTATTTGTCCTGCTACATATGCTTTTCCTATCATTTTAGCAATACCTCTTCGTATGGGAGCAGTTAATTCACATTTAAAAATGACCGTATCTCCGGGTATAACGCTTTTTCTGAATCTGCAATTTTCTATCGCCACCAAATATGGCCAATAATTTTCTGGATCGGGTACTGAGCTTAAAACTAAAATTCCACCTGTTTGGGCCATGGCTTCAACTTGCATCACACCTGGCATGATTGGATTATTAGGAAAGTGTCCCATGAAATAACTTTCATTCATCGTAACATTTTTAACTCCAACTACTGAATTATCATCTAAATAAATGATTTTATCAATCATTTGGAATGGATAACGATGTGGCAATAATTCATAAATTCTTTCGTGACTAAATATTGGTGGTTGCTTAGGATCGTAAACAGGAACCTTGTTTTTTTCAGCCTCTAGCATTAGCTTTTTGATCTTTCTTGCTAGCTCCACATTAGAAGCATGTCCTGGTCTTGAAGCTAATATTTGGGCTTTTATCGGTCGCCCAACTAAGGCTAAATCTCCCATTAAGTCCAATAATTTATGGCGAGCCATTTCATTGGTGAAATGTAGATTTGTATTGTTTAAAATACCTACTTCTTTGGATACACTTACTTTTGGTTTTCCTAATACCTCAGATAAATGAGCCAATTCAGCTTCTGAATAATCTTTATCTGCTATAACTATGGCATTATTTAAATCTCCACCTTTAATAAGTCCCGCATTGTAAAGAAGTTCCAGTTCATGTACAAAACAGAATGTACGACACATGGAAAAATGCTTTTCAAATTGTGAAATATGACTTAGGTTAGCATGTTGGCTAGATAAAAATTTAGAATTATAATCAACCATCACTGCTAAACGATAATCATTCAAAGGAAGGGCAGCAAGCTCAATATCTTTTTCTAAATCTTTAAAGCGTACCTCAGTAGGTAATTCAAAAAATTTACGATGCGCTTCTTGCTCTAATGGAATGGCATCTTTAATTGCTTCCACAAACTTTATCGAACTTCCATCCATGATTGGAGGCTCTGGACCGTCTAATTGGATAAGAATATTATCAATCTCTAATCCTACTAACGCGGCTAAAACGTGTTCAACGGTATTAATTCTTGCTCCATTTTGTTCAATGGTTGTTCCGCGTGAGGTGTCCACCACATTGTCTACATCAGCATCTACTATCGGTTGTTCTGGTAAATCAACTCTTTGGAATTTAATTCCATGGTTAGCAGCGGCGGGTAAGAAAGTCATATTAGCGGTAACGCCAGTATGTAAACCAACACCACTTAATGTTACTGATTTTGTAATTGTATGTTGCTTATTATTCATAAGTATATTTTTCTACCCAAACTTATTTTTCCAATTGATTCAACTTTTCAAATATTTCAGGCAGTTTTCTGATTAATGCGTTTCTTTTTAAATATTCCGAATTATTGGAGGCAGGAGTGCCACCTAAAATTAATCCTTTTTTCTTAATCGAT
>Ga0114962_10003975_pt1 | contig 11868 bp, 15 predicted proteins | sample C_130820_MF_Meta_FD_87017 | JGI IMG/M metagenome (GOLD analysis project Ga0114962, IMG submission 87017) | Freshwater microbial communities from Lake Croche, Canada to study carbon cycling - C_130820_MF_MetaG | ecosystem: Environmental > Aquatic > Freshwater > Lake | place: Lake Croche, Canada... | reverse complement strand
CCTGATCAAGGGAAAACTGATATCCAGGTAGGCTTTCAAGCGTGCTTTGCATGGTCGCGGAATTACCCCCAACTCCAAGCAAATTATTTAAGGTGCTATACGCTTGAGTGCCGCCCTGAATATAAGGGTTTAGTACTTCTTTGGACTGCCCGTAAAAGTCTTTCTGCGTCTGAGCAGCAACCTGAGCAGCCTTAGTCTGGGCACTAGACGCTCTACCGGAGGCATAAATCGTAGCGCCCGCCCCAACAGCAGCGGCACCGGCAATAGCCATAGGAAGGGTAATACTAGGCAAAGTGCTTTTCCTTTGAAATTAAGCCTGCTTGGGCTAGATGACGCATTTCACGCCAAAGCGCTTTTTTAAAACCCTCAATTTCGGGTTTGTTTTCGTGGTACAGGCGGATTGCTGACAAAACATCGACTTGGATATTAACGTTCTTGATGTATTCCCACCAGCCTTGATCAAACTCATAAGGGAGGCAAAACTCAAAAAGGCTTTTGCAACCTTCCATTGTGTCTAGGTCTGCAAAGTCTAGGCTCAGTGTTCCGGGTTGGGATGCTATCTCAGCAAGTACCCTATCACCGTATTCCATGACCTTTTTAAGCCTTGGAATGTCGTAATGCATTTCTCCATTAAGATCGACATTCAACATGCTAGCCATCACGTCATCAATCGGCCTGCGTATAACCACGGCTTTGATGTTCGGGACATGGTGGTGAATGATCCGCCAGGCTTGAGCCGTTGCGGTTTCAACAGCCCCGGTTCTGGGAAGGGCATAAAAACGCTTTATGTCGTCAATTGAGCGCCAAAAGATTGCCTGCTCGTGCCCACATTGCCAGTCTTTGTAGCTTAGAAACTCAGCCAACCATGCCGTCCGTGACCTTGGAAGGGCATAGATGGTAAATGGTTGGCTCACTGCTTAATGATCCAATTAACCGCCGCGTAACCAATCGTCCCGCCCGTGGTCAGGATCGCACCGCCACGGCTGGCGAAGGCAAGGGGGGTAGCCCCCACGGGAACGCGGTTCTGCATGTTTGGTATATTATAGGTTGTAGAGCCGTTTCCAACACCCCAATAGGTGTTGATGACGGTAAACAGTGCCGCGTAGTCGATCCGGCTGATTGCGGACCCGTCGCACAGAAGCCACCCGGCGGGGATGGACGCCTCTGGACCGGCAAAGGCTTGGATGGACCCGGTAGGGGCAGAAGTGCCGCCCTGGGCCGTCCCTGTGCGTTTCCAGAGCGTCTGGAGCAGGTACAGCCAGATGGTTAGGATATTGCCCGAGGCGTCTACGAACTGGCTGACGTTTGCCGGGAAGCCCTGTAATTTTCCGGGAGAACTCACGAAGCACACTTCAGGATTTCAAGGTAAACACCCTGAAGCGCAGTTTTGACCGGAGCCGACCACGAAAACTCATAAACCCGGTCACGGGCCAAGCCCAGGCGGTTCCACTGCATAGACGTCAAGTAGTCGCCGGTATTGCCAAAAGTCTGCAAAACGGCCTCGCCATAGGACCGGCCCGCGTCATCGGACCAGCGCAGGGAGCAGAAGTCTTGGTCTAGAGTTGCGTCACTCATTTGATTGCCAACCTCAAAGGCTGCAATCATGCTTTTGTGGATTAGTCGGTCGTTTTCTTTTGCAATATGCGGGAAAGACCGGATGCGAACAATTGGATCGCCATTATCCAGATATGTATCGAGGTTCAGCCCGTAAAGATTGCCATTTTCATAGTCGCCAACCGTAAGCTGGTTATTAAACTGGGCGTAACAATTAGGACGCCAGCGGTTTAGCGCGCCATCTGTATCTGACCAGCAGCGCCTGTGCCACATATTCTCCCCAACGTCATAAACCCAGGTCACGTTAGCGGAGGGAAAGATCAGAACGTAGAAAACATGGCCCTCTTGGAGATAGGTAAACCCAAGGGAGTCGGACTTAGTAGGATAGGTCGCAATGTCCTTTTCAATCGCATGGGTGGAGATACGTTTCACCCGATACTGTGCGCCTTCGAAGACAACCGAGTTACCCGCCGTGTCCTGACCAAGCCAGTAAAGCGCCAAATCGTATTTGGCAATGGAGCCCGAAGCGGCACACCCATGCTCAACAAACGCGCCCGGCATAGTCTGGAAGGCAAAGTCTGTGCCGCCCGCATCAAACCAAACTTCCGAGGTCTGTACCCCGATAAGCCAAAGTTCCCGGTGCATGACCGCAAGACCGACGATATTATCAGTGCCGCCAGTCTTGGCCGCTATGTCTAAGGGGTCGAAGGCCGTCCCGCCTATCAACATTGCGTAAGTGGCATTGGAATAGGTGAAGTAAAACTGATTAGTCCCGGGTCGATTGAACAATAGATAGGTGTCGAGATAAACGACGGTATTGGCCCCGAAGAAATTGGTGGCCGAGATAGACGCAAACGAGTTACCCGCCAAATTGATGGCGTAACCGTTAGCCGACCCATCAACCAAAACACAGGCTAAGGTGTTATCGGTGATCGAGACAAATCCGGCAGTGGTGCCGATAGAGCCCAACAACGTCCACACATAAGCCGTAGAGACTGTGTAAACCTTGTTGGAAACCACGACATAGAAGTTCCCATTCGAGGCTTGGTAGGTAGCGCGAATAGGACCAACCACCGGAGCCGTGGTCAGAAGATCAAGCCCCGGTGTTGGGTAAAGTGTAAACGGAAACGGAGAGTCCTTGGGGTTAGCCTCTTGATAAAGATTTATGCAGCGTTGAGCATCCGCAAGGATGGATCGCGCTTCATAAGCCCCTTGGGTAAGCGGAATTTTCATCGATTAGTAGGTCAGGCAGATCGGACCCTTGGACGCCGTAAACGTGGTGCCCGGGGTAATTGATGCGACAGGAGTTCCGAACGTGCCCGCAGCAGTGGAGGCAACAAACGGGGAGCCTGGGATCGGGTAGGTGCGAAACTTTGCGGTGGTGCCATTAAACTGAACAACCGCGTAATACTGTCCAGCGGTGACAGCAACCGGGGCTATAAAGTCCACAGACTGAAGATTAGCAGCGGTGCCGACGGTCGCACCCGTAAGGGCAGACGTTGCAACCAAAACGCCCGCAGTGTTGCGAAGTTCCACGATAACCTTGTCAGTTCCGCCAACCGAACCAATCAGATAGGAAATGCCGGTCAGGGTGGCATTAACGTCAAGGGATACGCCAACCCAATAACGGTCGCCATTCGAGCAGGCAGTGTCCGTGCCAGACGTAGCAAGCGCAACAGATCCACCATTGGCCCACCTGAACGTACCGCCAGAAGCGTTCTTAACGCCGCCCGTGGCCGTGATAACGCCAGAGGCGTTGATGGTCGTAAACGTGCCCGGCTGGGGCGTGCCGTTGCCGTTGATGTTGTTGACGTCATCAACAATCGTATTCAGGTCTTCACCGCGAACAAGGCGGTAACCAGTCAGAAACTTCGGAATTATAGCGGCCATGGGATTAGTCCTTCAGGGTCGGAATGGTTGACTAGGTAAAGCGCAGACCCGCAAACGCTCTAGTAGTTTGAATCACTGTAGATATTATATTTGTTGCCCCTGCCAATACCCGCAGGCATGCGAAGGCGGGGAACCTGGGCATTCATGTTTCGGATGGTGCTTAGGCTATCGGTAGCCAGCGAGATCAACGTGGGATCGGGTGAAAGCTGATACATAGAGCGAACCCTACAGGCAAGATTATAGCGGAGTGCGCCGTAATACTGGCTGGGGAGATTGATAGGGTCGGCTAGGTTGGCGAACTGCGGAAGCTGCGCCTTGACTAGGATATGCAATTCATACTGGCTAGCCTGGATCACCGGCCATGGATAGACGATGCCCAAAGGATAGGCCGCATCGTAATAGATGTATTGCGGAATGGTTGTTAGTTGTTTCAGACCGATCCGGTTGTAATCCTCGCGGCTTTCAAGGAGCGCAAGAGGGTAGTCGATCTTGTTAGGCGATGACGCCGTGATTAGCTGGCGAAAGAAGTTACCGTCTTCCAGCCTATCGGGCCTCTGCATGGTTCCAGTGTCAATGTCACCGCCTGGGCCTACTGTGTATGAAATAGCGCCCGTTGAAACTATGGAAAGGTCCATAAGGTGATAGAGAAGCCAGCGCTTAGAAGCCCACTCCCCAATCATCATGTTCATGGTGTCGAAAAGGTCGTTTGTATCCTCTGCGCTAGCCGTCTGCCCGACGCCAATGACGCCGGTATCTTTAAGGACTAGACGTATAATATCGGCAGGGGTTGTTACGGTCACTTAATCGGCCTGTGGCTGGGCTGCGGTCATAGCAGCGCGGAGCTTGTCAACTTTCCAACGGCCATCGACGGCAATCCCTTTTTCCTTGGCAAGTGCCAGAAGCAAGGATTTCTCATCGTTGTCGGGGGAAAGGGTCACGGTAGGGACGGAGGGCATAGGCAACGGTTCCGGGGGCGTAGTGACTACGCTATTCACCGAACTAAGAAACGCGGCTTCTTCTTCGCTATTCTGGACAATGCACGAATGGCCTCCGTCACGATGGACCCACTTGGGATATTCCACAAAACCTTCAGGCCCTTTGGGAAGGGTGATATTAGAATAATGAAAGTTCGTGATTTTCAGGCCCGGTGCGCTCACGCAAATCTCCTTAAAAGTCGGCCCCGGCAGACAATCTACCGGGGCCGTATTTTACTTAGTTAGATAGTACCGGCCACGATGCAAGCCCATTCCGGGCGAACAAACAAGAAGCCGAACAACACGTCCAGACGATCAGCCGTCTGGTCGGTGCCAATAACGTACTGGGTCACAGCACGCATCGAAACGCCGTCCATCTGCTCACGGGCACCCTTAACATTCGGGGGCATCATGAGGTCAGCGGTCACCATCGTCACGGCCTGCTGGGCATAGACGAAGTTCTGGCGATACGTCGCGCCAGCGTTGGCAACCAGAGCCATAGCAGCCGCATTGGCCGGGGAAGCCGTGACGGTCTGATACTGGACAGCATTACCCGAACTCGGGGGAACGATGGCCGGATAGATCGTGACGGAGGTGCCGCCCGTGGCAACCGCAGCGGTCACAACGAACTGCTGCAGCGTACCAGTCGTCTGCTTGGTGACGCGGTTGACGCCATTGACACCGGCAAAGGTGATGATGTCACCCTTGGTCAGAGTGCCCGTGATGGCATTAACCGTAATGGTCGTGCCGGTCTGGGAAGCGCCGTTGACCGTACCACCGGCAGAGAACGTGCCGACAGTGTGGTTGACCACAGTCTGGTCCATGAACCATTCCAGGTTCAGGGCGTCATACATGCGGGCATTGCGATACTGACGGCCAATATCAGCAGCCGGATTGAACAGGCCCGACAGGCTGGACACAGTGCGCGCCATCGTGAAGGGATCAAGAACAGCCTTGCGGTTCTGGACCATAGCCGAGTTCTGATCGAGCTTAGCGCCAGCGGTAAGCCAGGTTTCGGAGGTGGGCGAAATAACGTTATTCGACCCATCAACATTCGCAACATAGTTGCTGATGCCGCCTTCCGCACCGTTGACCACAGTGCCCGCGAAGGCACCCTGAGCAACAGTCACGCCCGACATGATGGTCGAAGCAACGTTACCGGCCAGGTTGTTGATCTTCGGGGCCAGGATGATCTCGGAATAGTCGTCCAAGCTCATGGTCATATCCACCGAATTGAACGAGGTATCAACGTGGCGCTGGGTGGCGACAGTGATAGTCGTCTGCTGTTCGTTGGTGTCCTGCACGCTAAGGGCCGGACCGTCCGAAACCACATAGTCGTTAGGCAGACGGATGCGAAGCTGCTGACCAATCTTTGCGCCGGTCTTGGCGAAAGACGAGTCGTACTGCTTCTCAATGTTGCCGATAAAAGCATTACTATTCATAAACAGGCGAATGGCTTCGCGGGTGATGCCGCCAATAGTCAGAAGGGTATTAGACATAACGTTCCTTTCTTCCGGTGGCCGCAGCCATCCGTGCTTTGGTTAAAGTTTGGCAATGGAGTGAGGGCGTTAAGGGTGCCCGAACCACATGCCGACCAAGCAGAAGAGAGAGAAGAAAACGGCTATGCCGCGCAGCTTAGGGTCGGTTTTTTGAGTGCCTGAGCCTCAAGATTTACAGGCCGTCACAAGGCGTATCTGCGCCAAGTCAGTTATTTAACCCCGGAGGGTTATTTAGATTGACTAGTTCCGATTAGACTTCCCGCCAGCCGTGGTGCGAGCGGTTGCGTTGCGCTTGGCAAGCCAAGTCTTGATGTCGTCCGTATCTTCCAACGTGGAGGACTTGGCAGTACCGCCCACGGGCCTGATGGGGGCCGGGGCGCTAGACAGCGGGGCCGGAGCCTTTGCCGCTGGCATGGCCGCAAACCGCGTTAGGGCAGCAGCCATCTTAATGGGTTCCAAGGACAGGATGCGCTGGGCTTCCTCAGGGTTATCAGCCAGTGCGGCAACAACCTTATGTCCATTGGGGATAATCTCGGGATCGGTAATGAGCTGCATGAACTCGGGACTGTCCCCAGCACCCATGGCAGCGACCATATTGCACTTTTCAGTAAACGCGTCACCGCCGTAATCCTTGACGCCAGCGTTAAGAAAGCCCTGGCCGCGTTCTTTGGTTTTTTCGGCTGCGATCTGCCTAGAGGCTTCCTGCTTTACGAGGCTATCGAAGTTGGCCGGATCGAATGTCTGCCGTTCTGGCTGTTCCGGAGCAAATTCGGCCAGCTTGGCCTCTAGGGCCACAACCCGCTGGCGTTCTTCGTGCTTTTCCCGGGTGAGCTTGTCGATGCGGTCCTGAAACCAGGGCTTGACCTTGTGTTTCTCGGGTTCAGGTTCAGGGGCAGCAGCAGCGGCTTCCGGGACTTCCGGTTCGGGGTCCGGGGCTTCAACAGGTTCCTGGGGGATTACCGTCTCAACTACGGCCCCATCCTGTTCGATGGTGGACGTATCGGGGTTAGGCGTACCAACTTCTGACATGAGAAACTCTCAAGGACGATTTACACGGTGAACCGCACCGCTACGGAGAAATAGATTAACGCTTAGAGAAATGCTGGCCCGTAGAATAGTAGTTACCCTGCTTTACGGTGGTCTTTTTACCGCCAGAGCCAACGTCTTCAACCTTATAGCCAATGGCCGTTCCGGGCTTCAAAGCAATTTGAATTTTGCCCCGACGTTCCGAACCATGACCCTTATTATCCTTTGCCATAATCGATCCTTTTAATGCCTAAAATTAGTGATCTGGGTTTCAGTATTCGAGTAGGGCAGCGTGGCGTCGTTAATCAGGGCTTCGTAAATGTCGCCCTTGTCCTTTTCGGTCAGTGCGCCAGAGGCAAGGCAATCCGTTAGCGTCTGCTTGGCAACCGTTACGAACCGTTCCCATTCCCGATCGATAAAATACTGCATTTTGGGATAGAACTTATAAAACTCGTTATCGTGAGCGGCAAACTCGTAAAACGTGCCAGCAAGCTCCTTGGCTGTCTTGGCGATCAGCTTGTGGATCATGCGGTGATCGTCGGCCTTCTTATGGGCTTTAGGACGGATGATGCGGGATGCCTTACTCATTCTGCTGCTGTGCCCAATAAAGAGAGGTAAGCCGACGCGAGGGCCTTCAGAGCGGTTTCCCGATCTTCAGGATTAAGCGACCCATCGGAAGCCATACGGGCAATCACGGAAAGCCTGTCATGCTTTGCCAAGGGAGTGTCCTTGATGATTTCCGGCCAATTCATTCTGCTGCCTGTGCGGGTTGCGGCGCTTGGGCCTGTTGGTCTTCGAGCTGCGGCGCTTCCGGCCCTTGGGGCATTTGCTCCTGTGGAGCCTGTTGACCCGGTGCCGCGCTATTGTTTTGGTTCGACTGCATAGAACCCAGCATCGCACTGTGTTCCCTAGCCAGCATTCCCAGACTGCTCTGATGTTCAGCCATACGCATATCCTGCAGCATTTGCTGGGCTGCGGCTGGGCTCGTTTCCATCGGAAGCAAGACCTTCATGCGGTCAGTGATAGCCTTATAACGATCAATGTCCTTCTGCTGCTCCTCAATCGAGCGGTCAGCCCTGATTTTGGTTAGCTCGCTAGAAAGTTTCGTCATCATTTCGCCCTGAGACTGGATCGCCTTCTGGGCTTCCTGCATCTGCGGGTCGGGACCAGGCTGCGGCTTCAGTCTCTCAGCAATCTTGTCAGCCAGCGGAATATCCGACGCCTTCACAACCAAATCGCCCGCCTTGAGCATGATCTGGTTGTCACTCTTCGCAAGCTGCATAAGAGCTTGGAAAGCTTCCTGGCGGCGAGTAGCGAACGCCGGGCCAATGTCTGCCTCTACGTCGTAACGGCCAACAGAGGGATTAAATATGCTTTTGATCGAGGCAAGATTTTCACTCTGTTCTTGCTGGTAAGCCTGCTGTGCCTTGGGATCAATCCGAACTTCTTTCTCAATCCCATCTTCGCCCATTATCTTCACAACACGCTCGGTATCGTAAATCTTGGGAATGAGGTCAATTAGTTGTTTGCCCAGATAGCGAATAGCAAGAGCAAGGTTATCAATATAATGATACGTCGCGTTGTCACCTTGGCGCTGCCTCTGCTGGATCGCTACGCCGGATTTCTCATTACCCTGCATTCCTAGGTCAGCTTCGTACTGACCAGAAACCTGCTTCATCTTTAGGTCGGACAGTTCTAGGCCCTTGATGTAAGCCTCGGCCATGATGGGCGGGGGCTGGCGCTGAGGGGCCGCTAACTGCTGGCCCTTGTCGTCATACTGATTAAACGGCAACCAAGCATGATTGACGGTATTCGCACTGTCCCAATACGTCTCAAGGTTCTCAAAAGCAGCCATCGGGCCGATGTAAGGCGTCTTGGACTGTAGGGCGACGTGTTCAGTGGCAGCAGAATACCAATAGTTGCTAAGGCGCTGAGGGTCTTTGAGTGCCCGCGTATGTCCCTTGCGATCTAACTGACCGTTGATGATGGTTTCTTCGCCAATCACCCGCAACAGGGGGATATAGCGCCCAGCCCAGATGGACCGGTCAATAATCTTGTCGCCTGCAATGCAATACCACTCAACCGTGCGGTCGCTAATGTCCCGCTCTTTGGTCTGTGGATCGTCAATGGCAGTCTTATAATCTTCTGCAGCCATCTTAGACTTGCGAAGAATAGCGCGCTGCCCATCCGGGCCGATGTGCGCTACCAGCTTATCGTCAGTCTCAACTACCCGGTAATACTCAGCAACCCGGACCTGATCGCCACGGAGCCAATCGCCAGCAACGTCAAGCGGGGACTTGGTAGCAAGGCTTTTGTGCTTGGGATATTTTTCGTTAAATACATCCCGGCTCATATCATCAAAGACAAAGCCGTAGCGCGCGTCCGAACCGTCAGCTTCCTTAATATCGGGGTCGAGGTAGATGGTCAGCGGGTCTTTCACCCGGCGAATGAATATCTCTTGGTCGAATGACTGGTCATTGAAATCAGGGTAATCAGTCGTGACACGAAGCCAGCCAATGCCTCCCTGCACCTGAAACGTGGTCGCCGTGTCATAAGCAGCCTGGGCATTTGAGATATACTCGATGTGCCGGACAATGCCTTCAAATACCTGGGCCGCGTCATAGGTAGCGCCATTACCAACCGGCTTAACCTTGACGCCTGGCTTGTTCTGCTTGGCGTCGTTGATGATGTTAAGGTTGAACTGCCTGGTGGCGTTGATAGTCAGGCAGGGGCGTTCGTCAATTGTCCCATAGCCTCGGGCCGTGCGGGAGTTTGCATCCCACTGCCAGAGATTGTCACTGTCACCGTTAGCGAACTTGACGTCCGCAATGAAGCGCTGGCGAGCGTCATTTTCAACAGTGGCGCAAATGTCAAAACGGCGCATTGCCTCACGAACGATTTGCTCGTCCTTGGTGCCGGATTTGTCTTCGTCGCTGTTATGACGTGTGTCTTCGGTAGCCATTAAATCCTAGCGGCCCTGCCATCCGCCGCCAACTTGCTGGGGCATTTTGGGGCCGATCTTTTTAATTGTGTTTGTTTTGGCAAAGCGCCGCATCATAAAAGCGTATCGAGAGGCGGAAAGCACGTCATCTTTTACCTTGACGATCTGCCCATTTTTACGGTGGTAAAGACGCTTTTCAGAAAACCACGAACCACAGGTGCTAAACACCTTCCAATGGCCGGTCTGCATCATATCTAGCATTTCAAGAACGCCAGCCTCTACGCCATTTCCCCCGTTAGGGAACGTAGCACGCTCTGGGAGCATGTTCAGACCCAAGTTGCGATACTGGCTCGCCAATTCCTCGCAAGATCCGCCCTTATCGTGCTGTAGCCCGTCATGGGGCCATGAGGTTGGGATCCAATCACCCCAAGGTCTAATCCCGCCAACGTGCATAATCGGGCCTTGAAGGCGGACTGTGTATTCCTTGCAGACGTAGAACGTGTCGGAATCCCGGTCCCAGGCGCAATTCACAGCACCGAACGGGTGGTCGTAGCCAAAGTCTACCCCATTGATCTGGGGCCAATAGGCCGGGATCTGAAACGGCGCGCACATGATATCCTCATCGGATACCGGGAATATCGCGCCAGATCCCAGCACGGGTATTCCCTTGGAACGCGCATCCCTCTCATGAAGAGGATAACCGGCGATAATCTCAGCACGGCGCTCGGGCGAGTAATGCTCGGCGTCGCCGATTGTCATCATCGTGACGTGCCGGGTCATGCCGCTGACGCCTTTGCATTTTCTTGAAGCTCATTAAGCATTACGTCTGTGAGAAACAAACTCACAACCTCACTCATGCCCTTCAGGGGTGTAAAAGTGATGATAGCTAAACCGTTCCGGGCCTGAACGCGAGTATTGCCTTCGGTATAAATGTCTAAAGGCGGCTCTTCATCATACCAAACACCGTCTAGGGTTTCCCCCTGCCATTTCTCGCGGCCCTTCTCATAAGACTTGAAAGCGCAAACGCTTTCTTGGGCCTGTACGTCACCACCCCCGCCCCACTTGACCACAATGCTGTCAATCGCATTGGGCAAGCCCCGGGTTATGTCCCAATCCTTGAGACACTCAAAGGGAACCGATCCTGTGCCCCAAGCCTCTTTCTGCTGAGGGGGGCCGACCAGGATGCGCTGGGGGTTGTCCCTAGTGCTTTCGCCAGTCACCCCAGAAGCCCAGAAGCGCACGGGATGATCGAAGGTGTAGCCATCCCACCAATCCGGGTATCTGCCCGTCAAGTGCATGGCCCATTCCATCCCACCGGCAATCGTCTTGCCAAGCTGATTACCAGCCATGAACAGGCGCTCGTTATAGAGCTTACCGGCTGAGTGAAAGTCTCGCTGCTTGGAATAGGGCCGATAGTCCCTAAGCCTGTTCCGCGAGAGCCTAGTGAGACGCTCTTTCTCCGCTGCCTTCAGCAACACCGAGAGCGTCTCTGGCGGCATGGACAAGAGCGGCGAGTTGCTCATCGCTAACGCCGTCAAATGCATCTTCCTTAATTTCAATCTGTTTAGGCAGAAGCGACGCCACAACCTTCAGATATTCGTGGGGGCGCTCTTCGCGAACCGTGGCAATAGCCTGGACGCCGTTAGTTTCAAAGTCCTGCTGCAGAGCCTGAATGAACTGCTCGCCTAGCTTATTGCGCGAGCCTTTTGGTCTACCAGCGGGATTGGCTATCTGGCCGGGCTGGAAAAGCGTGGATTTAGCCTTTTCCTTCCCATTTGTATTTGGATCGGCGTCTGACATTTTACCTAGTCGAGCATGGGCCTAAGCCCAAGATAATTTACACCAGTTGCCCACTGGCTGGGGTTGTAACATTTAGTGATTAACAATGCCCTGTTAGGCGCTTGACGTTAGAACTAAACATCCCCATATTCTCCCTACAAACAACGGGAGACGCCTACATGTTCAACGTCACAAAGACCTTCCT
>Ga0114962_10003973_pt1 | contig 11869 bp, 9 predicted proteins | sample C_130820_MF_Meta_FD_87017 | JGI IMG/M metagenome (GOLD analysis project Ga0114962, IMG submission 87017) | Freshwater microbial communities from Lake Croche, Canada to study carbon cycling - C_130820_MF_MetaG | ecosystem: Environmental > Aquatic > Freshwater > Lake | place: Lake Croche, Canada... | reverse complement strand
TGGTTAGTAATAACTTCAACCCTATTGGAACCGGTATCTTTACTAGATACAGCGACGTATTAGCAACTGGTAGTACTGCTGGGTTTACTGGAAATAATATTGGTACTATTTACCCTGGCTTCCAAGAGGCATCTGGCGCATTTGCTCCATTGGCCCTCTCAGCTGGACAGGCGGGTTGGAAAGCTACCTCTGGCGATCAATCAACTTCTATAGGTTATGCAGGAGCTAGAGTTACCGCAGGTCAGGAAGCTTTTAATTACTGGTTAGTTTCTCAGCCATTTAAAATTGATGGCGGCGATATATTTAATTTCAGGGCTTGGTCTACCAGGCGCGATGAAGTAGGTAGGTTACCTTTGCTTTCTCCTTTGTTCCAGCCAGATGATAGTGTGTTCTTTAAAATATCTACCGATTGTGGCGATACTTGGAAAACCTTACTACGCCTAGGACCTGGTGAATTAGTAGATAGGAAATGGTACAGCGTAGAAATAGGAAACTATGGTGGAAAAGATAGGCGTATTGCTATCATAGCAAGTAATACCTCTGGTTCACCATTCTATGTGGAACAAAACGATATTATTGTAGACTCTACTTGGCTTAAGAAAGGCCCTCCAATTGATGGTAGAGCTGGCGTAATTATGAATCCGAGTGGAACTTGCGGTTTCACTGGCGATTTGATTAACGTAAGAGCAAGAGTAGATAACAGAGGTGCCCAAACTATAAGGAACTTCACTGCTCACCTACAAGTAGATGACCGCCCGGTTATTGATTTCGTTTCTCAACCATCAGATTCTATAGCAACCCTTAGTTCTTATGAAGTAGCATTTACTCCTGCGGAATACTTCGGAACTTATGGAACTTATCGTTTGAAATTCTGGGTTGAAGTACCAGGCGATACCTTAAATTCTAACGATACCATACGTACTAGAGCTACTAGATATAGAGTTCCAAGTGTATCTGTGAATTTTAATAACGGAACCTTAAATAACCAGCTATCTAACTTTAGTACTATTTACCCGAACTGGCAAATTACGCAAGGTGTAAATGGCGATGTTGTAATAGGAGAAGCCTTAACTAAAGGTAGTATGCCAACTTCAACCACTAGGCGTTCTCCTTGTGCGTCAATTGAGCTAAATAACGTTGTAGAAACCTATTGGATTACTACCCCAGAATTTAGAGTTATACCTAATTCAGAATTCTACTTTAAATCGTTCGTTAAGCGTAATGGTGGAAGGTCAGAATTCATTGGTTCTCAGTTTATGGAAGTATTGTCTAGTACCGATTGTGGTAATACTTGGGTTGTTCTAAGCAATATTACCGCTGGTGACTATACCAACCCTAACTTTGCCGATAACTTCAGCATTCCAATAAATAGCTTAGCTAACAGAAGCGCTCGCTTTGCAATTAGAATTACTGATGGTCCTGCTCCAAACCCGAACAACGTAATTATTGACATTGACGATATACAGGTAACTAACAACTATGAAGTAGATGCTGCAGCAGGAACGTATTTGAATATGCCTGCCTGTATAGATACTAACCAAAACTATGTATTTAGCATAAACGTATTGAATACTGGTAACAACGAGATTGCTGAAGGTACAGCAAGGCTTCAAATTGTAACACCAGATTCTACCTTTATTCTAGAGCAAACATTTGGTCCGCTTTCTCCGGGGTTATCTGAAGCAGTTTCTTTTGATCAGTGGAATGCAGGTTTATACACTCAAGCTGCTTTAATAACTAATGTTATTACGAATGGCGATGTTTATCCTGATAACGACGATGCCCGTTACTTCTTAGCTAGTTGCCGCTTCCCTACGGGTGTGGTTCCAAGTTTAGTGGATAATGTTACCTTATTCCCTAACCCAAGTAATGGAACCTTCTACCTAAATTTAGGTAAGTCTGAAGGCTATACTACTGAAGTTAAGGTACTTGATGTAGTTGGTAGAGAGGTGCATAACGCTTCAATTAATGCAAGTGAAGCAAATGGCGATATCAAGATATCTACCCATAACCTAACCAAAGGAGTTTATCAGGTAATGATAAACCAAAATGGAAGCAGCATTGTAAAGAAAATGGTTATAAAATAACCCTTTGAAATAAGTAAAAAGCCTCTGGAAGCAATTCCAGAGGCTTTTTTTATAACCCTTTTTCTTCCATTATAGCCTTCAAAACTGGCCAAATATGCTCGTAGAGCGTTTGGTTTGCATAAAGAATATAATCGGCAGGAGTTTCAAGGTCTAGAGGGGTATCGTGTTTTTCCCCATAACTATTGGTAAGAATACAGCCTGCTTCTTCAGCAATTAGGAAGGCAGCGGCATCGTAAGGATGAGAGGAGAAAGTTGGTCTTAAGCCCTTCTTTTTGAAGTAAACTCCTAGCCTCCCTCTTAAATCGGCAGTGAAGCGGTCGTGCCCCATTAGCATCTCATACATTTGCCCACCAGTGCTTATGTATTGGTCTTCGAAAATAAGCACCTTTTTATCTGCAAGTTCTGGATAAAGTCTATAGAGTAATTCATCGTCAATGGCGGCTAGTATTTCTCTACCAGGAGGGGCGTATCGGGCAATTTGAGCGAAGCCCCTAATTAAGGTTTGCTCTTGCGAAACCATAGTAGGGCAGTTTAGCTTTTCATTGGTTATTAAATTTTCTCTAAAGCATTGAAAGCCTTCACTTCTTATGGCTGAAAAGGAATCGGTTAGGTATTGCCTTGTTGTAGGTAATTCTACCATTACCGAAACAAGAATATCGCTCAAGCGAGTTTCAATTCCCTTGTTTGGGGCTGCACCTGCCAAAAAGAACCCGGAGCGCTTATCGTACATTAAACCCCTTGTGCCATCTATTGGGTCTATAATAACTTGCCAAACCGCGGTTTCAGGGTCAATTCCTGCAGGGATAGCTAACGGTTCTCTGTTTTCAGAAATACCCTCTGCTATTAATAATATTCCTCCTAAAGAATCGGCATACTTCGCAAGTGTCTCAATAATAGGCTCCTCCACATCTTTGTCTATTCCAAAAATGGCATCTTCTTTAGCTTCCTTTGCAATTGCCACAAGCCTATCGCGCTCCTTTTCTTTCAGCGATTTTATTGTTTGCGTACGAACTGCTTGCCCTGTTTCAAGGAGGCAAGCACGCATTAGTTCTAAATCCATTATTTTTATTGTTTTAACATTGCAATATTGCCGATATTGAACCTGTTTTAGGTTACTACATTATTAAGATATGCCTTACAATTACCTTACAGAACAAGCTATTGATGCCTTTATTTCTTCTGCTTTGATTGAAGATATTGGCAATGGCGACCATACTACATTAGCTTCTGTTCCAGGAACAGCCATTAGAAAAGCGCATTTGAAAGTAAAATCTGACGGCATTATTGCTGGGGTAGATTTAGCTGCCAGAATTTTTAAAGCAGTTAACCCTAACCTTATAACGGAGGTTTTTAAAGCAGATGGTTCAGTAGTTAAGTTTGGAGATATAGCATTTGAGGTCGTAGGGCCCGCTCAAGCCATCTTGTCCGCAGAGCGACTAGTGCTAAACTGTATGCAACGGATGAGCGCCATAGCCACTAAGACGGCTGAATTGAGCCAGTTAATTGCCCATACGGAAACAAAGCTTTTAGATACTAGAAAAACAACCCCAAATTTCCGAATTTGTGAAAAATGGGCTGTAATTATAGGCGGGGGGCACAACCACCGCTTTGGCTTGTTCGATATGGTGATGCTGAAAGATAACCACGTAGATTTTGCTGGTGGTATAGCCCAAGCAATAGCTGCTACTCAAAAATACCTTGAAGAAAAAGGATTGGATTTAGCCATAGAAATAGAAACCAGAAACCTTTCTGAAGTGCAACAAGTATTAGATTTTGGTGGCGTTCAACGGATTATGGTCGATAATTTTTCTATTGCTGATACAAAAAAGGCTGTTGAACTAGTAAATGGTGCCTTTGAAATTGAAGCCAGCGGAGGAATAACCCACGAAACTATTGTTGAGATTGCGGAAACTGGTGTAACTTATATTTCAAGCGGGGCACTTACTCATAGTGCTGGTTCGTTAGATATGAGTTTGAAAGCAATTGCTTAACCTGGGGTTTAATGAAGTACTTCTACCTTTACCTGCTAGTACTTTGTTCCTTTATAGCGAAAGGGCAAGTACCAGACTCTTCCTTAACAAGGGCAGAGCGGTATAAGCCCTATATCCTTATTTATGAAAGGGGCGGTAAGCAAATTATTTATGAACGAGGCGATATGCTTGTGTTTAGATCGCCCAATGAAAAGCATTGGAATGTGGCTTTTATAGAAACCATTGAACCAGCTTACCTCAATTTATTAATTAATAATTCGCCAATTCAGCTAGTACCAGCCGATATTGACCAAATTTCCCATAAAAAATACCGACCAAATTCTGGCTTGGTACAAGCTGGTGCAGGTATTTTACCAATTGCTGCAATAGGTTATCCCTTAATTTCAATGTTAAATAAAGCGGCTGCACCCTCGGTTTATTATACCAGTGCAGGATTAATGGCTGGTGGTTTGCTTTTACGGCTTATTACCAAACCTAGGACATACAAAATAAAAAATGGCTGGAAAGGCAAAATAGTCCAGGCCGATGGTTTATTCTATAGAACCAAACTCCCCGGATACGATAAACCAAAATAAGAGCAATAGATTTTATTTTACCTCTTCAAAGTCAATGTAATCGCCTTCGTTATCGCTAATCAAAGGTTTCTTGCCTGATTTTGGCTGGTTTGGCTTGGCGGAGTTACCTTGATTATTGCTTTGGTTTTGTCTTTCCTTGGCTTGCTTGAAGGCTTCATAAGGGTTTCCGCCCATTTTGAAAACCTTATTTATAAAAAACACCCGCAGTAAAAAAGGAAAGATGTACCAGAAAAAAATGTAAAACAGAGCTATAAATACCAGAAACTTCATTAGGGCTTTTTTTTTAAGCTATTCCTATATAACCTAAATATTAAGGCAAAGTTAGGTCTTTATGTAATAAATAAACGCCCTTACTATTTTTCCTTTACTTTTGCAGTTCACTGTTCAATAATTTTCCAGACCCAAAATACCGTACAGTATGTCTTATTTGTTTACTTCGGAGTCTGTTTCTGAAGGGCATCCCGATAAAATAGCCGATCAAATTTCAGATGCTATCCTTGATGCCATGTTGCAGCAAGATGCAGAAAGCAGAGTAGCCTGCGAAACTATGGTTACCACCGGATTGGCAGTAATTGCTGGGGAGGTAAAAACCAACGCATACGTTGAAATACACGAAGTGGTGCGCCAAACCATTCAAGAAATAGGCTATATACATAGCGATTATTGCTTCGATGCTAAAAGCGTAGGTATCTTAAATACCCTTCATAGTCAAAGTGCAGATATTGCACAAGGTGTAGATGAAGGCGAAAACAAAGAACAAGGCGCAGGCGACCAAGGTATGATGTTTGGTTATGCCACTACTGAAACCGAAGAATTGATGCCAATGGCTTTGGCTTTTTCTCACCGATTGGTAGAAAAATTAGCCTACATCAGGAAAAACGAGCCTAAGCTTATGCCTTACTTAAGGCCAGATGCCAAAAGCCAAGTTACTATAGAGTATAATGACCAAAATGTACCAGTAAGGGTGCATACAATAGTTATTAGCACGCAGCACGACGAACCTAAGTGTGCACCAGGAGAGACCCAACACCAAGCCGATGTTCGTTTTGCAGTTCAATTGCGAGACGATGTTATTAAGCACGTTGTGGGTTCTGTAATCCCGGTAGAGCTTATTGATGCCAAAACATTATTCTATGTGAACCCAACCGGTAAGTTCGTTATTGGTGGTCCTCATGGCGATTCAGGACTTACAGGAAGAAAAATAATTGTAGATACCTACGGTGGCAAAGGTGCCCACGGCGGTGGCGCTTTCAGTGGTAAAGACAGCAGTAAAGTAGATAGAAGTGCAGCTTATGCTTCTAGGCATATCGCTAAAAACTTAGTAGCCGCAGGTGTAGCAAAAGAAGTTTTGGTACAGGTGGCTTATGCTATCGGTATTGCTAAGCCTGTTTCTATCAATGTAAATACTTACGGCACCGCGCTAGTAGATAAAACTGACGGTGAAATAGCTACAATTGTTAGTTCATTGTTCGATATGAGACCTAAAGCAATTGTGGACAGATTAGGACTTAAGAATCCTATTTTCGGTCCTACGGCTCGCTATGGTCACTTCGGTCGTAAATCTTATACCGCGCCAGTTACTTTGAGCCGTATAAGCAAATCAGTAGCCGCAGACGGTACTATTACCGAAAGTCGCAAGCACGAAGTGGTAGATGTGCCATTCTTCACTTGGGAAAGGCTAGACTTTGTGGAGCCAATTAAAAAGGCATTTAATATCTAATATTAAGCCAGCACTATACTTGCCAAACACCTGCCAAAAGCAGGTGTTTGCCTTTTATCCAAACCTTAGTGCGCAATTGGGTAAAATGTTCCGTAATTTTGCAAATACACCAACGAAAAACTCCACAAGCCCATGTCTATCTTATTCGACGATTTTAAAAGTTGGAAAGCTTATTGTGCAGAAAAAGATGTGCCTTTATTTCAACCCGTTATGGAATATGAAGGGGCGCAAAAGGGCAGGGGAGAGGCTGAAATTAGGCAAGGCTTAATGCAAGCTTGGGTAGTAATGAAGGAAGCGGTGCAAACTGGCTTTACGGACGATATGAAAAGTCGTTCTGGAATGATAGACAACGGAGGTAAAAAGGTAAAAAACAGTCCTATTACCGTTTTAAGTCCAGAATTTCAGATGCTAATTGCAAGGGCACTTTCTGCAAAGGAAGTAAACGCCTGTATGGGACGCATTGTAGCCGCCCCTACAGCTGGTGCTTCAGGCATATTGCCAGGAGTATTGGTAACCTTGCAAGAGCTGCACGGCGTATCTGACGAGAAAATGGTGGAATGCCTATTAGTTTCAGCAGGTATTGCTTTAATTATTGAAAAGAACGCCTCTATAGCGGGCGCTGTAGGTGGTTGCCAAGCAGAAACAGGCGCAGCTGCAGCTATGGGCTCAGGAGCGCTTGTATACGCCTTAGGAGGCAATATAACCCAAGTATTCAATGCGGTAGCCATTACCATACAATGTATGCTCGGCCTCATTTGCGATCCTGTTGCCGGGCTAGTAGAAGTGCCTTGTGTTGTTCGCAATGCCTCGGCTGCAGCCATAGCTTACAGCAGTGCGCAAATTGCTATAAGTAATGTTGATAGCGTAATACCCGTTGATGAATGCGTACAAGCCATGGGCGAAATAGGCCAAAGCATGGAAACAAAATATAAAGAAACGGCCCTAGGAGGGTTGGCAGCAACCTTAACAGGCAATGCCATAGCAAAGAAAGTATTGATTCACGATATAGAAATCATTGACGAAGAAGGAAACAATTAACATAGAAGATTACATCATTTTTAGGAATGACGATTTTCTGGCTATTAACAAGCCACCCTATATAAGCACCCTGCACGAGCGGCAAGAAGGTGCTGGTACCAGCATTTTGCAAATGGTAAAGGCTGCCTTTCCTGATGGACAAATGTGCCATAGGTTAGATAAGGAAACGAGCGGCGTTATCTTGGTTGCCTTAAACCCTGCTGCCTATAGGCACGCAAGTATGGCTTTTGAGCACAGAGAAGTAACCAAAGTTTACCACGCAGTGGTAAACGGCATTCACGACCTCAAAGGTGTGCAGGTAATATTGCCTTTGCTTTCTTTGCCGAATGGTATTGTTAAAATAGACAAGACTGAGGGTAAGGAAGCGGAAACAATTTTCAACTCTATAGAGGTATACAGAAATGCTACTCTGGTAGAATGCTACCCAATAACAGGCCGTATGCACCAAATAAGGGTACACCTAAGCTATCTAAAAGCGCCAATTGTTGCAGACCATACTTACGGCGGTAAAGACCTTTATCTTTCTAAAATTAAGAAGAAGTTTAATCTGAAAAAGGATACGGACGAAGAGCCTTTAATTAAGCGGGTAGCACTGCACGCTTATGCCTTAAATATCCCGCTAATGAATGGGGAAAGGCAAATGATAGAAGCGCCATACCCAAAAGATATGAAGGCCTTGATTACCCAATTGGAAAAGAACAAATAGCCATGCAGGTTTCGTTATTCCTTGCCAAAAGGTACTTTCTATCGAAGCAAAAAACCTCGTTTATCAATATTCTCAGCATTATTGCTATGCTAGGTTTGGCTACAGGTACAGCTGCTTTGGTTATTGTACTCAGCGCCTTTAATGGCATGCAGGGTTTAATAAGGGGTATGTACGGCACCTTCGATCCAGATATTAAGATTGTGGCATCGTCAGGAAAATCGTTCTTGAAAACAGAAAAGTTCTTGAATGCTATTTCCCTATCTGCACCAAATGCTGCCTTAACAGAAGTAGTAGAAGATAATGCTTTGGCTTTGTATAGGCAAACCCAAAGGGTAGTAAAAGTAAAAGGGGTTACCGATAACTTCTTGAAGCAAAAAGGCTTTGAAGCTTGCGTTGTCGGCGGAAAACCAATGTTAGTTTCTGGAGGCTATAACTTCGCTTTGGTTGGTGCTGGGGTCTACAACGATATGCTCATTGCTCTAGATAACCCGCTGGAAACCTTGCAAATATGGTATCCTAAGGGTGGTAAAAAGGTGAACTTGAATCCTAATACAGCCTTTAACAAAGATGCATTAATGCCTGGAGGCGTTTTTTCCGTTCAGCCAGAATATGACCAAGCCTATGTATTGGTTCCCTATAGGTTCGCTGAAGAATTGTTCGATATGGAAGGGAAGCTCTCCTCTTTAGAATTGCGGTTAGAAGATGCTTCCCTTATTCCCACCTATCAAAATGCCTTAGAAACAGCCTTGGGCGATGATTTCAAAGTTCAAAACCAAGACGAACAGCATGCTGACTTGCTCAAAATATTGACCATAGAAAAGCTGTTTGTGTTTTTGGCGCTGTCAATCATATTGCTCATTGCCAGCTTCAATATTTTTGTGGCTTTGAATATGCTGGTTTTAGATAAGCAAGACAATGTACGCATACTTATGGCAATGGGAGCGACCCAAAATACTATTCGCAGTCTGTTTGTTTATAATGGCTTGCTCATTGCCTTTTCTGGTGCCTTTATAGGAATGCTTATAGGCTATACCGTTTGTTTCTTACAAGATAATTTTGAGATAGTAACCCTCGGTTTCGATAGCGCAAACCCTACTCCCTATCCTGTGCTTATGCAATGGTCAGATTTTTTTATGATAGCCGCTACAATTGTTGTGATTGGGGCGATAGCTACTATTGGACCAGCGAATAAAGCAGGTAAACTAAGCTTTAGGAAGGTTTAAAGATTGTCGTAGGTGGATTCCTTATTGTTAAAACAACTTCAGGAATTTATAGAGCTTATTAAAAGCACTGATTCCTTATCGCTTTACAATTTATTGATTGAAGAATACAATTATGTCAATTTAGAAGGATCAAATCTGTCCAATAATGGAGCTTATTTTATTCATCCATTTGATTGGTTAAAGTCTGATATCATTAGTGCTAAACTATGTTGGCCAGCCATGGAAAAAGCTGGATTACAATTTATTGGATTACAGGCGGTTGGAGATATAAAATTCTTTGATGGATTGCTGCATGGCTTGCCTTGTGAATTGAAATTCGTTCAGCCCGAAATATTTCCATTGACAGAAGCAAAACTTCTCCATAGTATTAAAAAACACACTTTAAAGGCAAACAAACAAGGAGCTGAAATTGCTTTAATTGTTATTTCAAAAAATGTTGATTATGAAAGCTTTAATTGGGAAGAAATCCAAAATAGAGTTGATGGCACAATAAATAGTCAATATCGAACCTTAAAAAAAGCAATCATAATTTCTGAAAACGGAAAAGGCATCAAAATATGATGCCTTAACTTGGAGCTCCCAAGGTCCATCTATAAAAGACGCTGCCCTCCGATGCCGAATTCAGTAAACAAATTTACCAAATTATTTATTAACTACAATACTAAAGTAAATTTTTTTAACATCTATCGCCTCACTATCAAGGGCTAAGCTTTTTCTTTCAATTACAAATCCTTTACCCATCAATAGAAACAGGAGTAGTAGCACCACTACTATCAGGCGCTGAGGTACTATCTACTTTTGCAGTGTCCTTTTTCGGGTAAATGGTTGGGCAAATGTATTTTCGCTTTATAGGTTCACTTAGTTTAGGGAAATAACCCATCGTTATCCCTAGCGACTTATCGGCATATATACGCTCCATAAACTTCCCATATACAGGCAAGGCGGTCTTAGAGCCTTCGCCCATTCTAAGATTCCTGAAGTGAACCGCGCGCTCATCTGCCCCTGTCCAAACGCCAGCTACGAGGTCTTTACTCAATCCCATAAACCAGCCATCAGAATTGTTTTGAGAAGTGCCCGTTTTGCCAGCCAATTCATTCCCTCTAAAAATATTGAAGGAAAATAATCCTTGCGCCGTTCCTTGTGGCTCTTGTAATGTTCCCTTTAGCATATACACCATAAGCCAAGCTGCCTCCTTGGACATTGCTTTGCGCATTTTAGGCGTAAATTCCTTGATTATCTTGCCTTTACGGTCTTCAATGCGGGTTATGAGTAAGGGTTCTTGCCAAACTCCTTCATTAAGGAAAGTACTGTAAGCCCCTACCATTTCAAATAGGTTCACGTCGTAAGGACCTAGCGCAATAGAAGGCAATGGTTTCAAGTAATTACTATCAATCCCTAGCTTTATAGCGTATTCCATTACCTTTTTAGGACCAACCATCATAGTTAGTTGGGCGGCAATGGTATTGATAGACCTACCCATTCCATGGCGCAAAGTCATATTCATACCAGAAAAATTCCCATTGGCATTTCCTGGCTTCCAGTGTTTGTGCAGTTTAACACCTGCAGAATCTTCGTCGTATTCAATATCTATCCACTTATCCTGTATTTTAAAACAGGGCGAATAGCCTTGGTCAATAGCTGCAGCATAAGCAAATGCTTTGAAGGTTGAACCTGGCTGCCTACGGCTTTGCTTTACGTGGTCGTATTGGAAGAATTTGTAATCAACCCCGCCTACCCAAGCTTTAATGTGGCCTGTTTTGGGGTCCATAACCATCATTCCTGAATGAAGCAATCGTTTGTAGTGGCGTAGCGAATCGTAGCTACTCAATTCTACAGTATCACCTTCGGGTTTCTTCCAATCGAAAATCACCATTTTCTTTGGTGTATTTAAGGCCTTGTTCACTAAGGCAGTATCTTGTTTGTACTTCGCCATTAAACCCTTATATATAGGCTCTCGGGTCATAATACGTTCAATGAATCCTGGAATTTCGTGGTTGTCTTCATCTACCCAAGGGTTCTGGTTATGCCAGTGAGAATCAAACTTTTTCTGAAGTTCTTGGGCATGTTCTCTTACGGCATCGTTAGCGTGAGCTTGGTAGCGAGAGTCAATAGCAAGGTATATTTTCAAACCATCGGAATAGATATCCTTATCTTGCTCATCGCCCCAAAGTTCCAATTGTTCTGTAAGTTCTTTGTTATAATAATCTGGCACACCATTAGGCGTGTTTTGCTGCCTGAAATTAAGTGCAATAGGCTTTTGACTAATTTCAGCCAGTTGCTCTTTAGAAAGCAACCTGTACTTGGTCATTTGCTTTAGAACTACATTTCTACGTTCAAAGGCCTTGTTATAGTTTCTTAAAGCGTTGTAAGCACTGGTAGCTTTAAGCATACCGACTAACATAGCAGCTTCTTCAATTTTTAAACTATCGGGCGAAGTGTTGAAGAAAGTTCTGGCTGCAGTTTTTACGCCGTAACTATTCATCCCAAAATCTACCGTATTCAGGTACATTGTAATGATTTCCTGCTTGG
>Ga0114962_10003969_pt1 | contig 11875 bp, 6 predicted proteins | sample C_130820_MF_Meta_FD_87017 | JGI IMG/M metagenome (GOLD analysis project Ga0114962, IMG submission 87017) | Freshwater microbial communities from Lake Croche, Canada to study carbon cycling - C_130820_MF_MetaG | ecosystem: Environmental > Aquatic > Freshwater > Lake | place: Lake Croche, Canada... | reverse complement strand
TTTAGCCAAAGTATATATTACAGAGCTACAAAAAAAGCCACCCTTTCAGGTGGCCATCGTAAATTTATATCCCACTCAAGTCCAGGGGTTCTGTGTTTTGGAATAAGATATTATCATCTGGCCCGAGGCTGAGGTAAACGATGCTATCCTTGGTGATGCGTTCGGCAAGGATTTCTTTACTTAGCTCATTCAAGATGCGTTTCTGCATAATTCGCTTTAAGGGTCTGGCGCCGTAAACGGGATCGAAACCTATGGTGGCGAGGTAATCTAGCACTTCCTCATCCGCTTCTATGGTAATGCCTGCCTCATGCAATCGCTTTTGGATTTGCTTGAATTGGATATCTACCACCTTTCTAGTTTCTGCATGGCTAAGCGGACGGAACATGATTATATCATCTACCCGATTCAGGAATTCTGGTCGCAAGCTTTTCTTCAGCAACTCCATAACTTGTGTTCTGGTGCTTTCCACAATTTCGTATTCATTGAATTCGCTGATATGTGCGAAATTCTCCTGAATAAGGTGGGCACCCAAGTTGCTGGTCATAATAATTAGGGTATTCTTAAAGTTGGCTACCCTACCCTTGTTATCGGTTAGCCTGCCTTCGTCCAAAACTTGGAGCAGGATATTGAATACATCGGGGTGTGCCTTTTCTATTTCATCCAAAAGAACCACAGAATAAGGTTTTCTGCGCACCGCTTCCGTAAGCTGACCGCCTTCTTCATAACCCACATACCCTGGAGGCGCACCAATAAGTCGGCTTACAGCGTGCCGCTCTTGGTACTCACTCATATCTATCCGGATAAGGTTGTTTTCGTCATTAAAGAGAAAATCGGCCAAGGCTTTGGCTAGTTCTGTTTTACCTACGCCTGTAGTTCCTAAGAAAATAAAGCTACCCAATGGACGGCGTGGGTCTTGCACCCCTGCCCTACTCCGCCTCACGGCATCGCTTACTGCAGCAATAGCTTCCACTTGTCCAGCCACCCGCTTTCCGAGTTCGCTTTCTAGCATCAGGAGTTTTTCCTTTTCGCTTTGGAGCATTTTCTGAACAGGAATACCTGTCCATTTGGCTACTACCTCGGCAATATCATCTACCGTAACTTCTTCCTTCAGCATAGCATCGGTACCTTGAGCTTCAATCAATTGCAGCTTCAATACCTCCAAATTCTTTTCTATTTCAGGAATGGTACCGTACTGCAATTCTGCCACCTTGCCAAAGTCTCCTGATTGGGTTAAGTGTTGGGCTTCTAACCTTAGCTTTTCAATGGATTCTTTGCCGCTATTTATTTCGTCTATCAGTTGCTTTTCGTGTTTCCACTTGGCCATTAACTCATCTCTGGTAGTGGAATACTCTGCAATTTCACGACTTAGCTTTTGTTCTTTTTCTATATCGTTTTCGCGCTTAATAGCTTCTCTTTCAATTTCGAGTTGCATTATTCTGCGCTGCACCTCGTCAAGCTCCACAGGTAGGGAGTCAATTTCAATACGCAGTTTACTAGCAGCCTCGTCTATTAAGTCAATGGCTTTATCAGGCAAATACCTATCACTTATGTAACGGAAGCTCAATTCCACAGCAGCAATAATGGCATCGTCCTTAATTCGCACGCCATGGTGCAGTTCATAACGTTCTTTCAGTCCCCTCAAAATACTAATGGCATCAGGTACTGAAGGCTCATCGACCGTCACGGACTGGAACCTGCGCTCTAAAGCTTTGTCTTTCTCAATATACTTCTGGTATTCCTTTAGGGTAGTTGCTCCCACTGCGTGCAATTCGCCCCTCGCCAAAGCAGGCTTTAGCAGGTTAGCGGCATCCATGGCACCATCGCCACCACCAGCACCTATGAGGGTGTGTATTTCGTCGATGAATAAGATAATTTCTCCATTGCTATCGGTAACTTCCTTAATTACAGCCTTTAAGCGTTCTTCAAATTCGCCTTTGTACTTAGCACCTGCTATAAGCAAGCCCATATCCAGACTTACAATTATCTTTTCCTTCAGATTTTCGGGGACATCGCCACTTACAATACGCTGGGCTAAACCTTCTACAATGGCAGTTTTACCAACTCCAGGCTCACCAATAAGCATGGGGTTGTTTTTGGTTCTGCGCGAAAGGATTTGTAAAACCCTACGGATTTCTTCATCCCTGCCTATTACAGGGTCTATTTTGCCTTGCCTCGCCATTTCTATCAAGTTCCTGCCGTATTTTTCAAGCGCACGGTACTTGCTTTCAGCGTGGGGGTCGTTTACTTTATTACCTCCTCTCAGGTCTTTTAAAGCCAATTTATACGCACTTTCAGAAAAGCCAAGGTCTTTAAAAAGTTGTGCTGTTTTTTCCTTTCCGGTAGCTATACCAAAGAGCAAGTGCTCAATAGACAAGAAATCGTCGCCCAATTCAGTCTTTAACTTTTCCGCTTTTTGCAAAGCAGCTGCCCCATCGTTACTTAAATAGGGCTGTTCGGCCCCAGTTACTTTTGGATAAGTATTGAGAATTTCACTTAGCCTAGTGGTAAGGTTAGTCTGGTTAATGTTGAGCTTCTTAAATAAGAAGGAAGCCACATTTTCGTCCACCGCTAGCAGCCCAGATAGTAAGTGGGCAGGTTCTATAATGCTTTGCCCTAGGTTTTGAGCTATCGAGGCCGATTGCTGCAAAGCCTCCTGAACTTTAATGGTATATTGATTTGTGTTCACAGCTTGAGTTTTGTTTTAAAACAATTCTCAAAAGGCTTGCCACAATATTAAACTGACTAAATTTCTGACTTACAAGAACTTGTCTAAGAAATTCCTGCCATTTTGGCTTTACTCCATCTTAGATTGCCTCGCTTCCTTCCTTAGTCTAGGAGAATCGTAAGGGCAATATTTAGATTTATAATAATCAGGCTTTTTGTTAGCATATTGGCTACGCATCCGCCTTGCGAACGGATAGTAGCTAACTCCGAACTGAATATTAGAATTGTTCAATGGAATAAAATTCCTATAGGTTCCCGATGCTCCATTTGTTGGTGCGTAGGTAATAGTAAAATTCTGAGAATTCCATATACTCAAATTGTATATAGCAAATATTTCCCATAGATTATTATGTCTTAATGGTGAGTTAAGTGCAAAACCAAAACTAAAGGTTGGCCCAAATTGAATATTAGATGGACTATACGATAACGTGTAATTCTCAGGACCCAAATCGCTTCTGCCCACACTGATAACGCTATTTGCTTCTTTTAATACTTGCAGTTCTAGCCCAGCGATTCCTAATACCTTCCATTTTTTATTTAATAAGACAGGCTTTTTTCCGCTTAATACAAAGTAACCCAATGCTGGTATTGTGAAGTTATGCAGGGAGACCCCAACAGAAGATTTACTCCCCTGTGTTTGGGTGGCATAACTCATTGCATATCTTGTTCTACCGTAACTTAAGCCCGTACCTAAATAAACTCTATTTGTAAGCTCAAAACGAATTGCCCCATGAACAGCAAGACCAATTTTTCCACCTGGCGATAAGGTGCCAGGCACTGCCTCAGGTATAGAATTAACGGCTGCAAAGGTTCTGCTTACAGATGCACCATAACCCAACCTATAATATGTGAACTGGGCATTAGCCTTTCCGGCTAGCAAGCAAAGCAACGCAATAATAGGTACTAAATGGTTTTTCATTACACCGGTCATTAAGTAGTATTAGCGTAACCAGAAGCTTTAAGTTTATGCTTAAAATCGACTATTTAGACCAATTCTATAGGGCAACCTACCCAAAGGTAAATTAATAATAAGTATTTTTCAATTCCAAGTTTTTAGTTTATTTCACACCATTTCATCAGCGCAAATTATTAATATTAAATTTGTATCTATCGAAATTACCCAGCGTTATTTTGCAAATAAAATAAAAATAGTTAAAGTAGTTTAGCCAATTTAAGGCATAATTTTCCAAATCAACATCAATAAATAAGAGGCCGATAATGAAAGGCTAGAAACAATATTCATTCGCATAGCATTTTTAAAGTTTGCGCTCCGCTTATGTTTTAGACATTGCCGCCACCACCAAATAAAAAAAGAAAGCGGAATTAAGGTAAACACCCCAAATAATAACCCATAGGCAAGACCCAATTGCGAAAACAAGCACCAATTAATTACTGCCCCTCCAAGGGCAAAAGCAACAGCTGAGAATACAAAAGTGCTTTTTACCCCAAGCATTCTGCTTAAAGTTAAATCGCCTCTTTCTGCATCTGGTTCATGTTGGTAAATTTGGGTAAGAGGGTAAGCTCCCATCAAGAAAAAGGTACTACCAAGCGCCGCTAAAATAGTTTGCGTTACATTTTCAATGGGGATACTGAGCCCTGCCCAAACCAGGAAAAACACCCCAGCGCCTTGAAATCCGGTTACTAAAACAGTAGATAATATTGGGTATTTCTTTAATCGAATGGGGCCACTATAGGCTCTACTTGCTGCTATGTAGCCTAAAGCCCAAAAGCCCATGGAAGGAGAAAGAAGGAAGGAAACAAGCACACTTAACCCATCCAGCGCATTAACAAGAAATAAAAGCAATTGGTTTGGCTGTGGCGGATGCGCCAAACCTCCTATGCTTTCAGTATCTTTATCGAAATAGCTATTATAGCCGTTACTTGCCGGGTAAATACCCAAATGCAATACAAAAAAAATAACTAGAACTTTAAAATAATCGTATGTGTTAAAAGGTAGGAATACCAACGCAAAAAGAAACACTGGTAGTAAGAATATAGAAAAAGGCAGCCTTAGCAATAAGATAGCATCGTTCCATTCTTTCTTTAAATAAAAGTTTAGTTTCATAGTTATAGGCACAAGTTAAAGCATACTTTACTATTACAACTCACAAATAACCTTGATATGAGTAAAATAATTTCAATGGGAACGGCAGTCCCTAAATACACCTATAAACAATCCGATTTATCCAATTTTATGGCCACCTTTTGTGGGCTGGCAGAAGAAGATTCTAAATGGTTAATTAAACTAAACGACCATTCTGAAATTTCTTATAGGCATTCTGTTTTACCGGATTTCGATAGCAATTCACTTTCTAAGGAACTATTTGAAATAGGAAACAATCCTTCAATAAGTGAGCGAATGGCTTGCTATTTTTCGCACTGGCAGCAATTGGCTTTGAGCGCTGTTTTCCAAACCCGAAAAAGTCTATCTGAAAACAATACCAGCTTAGAAAAAGTAACCCACTTAATTACCGTAAGTTGTACTGGGGTTGCTGCTCCAGGAATAGATATTGAACTCCAAAAAAGCTTAGGTCTTTCGGCCGATATAACAAGATATGCAGTAAACTTTATGGGTTGCTATGCAGCCTTCCACGCCATAAAGTTAGCGGATACTATTGCTAAGGCAGATTCTGATGCACTCGTTCTAATTGTTTGTGTAGAATTGTGCTCACTTCATTTCCAACCTACTAAAAGTAAAGAAAGCCTTACTGCAAACTCCCTTTTTGCAGATGGTGCGGCAGCAGTTGTAGTAGCTTCAGATAGTTTTGATTGCCCAAATGCCTTAGCAATTAATAGTTTTTATTCAGAAGTTATACCTCATACAGAATCTGATATGAGTTGGAAAGTAAATGAAAATGGTTTTTTAATGACCTTAAGTCCGCAGGTGCCAGCACAAATTAAACTCACCGCGCCCTTGTTGCTTGAAAAAGCTAGTATGAAGGCAAATATTAAGTCTAATGATATTAAACACTGGGCCATTCACCCTGGGGGTCCAAAAATTCTGCAAGCTTTTGAGGTTGCTATGGGTTTACCAAAGACCGATTTAGAAGCATCGTACCAAGTTTTAAGCCAGAATGGCAATATGAGTAGCCCAACAATAATTTTCGTTTTGCAAGAAATTTGGAAGAAACTAAACACTCAAAACCAAGGCGAACGAATTTTTGCGGCTGGCTTTGGTCCAGGTTTAACCGTAGAAACCGCTTTCTTTACCAAAATATAACTTTTCAATGAATTGGTTAAAAAATAGGCACCCCGGTCCTGAACTTATGGATGCTCCCGATGTAGATCACGAGCAATTTAAAGGGGTCCTGAAAGAACTTGCGGTTATAAATACTTGGCTAGGCGGTTACGAGCCTACTATTACAGGCATAAAGCAATTAGCTAATGACCGTTTAGGCAAGCTCACAATTGTAGATATTGGTTGTGGAGGAGGCGATACCTTAGTTAAATTGGCAAAATATGCTGCTAAAAAAGGATACTATTGGGAATTAGTAGGCATTGACTTACACTCAGCGGCAGTAAGTTATGCTCAAGCAAATTGTTCCAAATATCCTTCTATCAGAATAATCCAAGCCAATTTTGAAGATATTGAAAAGCACGTTCCAGAGCCTGATATAATTATTAATGCCCTATTTATGCACCACCTCACTGAAAGTGAGGTCTTGAAATGTATGCAAATAATGCAGTGCGCTAAAACAGGTTGGCTTATTAACGACCTACATAGGCATTGGCTTGCCTATTACAGCATTTGGGCACTCACAACCTTATTCAGTAAAAGTAAACTTGTTAGATACGATGCTCGAATAAGCGTATGGCGAGGCTGGAAAAAAAGCGACTGGATTAGGCTTCAAAAGAAAGCAAACCAAACAATTTCAATTCGTTGGCATTGGGCTTTTAGGTGGCTAGTAATAGGTTACCCAAAGTAACTTGCCTAATTTTGCCATATAATTGCACTTTATAAAGGGTATTTTTATCCAATTATTAATAGTGGTTAAATTTGTTTTAATTACATCAGTAATTCTTACTCACCTTTTATGCGTAAATATCTAGGTGTAATTTTTGGTTTATGCCTTTTTTTGGGTTCGCACCAATGTGGTGCGCAAGCCTATTTAAGCCAATTTTATTCGTACCTAGCCTCTGGTAACATTAAGGAAGCCTCTTACCTTATAAACACCAAAATACCTAATAAAAATTCCTTACAGTCAATTTCTAACGATGAAAAACTAGCCTTGGCAAGGTGGTATGCTAGTATTTACCAAGATAGTGCTGCGCTTGCAACCCTTAAGTTAGTTGTGCCAGAGAAAAGCAATTCATTTTTCTTTAAACAATCAGTATTTATTTTTTCACAATTGGGTTATTATGCGTTGGCTTTAAAGGCTGCAAAAACCTTAGATAGCCTTGGTTACAATGATGAAAACCGACTTCTGCTTGCCAAATGCTTTCTACAAAACAGAGAATTCAAGGAAGCTGATAAAATTATTAGGCAATTCCGTACCATCCGTTCTGATTCAAAGAAAGTAAAAAGGAAAGAAATTACCGCCAAACATAAAATTGCTTGGGAATATTATAACCTTAGAACCCAAGTAGCCATGCAGTTAGGATCTGCAACCGCTCAAACTTTAGTCGACTGCAGGAATAAGTTATATTTATTAGGAGGAATAGGATCTGAGTCGCACCTAAATTTACTGTACTACGAAAGCATATGGTGGCAGCAACAAGATAATAAACAAGCTGCCTATCAAAGTCTTAAGGAAGCGGTTAAACTAATAGGGCCAAAGAAGAACTTTTATTCGGCACACCCATTCTCCCTAAAAATACAAAGGGAGTTTATATTTTGCTGTTACGATATCGGAAATATACTCGAGGGCGACAGGTGGCTTTATAGACTTTCTAAATTGAACTTGCTCAATTACGATGACAATAAAGGATTAAGAGCTTTTGAATACCTTATTTTAGGTCAAGAGCAATTACTAACAGAGCGTGCTTTAAAAGGAAGAAATTCAATTGGCAGGGCTACTCAAATTATTACTTCTAATAATATAGCCCCTTCCCTACTGGACGAAATGGCGGAACTATCGCTCGAAATTATAGTAGGGATAGATTCTATAGTGCAGGCTGGGGCTGTTTTAGAAGCCTTACCTAAAAAACTTGGTTCAAAAAACGGTTATACCACCTCCCCTCACTATTGGGAAACACAATGGCAAAGTCTTTATTTTCAAGCAATTCACGGCACTGGTTATAAAGAGGCAATACTACAGCTTCCGGAAATTTGGGAAACGAATCTTAAAAACGAATACAACTTTCTAAGCCACGGTTTTGTAAGGCATAAATTACAATTGGCGAATGTAGCCGCCATAGGTGAAAAATATGCCCTAGCCTCTCAATTACTCACTTTTGCCGATAGCTCTGCAAAACTTCAAAACGAAAAGGAGCAAGTAACCCGAATAGAGGTTTTGCTTAAAGTGGGGACAATCCATTTTCTTCAGAAAAATTACGTTAAAGCCAAGGAAAAATTAAACAGAGCACTGGAAATAGCAGGTCAGGCATTAAAAAATCCAGAAATGGTTCAGATAGAAATATATAGGACCCTAGCGGAAGTAGCCATTGCAGAAGGCAATTTTTCGGTAGCTAACCAATACCTAGACGACGCTATTTATTATAAAAATCGTATTTATTTATCTGGTGTTGGGGCTTTGAAAAACCTAGCGGATACCAAAGCAGCTCTACTTTTTAAACAAGGAAAGCCTTTTCAAGCGCAAACCATTTTAATGGAATCGGTAGAAGAAAAGCAGAAATATGGGCAAACCTACAACCTCATAGAGCCCTTGTTATTACTCACTGAAATAGCTATTTCCAATGCAGACTTAGGTGAGGCAACTAATGCTGTGCTCACGGCAAATACTATTGCCCAACGCGTATTGCCAGATACTACCTTACTCCTACTAAAAGCCCAAGAATCCAGAGCCAATTTATACCTTCAAATAGGCGATTTTAAACGTGCCAATGAAACTTACGCACTCTGCGAAAAGAAAGCAAAACAAAACCTAGGCGAAACAGATGTATTAATTGCCGAATTAGGTGTTAAAAAACTACTTTCTGCTTTTTTAGCTGGCGATAAAAAAGTACTCCCTCAATTTAGATATTATGTTGAGCGGCTAAAAGTATTAGCTGGAGAAAATAGTTTGGCCTATGCCAATGCAATGGCTACACAAGGACGGGTAGCCTTGGAATTAGGCAAACTAGACGATGCAAGTAATTACTTACAAGAAGCTAGTGGGCTCTATGAAAAAATAAGCAAGGCTAGAAGCGTAGAAGCTGGTGAAATTTTATTGCTTTTGGCCGATGCAAGAACCAAGGCTGGAGATTTCAAAATTGCAGAAAGCTTATACAACCAATCGCAACGCATTTTTAGGTATATATACGATGATAAGCATCCACGATATATCCAAATACAAGGAAGGAAAGCCAGGCTAGCTTATAAAAAAGGAGAGGAAAGAGAGGCTATAAACCTATTAGAAAAAACCTGTAGTATATATAACAATTACATAACCAATAATTTCCCATTCCTTAGCGAACAAGAAAAGGCAAGCTACTGGCAGCTACTTAAGCCAGATTATGAGTTCTACCATTTCCTTTTAGCCACCTCCAAAAGTTCTGGAAGTGGAAATGCCGAAAAATTATTTAACAATGCATTACTCACAAAAGGCTTACTCTTTAACTCTTCAAGGAAATTGAGGCAAGCTATAGCTCGTGGTAAGGATACAGTTATTATAAACAAACTAAAAGAATACCAAGCCTTAAAGGAAGAACTTACTTCACTACAGGCGCAAGGTATTACAAGCAATTCGGCGGAATTGCAACAAGAAATTGAAGCGCTAGAACGCTGGCTGGTTGCAAAAAGCCAGATATTTTCTGCAAACCAGGCCGCCTTGAACGATGGGTATAAGCTAATACAAAAGAAACTTCCTGCCCAATCTTGCGCAGTAGAGATAATGCGAATAAAGCTAAGCGAAACTAGCTTGCCAGATACCACTATATACGTTGCCATAATTGTAACCCACGACGATAAGGTGAAAATAGTGAACCTTGGAAACGCTAAAACACTGGACAATAAAGGACTAACCCGTTACCGGAATTCTATCCTTTACCACCAAGAAGATAACCTAACCTACCAAAGGTTTTGGAAACCTATGGAAGAAATATTGGCGCCTTACACCTCCATTTACTTATCGGCAGATGGTGCGTTTCACCTCATTAATTTAGAATCGATCAGAAAACCGGACGGCACTGTAGTTGGCGATACTAAGCAAATTGTATTGCTTACCAGTACCAAAGAACTTAAGGCTATTTATGTACCAGATAGCCTACATAAAAAAGTTAAGGTGCCTTTCTTTAAAAACATCAGAAACAAACTTGTCGCCTTCTTCTCACCTCAAGAAATAATAGATACTACTACCAAACAAAACTTGGCTGTTCTAGTAGGTTCGCCAGCTTTTAACAGCAAAAAGAGTAACACCCAAATAGATGACCTGCCAGGCACTAGGGAAGAAATTAAAGAACTATCGGCTTTCTTGGGGTCCAATAAAATTAAAGTAGCTGCCTATACCGATAGCTTAGCCACTGAACAAGTGCTTAAGAATATGGAACGCGCACCAAACGTATTGCACATTGCCACCCACGGTTACTTCGCAGACGAAAGTGAGGTAGATAATACTGGTTCAATGCTCCAACAATACGCCACCATGCAAAGTAGTATGATGCGAAGCGGTCTATTGCTAACCAATGCCGCAGATGTTTTAACCTACGACAATATTGGCAACCCCAACAAAAGCGATGGCGTACTAACTAGTTGGGAAGCCCAAAACTTAAACTTAGAAAACACATCGGTAGTTGTCCTATCTGCTTGTGAAACAGGGCTTGGTAAAGTGGAAAGCGGTGAGGGCGTATATGGCTTGCAACGCGCAATGATGATTGCCGGTGCCGATGCTGTAGTAATGTCACTTTTTAAAGCTAACGATGCAGTAACCAAAGAAATGATGACTTTGCTTTATAAGGGATGGCTAGATATAGGGAACCTACAGGTTGCCTTCAGAAATGCTATATTAACCATCAAAAAGCAATATCCCGACCCAGCAGATTGGGCAGCCTTTGTGCTCATAAATGGCTAATAGTAAGGAAACAATGCCTATATTTGCATTGAAAAACTCGTTCTTTCTTTTCGGTATATGCTTAACAGGCGGCTATTACGCATTAAAATTTATCAAGGTCTTTATGCTATGCATAACTTACAGTTACGCGTAGAAGAGCAAGGCAAAACCCTAATTGCAAATCATTTTTTCGTGCCTTATGAAGAAAGACCCGAAGAATATGATGCAGATATTGATTCTGCCAGAACTTTACTAGCTACTTCCATTTTTCAAGATCACCTTGGTTTATTAAGCATACCAAACGAAATAAGCACCGATTTAGAGCCTGCTGTTTTCGAAATCGTTTTAAGGGCCCTTCGTTTTTATAGAGAAGAACTTAGCAGGGTAAACCAGAATTTATTCCAAAACTTAGTTTTTGAAACAAAAAATCTAAGCATTGAATATGCTAGGTTGTTGTGGATAATAAAGCAATTGGCCGTACAGGTTAGGGAAGAAGAAACCAGAAAAGCAGGTAAGTTTCTCGATAACCAGCCATCGCAACCCTTCTTACTTAAGTTCGCAGATAACCCTATAATTGCTGGCTTAGAAAATTTTCCGGAGTTAGAAGTTTCTGCGGCTAGGAATAACCTGAACTTTGAACCATCAGATGGCTTTTTTAGGCATCTGTATAAAGAAAATCTAAAAACCGATGAACGTTATATTGCATACGCTCATTTGCAAGAAGCAACGCTGAACGATCATTTGGAGTTCTTTAGGCATTTGGTAAAGCAACTGCTTTATACTTATTCGCCATCCGTTTCTTATTTCGAAGGCAATAGCATTACCTGGGAAGAAGATTGTGAAGTGTTAAAGAATATGGCTATCCGTACTTTAAAAAGTATAGCTGCCGATACGGAGGCTACACCTACTTTAGTAGCACTTACAACTGACTGGGAAGATGACCAGTTATTTATGGAAACTCTTTTCTTTAAAACTTGGGAATTAAGAGAAAGCTTAAATGAAGA
>Ga0114962_10003967_pt1 | contig 11878 bp, 8 predicted proteins | sample C_130820_MF_Meta_FD_87017 | JGI IMG/M metagenome (GOLD analysis project Ga0114962, IMG submission 87017) | Freshwater microbial communities from Lake Croche, Canada to study carbon cycling - C_130820_MF_MetaG | ecosystem: Environmental > Aquatic > Freshwater > Lake | place: Lake Croche, Canada... | reverse complement strand
TAATTGCCTTTTCCTTCATTGCGGGTTTCTGGACTGACTGGCAGTGGTTCGTTTCTTTACATCGTGCAGATGTCTACACCAAGCAGCTAGTGATCAAGGCAATCTTGTTTGTTGTTTCTGGACTCTTGACCACGGTGGCGCTATGGGCAGCAGCACAGTTGGCGTACCGTGCTCGACCTGTAGCTATTCCAATGACACCTGAAGAGTTAGCCATGCAGCGCTATCGCGATGGGCTAGAACCCATCCGGCGCGGCTTGTTCATTGTTGGACCAGCAGTCTTCGGTCTCCTGACTGCGGTGTCCACTGCATCGCAGTGGCGCGTTTATCTCATGTGGGTTAACTCGGTTCCTTTTGGCAAGAAGGATCCGCAGTTCGGCAAGGACATCTCGTTTTATGCTTTCCAGTTGCCATTCTTGAAGTTCATCTTGGCAACCTTGTTCACGGTAGTTATTTTGGCCGGAGTAGTTAATGCGGTCATTCATTACCTCTATGGTGGTCTTCGTTCAGGTGGTCAGTCGGGCCCAAGTATGGCGGCGCGCAAGCACATCACATTCTTCTTAGGCATTTTTGTTCTCTTGAAAGCTGCTGCTTATTCAATCGATAAGTATTCCCTCGCCACCAAAGATGATGCGCTAATTAGTGGGCTGAAGTACACCGATGTCCATGCTCTTGTTCCCGCTAAGACACTCTTGACGTACATCGCTCTTGCGACTGCACTTCTATTCTTCATTTCACTTGTGCGGCCGGTCTCTTCGCTCCCACTGCTGGCATTTGGCGTGATGCTCGGTGCATCGCTACTCATCGGCGGTCTGTATCCCGCATTCGTTCAGCAAGTGCAGGTAAAGCCCAGTGAGCTACAGCGTGAGTCTCCTTACATTCAGCGCAATCTAGATGCGACTCGTGCAGCCTATGGCCTAGGCAAAGTAAAAATCACAGAATACAAAGCCATTGATAATCCGAGTTTGGCAACCTTCACAAAGGATGCAGGCACACTGTCGAACGTACGCTTGTTGGATCCAAGCCTAGTTTCGCCAACCTTCCAGAACTTGCAACAAATTCGTGGCTTCTATGCCTTCCCAGATTCTCTGGATATCGATCGCTATGCGCTCAACAACGTCAAGCGTGGCACCGTCCTTGCGGTTCGCGAAGTGAACCTTGCTGGTGTCGCTGACTCTCAACGCAACTGGTTCAACGATCACATGGTGTTCACACATGGCTATGGCATTGTTGCTGCTGCCGATAATGCCGCAAAGAACGATGGCTCGCCGAGTTTCGTGGAGAGCAACATTCCACCAGTTGGCCAGCTCGGCATCAAGCAGCCTCGTGTTTACTTCGGCGAGCAGTCACCGGCGTATTCGATAGTTGGCAGCCCGAAGGGTGGGCAAGCACGAGAGCTCGACTATCCAGATGACAAGAGTGCCAATGGACAGGCGAACAATACCTACACCGGCAAGGGTGGTGTTCCAGTTGGCAACCTGTTCCAACGTGCAGTGTTTGCTTTGCACTACCAAGAAGCGAACATCTTGCTGTCGAATCAGATTGCACCAGGGTCTCGCATTCTTTATGACCGTGATCCCAAGACACGCATCAAGAAAATTGCTCCGTGGTTGACTCTGGACAGCGATCCGTATCCTGCTGTAGTCAATGGCCGCATTCAATGGATTGTTGACGGTTACACAACATCGAATGAGTACCCTTACGCAGCTCGCATCTCACTTCGTGATGCAACTGCTGACTCGGTGAATGCGCAGACGGGTTTCTCGTCACTGTCGTCGCAAGATCTCACATACATGCGTAACTCGGTTAAGGCCACCGTTGATGCTTACGACGGAACAGTGCACTTGTATCAATGGGACACTTCGGATCCAGTCCTCAAGGTTTGGCGTAAGGCCTTCCCAGGTGTAGTTGAGAGTAAGTCGTCAATTCCTGCGGGCGTTGTTGATCACATTCGCTACCCAGAGGACTTCTACAAGGTTCAGCGCGACATCATTGCTAAATACCATGTTGAAGATCCGCAGGCCTTCTACTCAGGTCAGGACTTCTGGACTGTGCCTAATGACCCGACTAAGCCAAGTGTGTCGCAGGCTCAACCTCCCTACTACCTGATGCTGCGTATGCCTAACCAGAAGACACCGACCTTCTCGTTGACTTCCACGTTTGCGCCATCCAAGCGCCAAACTTTGGCATCCTTCATGTCAGTGAATGCTGATGCGGGACCTGACTATGGAACGATTCGCATTTTGCAGTTGCCGCGTAATACAACGATTCCTGGTCCGACTCAGGTGCAAAACAATTTCGAGTCTGATCCTCAGGTCTCCTCGCAGTTGTCTCTGCTTCGTCAAGGTGGCTCGGAAGTTGAACTGGGTAACTTGCTCTCGCTCCCTGTCGGTGGCGGATTGTTGTACTTCGAACCGGTCTATGTGCGTGCTAGTGGCAATAGCGGCTATCCGCTGTTCCGCAAGGTCCTAGTGTCATTCGGTTCAAAGGTTGCCTTTGAGAATGACCTAGCAACTGCTTTAGACAAGGTCTTTAATGGTCAGGTTAATGTGCCAAACAATGGTGGTGGCGGTGGAACCGGTGGTCCATCGACACCTGCACAGAAGTTAGCTGATGCGCTGAGTGCTGCGAGCAAGGCGTACTCGGATGGTCAGGCTGCGTTAGCCAAGGGTGACTTTGCGGCATACGGTGTCTCGCAGAAGAGTCTGGCAGCTGCACTTGCGCGTGCTAATGCGGCTGCTGCTTCGATTAAGTGATCGGCATCAACTAAGTAGGTCTGTGTTTGATGATTTTGCGTTGCCGTTGTTGTGGCGTATCCTTATCAAGCCGACGCGGGGTGGAGCAGCTCGGTAGCTCGCTGGGCTCATAACCCAGAGGTCACAGGTTCAAATCCTGTCCCCGCTACTAAAAACGAAAGACCCCCTGATGGGGGTCTTTCGTTTTTTAATTGGTAGATCGTCAGGATTTGGGGGCCGAGTGCCGCAAGGCTGTGCTTCTGACGTTGGCGCACTCGGAAGCGTATGGCCATGCCATGAACCTGCCGTTGTACCGGCAAGCATCGACGGTTCCTGTCCTCGCAGTGCGAGACGGTCAGTTTCCACCGCTCGCTAGGTTCAACAACCTGACAAGCCTTTTAGAAGTGATGACTCATGCTTCTGTGCCGTGTTATGGTTGCGAATATGTCTAGTTCGAGTAGTAAGAACATCTCCATTTTCGCCATTTTTGCCTTTGTTGTGATGAGCTTTTGCTGTGCAAAGCCAGTCCGGGCTGACACATCGAACAATGTTGCAACACGAGGCGTGATTGCCGCGTCGAACAGTAGCACTTGTGTCATTATTTCGGGCGGTCGTGTTGAATGTTTTGGTAATGGCACGTACATGCCTGGTGCGTCTTATGAGCCCTTAATGGGGATTGTCTCTGGAATCGGCGGGACAGCACCTGGTGCTGTGGCCCTGTTTTCGGATCCAAGCGAAATATGTGCAGTTCTCGATACTGGAGATAAGTCTTGCTGGAGTACGAATGAAACATATTCTTATGTCTATGGGGCGAGTTACTTCTCCCTTTATGACGGGTTAGTCACGCCAGATCGTTCCTGGTGGGATCGTTGGGAATTGCCAAGTCTTATTGCATCGCTCGATATCGTCAACGTAGTTTCTGATCAAGATCGCATGTGTGTAATCACGGACACTCGTCGGGTCTACTGTTGGGACGTCGAGTATTTGAATGGCGATTATCGACTGGTGGGCTATGGATTTCCTAGAACCTACGATTCGCAAGGGCTGCCTGTCGAGTCAACAACTGATGATTATGTGCAGGATGGTCTTGGCAATGTGGTTCTGGCAAAGGAACTTGTAGTTGTTCCTGGAGGGATTTGCATCCTGAAACCTGACCTTAAGGTGGTGTGCCTTGAACATAACGACTCTACTTTTCGCGATTACCAGTTCTTCGGCGAACTCGATTTTGAAAAGGATGAATCCTTTCTGGCGCTGAAGGAGTCAATGTATTCGTGGATTGGGATACCAGATGGCTTCTCGGTGATGCTACCCCAAGTGTGTGCCCAAGAGTCTGCAACAACGCTTGTCTGTAAGGAACTAGGCTGGTATGGACTTCATCGTAATCTGAGTTACACGGCAGAGCATCCAATCGTAGATTTTGCGGTTGGGGAGTATCACGTTTGTGCAGTTCTCGATACGGGTCAAGTCCAGTGCTGGGGAAGCAATAGTCAGAATCAGCTGGGCCAACCCCAAGATTTGGCTTGCTGGCAGTTTGATGGCATGGACACAATGTGGAAGTGCTTTGACCAAACTGCCATAGTGCCGAATCTGCAGGTGCCGGTCGTGAACTCTGCTATTTCTGATGTCGCTGTTATATCGACCACTTCTAGGCAGGCCGTTGCGCAGGTTTCTTTCGAAGATTCCGCTGAGTCGTTAGCAACTCAACAGGTTGAGTATTCAATTGATGATGGATTCACTTGGCACATACCTAACGTCAATATTGCTAGTGGAACCGTAACTGTTTCTAAGCTGAATCCGGGCCAGAGTTACATTATCCTTCTGAGGACAGCGAGTAACTTGTCGGATCCTTCGACAGTCAAGTCGTTATCTTTCACGCTCCCACCCGAAAAGGCATCAGCACCAACAATCTCATCACTGCGCCAAGCCGGTACTTCGCTGGAGTTAAGCATCCAGCCTCCATCTTCGCTAGGCGATGTTTCGATATCGGGCTACGAATATTCCCAAGACACAGGCCAAACTTGGCAAGCCCTACCTTCAGTATCTGGGCGTTATGCAATTGCAGGTCTAACTGCAGAATCGGCCTACTTAATTAAGGTAAGAGCCATTAATCGATCTGGTGCTGGTGAGGCTTCGGCTTCAAAGGGCATCTACTTCACCAAGAAGGTTCCAGCAGCGCCGGTGATTGGCAGTTCAACGCGAGGCGATAGGCAAGCAGTTGCTTTCGTGGTCGCGCCAACTGACCCCACTGGTCAGACGGTTACGGGCTATCAATACAACATCAATGGGAGCCTGACCTGGCTTGAATGTGTCATGGTTGATGGTGGCTGTCGCATGACTGGTTTGAACAACGGTGCTAAGTCAATAATCAGGCTTCGTGCCGTCAATGTGAATGGTTACAGTCTGCCTTCCGCCAAATTTGCAGTGACTCCTGTGGGTTTGCCGGGGGCGCCAATCCTTTCATCGGTTGAGGTAGGGGCGGGTTCGGTGCGAGTGTCGTTTATTCCGCCAGCAGACAACGGTGGCAGTCGGATAACGTCCTATCAATATTCAGTTAATGATGGGGACACTTGGATGACTGCGACTAGACCTGTCACAAGTAGCCCATTTTCGATCACAGGTCTTTCAAACGTGACAAACTATCGCATTAGGTTGAGGGCGGTGAACTCTGTAGGGGTGGGCTCTCAATCTGAGGCGATTGATGCAACTACGCCGGCAACAGTGCCGTCCGCTCCAACTCTCGGCCTAGTGGTCGCAGGAAGGACAACCTTAACGGCAAACTTTGCGGCTCCCGCAAACTCAGGTGGCGCGGCTGTGACGAGTTACATGTATACGTTGGATGGTAAGTCTTGGTCTAGTTCTAGTCCGTCAGTGTTGAGTTCGCCACTTGTTATTACCGGGCTGGTGCCTAACAGGAGCTACACAGTCAGATTGCGCGCTGTCAACAGAATCGGTGTAGGCGTTGTTTCAATTAGTAGAACCGTCAAAACACTGAAGTAACGGGTATGCCTGGCCCTGGTGGGCACATGGCACGGACTACAGTTTGTGCGTGGGAGCTGCAACTTTGAGCCCGAAGAACTTGCAGTTCAGTCGCATCACCCATGCTCGCCACTACGCTTATGCCCATGAGGTTCACACCGAATACCTGGGTCGTCTATGTACTAATCACCCTGCTCGCATGTGCTGATGCGGCTTACCTCTCGACTCTCCTGATCGGGCATTCGTATCCGTGTGACTTCGAGGTGTATCGTCTCGCGGGTCACTCAGTCAGGCACGGTCAAGGTATCTATGACACAGTGACCTCGGGTTGCCACCTCAAGTTCACTTACACTCCGTTTGCAGCCGCTATGTTCATTCCCTTGAGTCTGCTCGGACCCGCAGGTTTCCCGGTCTGGACATTGCTATCGCTGCTGGCACTATGGCGTGTGACTTCACTACTCGTGACTCGCAGTGGTCTGCGACTCGCGGGCTTCACGGCACGTCAGTTGGTAGCGCTCCTTGTGCTGATCGCACTGCCACTTGAACCCTTTGTGAAGACCCTCTGGTACGGGCAAATAAATGTTCTCCTGATGTGGTTGATTGTAGAAGCGTTCTTCGGCCCATCTAAGCGATACAACCCAGCACTCTTGGCCATTGCTGCGGCCGTGAAATTGACTCCTGCGGTCTTTGCCCTCTTCTTTATGACAGTGCGGACCAATCGAGACCGACTTGTACTGATGGGAACTGGCATTGCAACCATCGTGTTTGGTTTCTTGTTACAGCGAAATCAAGCGGAGCTCTACTGGACCAAGTTGCTCCTAAATGCGGATCGCGTTGGACCTACAGAGTATGTCTATAACCAGTCCCTCAACGGCATGTTATGGCGCTTGTTAGGCGAAGGGGGATTGCGCAGCCTTTGGCTGATTCTTGCGATTGTCATTGCGATTGCTGGCCTAGTCATGGCGTGGTTTCTGTGGAATGCGCGCCAGCAAGTTTGGGCCATTGGTGTCGTCGCTTTGGCAACCTTGCTGATTTCGCCAATTTCATGGTCGCATCACTATGTGCTGATCCTGGTTGTGCTTATTGCCCTCGTTCAAGATGCCAGGCTTACTCGTACTTCAGGCATTCTGGCTTTCGTATCCTATGCGCTAATGCTCGCTGCTAACGTGACTTTCAAACTGATTCCGCATAGTAGGCACGCCGAATTCAACCTGCACGGTTGGCGACTGATTGGAGCCAACCAGTACGTTGTGCTTGCTCTTATTTTGCTCATCTACAGTGCGCTCCGAACGCGGCGCATCGTTGCTATCTAGCGTGGATTGGCTCGGCATACCATTCGCGAGCGATTTCAAGGAGCTGAGGCTCAGTGAGCGCATCCATGTTCACATCTTCAGCTCCGACGATTTTGTGTGCGATTTCTGCGTGATGACGCTCTAAGTACTGGATGAGCATCAACATTGAATTCGCTTTGCCTTTGCCATGTCCAAGTAGCAACACTTCGCCAACATCGCGTAATGCATGAGCGATCGCCTCGTAATACTGATCGGCATACTGATCGGTGTCATGTCCGCCGTGATGCTGTGCCTGACGCACATGATGGTGTCGCCCACGATCTTCGGGTAGAAAAATCTCTTGCGGCATGGTTCCTCTTACGGCATCCGTTCCCCAAATGCGTGTCTCGTCGCGCTCAATGACTGCAACAACATTCTTTCCGGTTAGGTCATTACTCATAATGGTCTCCTCGCTCTTGACCATAATTGTGTGCCACGGACATGTTCGTAACTTGATGCAATTGCAAGGTTCGTTGGTTTCTGCAGTGCATAACCAAGGGGGCTACAGTGGGAGAGTGATGATTAAAGGAATGCCCATGTGGAAGAAGTTTGTAGTTGTATTCACATCGCTGGTTCTAGTAATGGGAAGTGCGGCATGTGGCCGCACCGACGATGGCAAGACTAGTGCGTCTGAGACAGTCAAGCTGTCAGATGCAGATTTCACGTTCCTCATGATGATGCTTCCGCACCATGAACAAGCTATTCAGATGTCAGAGATGGCCCTAACGAACACGGACTCTGAGGATGTACTTCTGACTGCAAAGAGCATCCTGAAATTTCAAAATGCAGAAGTTCAAAAGATGAAGACTTGGTTAGCGGAGGCAGGAAAGCCAACGTTTAGCGACATGACGATGTCGAGCATGTTGACTAAACAGCAGATGACTGACTTGCGCGCCGCTCGAGGCAAGGACTTTGACCTCCAATACCTAAGCGGAATGATTGTTCATCACAGAGGTGCTATCGACATGGCACAGTATGAAATGAAAAACGGTGCCAATCGTAAGGTTCAGGCGATGGCAGCTGCCATAGTGGTTTCTCAGACTGCGGAAGTCTTGGCCATGGAAGCAATGCGCAGGCGCCTGTAGGCTCAATGCGAGTGAACCTTCTCTCGGTAGCCGAGCCCCTCGGCGGCTGTGGAAAGTTCAAGCATTTAGTCTGTGCACATTGTTAGGGTCGTCCGCATGTCTTATTTACACACTGATCTCAAAACCCCTTGGGGCAGTATTGCCGCCATTGTTCGTTCTGAAGACGATGCCCTTGTTGGTGCTGCCTTTGGTGAGTTGCCGGACCTTGTATCCAAAGCTGGTGACGCGTTCGACGATGGACCGATTAAGACTGTGCGACGCATTCCTTTCCTGGCGGAGTCAGTCAAGAGTTGGCTAGATGGTGACCAGCAAGCATTTACACACTTGAAAGTCGAACAGGCAGGTGGCGAGTTCTACCAGAACGTGTGGAGTGCTTTGCGGGAAATTCCGCTAGGCGAGGTTATGACTTACAGCGAGTTAGCTGCTAAGGCCGGTCGGCCGAAGGCGGTTCGAGCAGCGGGTAGCGCCTGTGCCAATAACTTGATTGCACCGTTCATTCCCTGCCATCGAGTTGTGCAGAGTAGCGGTGCAATAGGAAATTATGGTTTCGGTCCAGAACTTAAATACGACCTCTTGGTGCATGAGGGTGTGGAGTTCTAATGTCTGCTGCTTTACCTTGCCTGGTTGTGGCTATGGCAAGTACACCGAGCTCAAGTCCGAAATAGTTAGCTGCGCAAGTGGGCCCGAGAACTGGATACGCCCGTTCTTGATTGCGGTCACACGTGTGCCAAACTCCTGAACCAGATCCAGGCTGTGAGTTGCAATGACCGTGGTGAAGTCGCCGGTAGTTAGATGGCTCCAAGCCTCGACACGTGCGACTGGGTCAAGAGCTGCTTCAGGTTCGTCGGCTAGAACAATGCCTGCCTTCTGCAAGACCACGGATGCAATGTTTACCTTGGTGATCTGACCAGTCGAGAGTCGGTTGACTGGTCGCTGGGCAAGGTCAGCAATGCCGACTTGGCTCAGAGCTTCTTGCACTCTGCGACTGACAGCATTCTGGTCGGAATCCTTTGAGCCCAATAGAGCCCAGGAGACAACGTCGAATACTGAGTACGGAAAATCCGGTCGAATTGTCGGACGCAACACACTTCGATGGCGCGCACGTTCAGAAGTGGACAGCTGCTTCATGCTTATGCCATCGACAGTCAACTTTTCTGCGGGTATGTCACCCGCTAGCACCCGAAGCAGAGTCGATTTACCGGAGCCATTTGGACCGATAACACAGTGCACATCGCCAGCATTTGCTTCGAAGGATACTTCGTTCAAGATTGCGCGCCCATTCAAAACGACATTGGTCGGTTCCAGAGCTATATGTCCGGTGGGGTTACTCATCACGCATGCCCCTCAATACAAGGAACAGAATTGGTGCACCAACGAGCGCAAGAGTGATACTCAGCGGGATCTCCATCGGGCCAGCAATAGTGCGCGAAGTCGTATCCGCCATCACAAGCACTCCTGAGCCGATCAAAGCACTGGCGGGCAAGAGTGCCCGGTGATTGATCGCACCCATCAAGCGAGCGATGTGCGGCACGGCAAGACCCACAAATCCAATCGCGCCGAAAAGTGCTACTGAAGGCACAACTAGCACCATCACGGTAATGAGCCAACGTAGTCGCTGGCGGTTAACGTCGATTCCGAGATGTGATGCGCTGTGCGCTCCGAAAGAAACAACATCGAGAAGTTGACCCTGATTTCGCAACAACAGTGCACCCATAGCAAGACTGATGCCAACTAAAGCGACACCGTTCCAAGTTGCCAGCGCCAATGAGCCGAAAAGCCAGGATGTGAGCGACCGACCATTGGCGCGGTGGCTATCACTACCGACGAGGGCTAAGAGCGCCGAGGCGCCGGCACCCAGGGCGATACCGAATAGCGTGAAGCGCAATCCAGTCTGTCGAGTGCGAGACAAGATGAATACTGAAAGTCCTGCTCCGACCATAGCTCCGGCAATGCTCGCTGGGATGCTGTCAGTCGCTGGTGCGATTAGTAGTGCAAGGGCAGCGCCACAGGCTGCTGATCCCGATATACCGATTAGCCCGCTGTCAACGATGGGATTCGCGAAGGTCGCTTGGAGGATCGCGCCAGCGATAGCCAAGCTTGCGCCACACACCAGTGCAGCGCAGATGCGCGGCAGTCGCACATCCCAGATGATGCCGTGCCTGGCAGTGGCTTCGGAGGGATGTAGCAATGCCGCCATCAAGTCCGACAAACTTATGTTGGCAGCCCCGATGCACAGTGAGGCTATGGCTACTACTGCAACGCCTGCAACGAGCAAGCTCAGCTTCGAGCGCTTCATGCTGAGGTCACATTCATAAGTGCCATGTGCAGAGCAGTCACAAGGTTCTTCGTATCTACCCCAAAGGCCAGCAAAAGACCATCATCAACAGCGACCACGCGCTTATTCATGCCAGCTGGTGTCTGAGCTACACCAGGGAGGCTAAGTAAGCCGGATAATCCGCCAACAGACTTCAATCCTCTGGTCATTACAAGTAAGACGTCCGGCTTTGCTGATGTGAGGGCTTCAGGTGTGAGTGGGGTAAACGGGTTCAAGTTCGCCTGTGCACCAACATCGATACCGCCGGCAGCTGTGATCATGGCATCAGCGCCAGACCCTTTTCCTCCCAGTAAGTAGATGGATGCTGTTCCTCGTAAGTACAGGAATGCCACACGAAGTTTTGTTGGTGAAGCCATAGTGATGTTCAGTTGGTTGTTGAGCAGAGTGGCTTGATGCGATGCGCCGAGAGCAACACCAAGTGCAGTGATGCGCGGCTGCACTTCAGGCAGAGACCATGCTTGTGGAATCTGGATTACTTGTACGCCGCTGCGCGCAATCGAGTCAAGTGCTTGGGTTGGTGAGGTCTGTGCATCGACAATCATGAGCGTCGGTTTGCGGGCCAATACTTTTTCAACTGAGACGGCATGAGCATCAGTGACGACGGGAACAGAAACAGTGCTAGCCGATTCACTGGCGATGTCGCGGCCGACTAGCTGTGATCCAAGGCCGAGTGCGGACACAATTTCGGCAGCTCCGGAGGCAACGGAAATAATACGACTCGGGTCTTGCACTACTGCGGGTTTGCCCAAGTAGTCCGAGGCTCTCCCGCCAGCTTGCGCCTTGGCAGTGGGCAATGCGACAGTGGGCATATCTTGGCTATGAATGTAGTACACGCCATCGACGGCCTTTGAGCTGTCGTTGTTTGCCGTGCACGAAGTGACCAGCAGTATGCCCAGCGCTAGGGCTAGGTAGCGGCTGAATCTCACATCGTCACACTACCGAGGTGTCCGTGCTTTGCTGACAGGCTGTCGACTTGTATTCGACACACTGTCAAGACGGAACACCTGCAATGCAGGAAACTTACTCCATGCTTAAAGCCCGTCTTCTCGTCAGCGTTGCACTTGCGACGCTGTGCGGCACGTTGATGCTCAGCACAGTACAGGCGGTGAATGTTCATGAAGCGGCACATGGTCATTACGGGCAAGTTCTCACGGTGTCACAGTCCAAGAATTTGTCCTCAACTGGATCTTGGGTGACCGTTACGGGTCATGGTTATGATGAGCGCGTCGGCATCTATGTGACGATGTGTGTTCGACCGCCGAGAGGCCAGCTTCCAACCCCATGCGGTGGCGGAGTCAATAGGACGGGTTCATCTGCGGCATCGGTCTGGGTTTCGTCGAATGCCCCGAGTTACGGTGCAGGTCTTGCTAAACCATTTGGCATTGGTGGCAAGTTCAGGGTTCGACTATTTCTTGGGCC
>Ga0114962_10003966_pt1 | contig 11881 bp, 9 predicted proteins | sample C_130820_MF_Meta_FD_87017 | JGI IMG/M metagenome (GOLD analysis project Ga0114962, IMG submission 87017) | Freshwater microbial communities from Lake Croche, Canada to study carbon cycling - C_130820_MF_MetaG | ecosystem: Environmental > Aquatic > Freshwater > Lake | place: Lake Croche, Canada... | reverse complement strand
TATGCACAATTAGTTTCTATATTCACTATCTGTACAGACATTGCAGTATATTGCACAAATGGTGGTTACTGTTCTATCACAAACTCTAACTCATCATTCGGTACATACGGATTATGGGCTGATGGTAAGAGTCCGGTAAAACAAATTGGTAAAAGTAATAGTGGTGCTACAGGTGCCATATTAACTGGTGGACCAGGTAGTGGACAGATTGGTTCAACTATATACATCGATGAACTCGAGTTTAGACCGAATGCTGGTGATGGATTAACATTTGATGGTGGTGCAACATGGTACACGGTTGATAGAGCTACAAACCTTGTAGCTCCTGCTGCAAGAGCAGATTATGCTAATGCAGCAGCATTGTTACTATTAAACAGAGCATTCATACAGGAACAAGTCGTTGAATACATAGACCAGCAAAATCCTGGTTATATGTATGATAAAGCTTTATGTCAAAGGGATGTGGGCACATTCATTGATAACTTAGCAAATGATATAACGTTTGGTGGTAATCAAAAGACTGTATATGCTGTACTTGCATATTGGTATGCAGCCATTAGTCCTATACCATCATTGATTGGTCCATCTACAGACGGTTTTAGTTATCTTAAAGATATTGCGGTCCTTATTATACAGAACTCTACTGCACCAGATTTATTAACTGGATCACACACACTACAAGTTAAAGATTTAGCCAAGACTGGTGGAGCTACAGCAATTTCAACATTAGAATCATTAATCACTATGATAAACGATGTTGTTGAAAATGGTCCATCAGTTGCTCCACCAAACTTAGATGCTGGTACAGGACAATCTGCGGTTACTATATTAGAGACTGTTCAAGATATTATAGCTATACCAGATAATACATCAGCTGAGTTTTATAGACGAAGCTTTATATCAACATCTAATCATACTATGGAATATGTTGGTTCAGGTAATGACATTACGAAGTGTCTACCACAACTTGGCGGTATTCCAGACTCCACAAAACAAATTCGCATGACAGATGGCGGATTAGTAGTGTTTACAAGTACTGATGAGACTGGTAACTTTAGGATCGGTACAGGATTATTAATTAACAGAGCGGATGGTATCATCACAGGTGATTCATTTAATAAATCATTGTTTGCCATCTTAACCCCATATATCTTAGCAATCGAAGGAACAGCATAATGGCACTAGCACTTAACGTATTTAAAACCAAGACAGCAGAAGTAACAACTGTTGAGACATCAATCTATACTGCACCAGCAGGTAAGTCTGCTATTATCCTTATGGCGCAGATAGCAAACATAACTAACACAGGTGGTACAGTAACAGTATCACACTACTATTCAGGCACAGGTTTGACGACAGAACTAATTAAAGACTTTTCTATACCTGGTAATGATTCAGCATCTGCTGTACAAGGTAAGTTAGTACTTGAAGAAGGTCATGAACTTAAAGTACAAGCTAGTGCAAACAGTAAATTTAAAATCACATTAAGTATCTTGGAATCAGTAAATGGCTAGAATATTATCAGGTAAAGTTAAAGTTATATCTCCTACAGCAGTTGATGCTGATAGGTATAATTTCTTACAACTATCTGAAGCAGAACCAAACTTAGGTGCACCAACTAATAGTGGACAAGTATTAACTTCAACACCAGAAGGTGTTAGGATTTGGCAACCACCTCCTCCACCAGCATGGAAAAGGATAACATCTAACTATTCTATTAACTCAAGCGAACAACTGATAGCTGATACATCATCAGGTTCATTCGAAGTTACATTACCAGAAGCACCCGATACTGGTGTATCGATCTTAATACAAGATGGTGGTAACTTTGAAACCCATCCTTTATTAGTACTACGTAATGGTCTAACTATCGAAGGTTATGATGACGACTTATTAATCAATATCAAACAAGTTATTGTGTTCTTTGCTTGGGACGGATATACATGGCAAGTATCAGCTACTGTAGGTGCACAAGGTGCAACCGGTCCTCAAGGTGCTACTGGACCAACTGGTGGTGCATCAGGTATTCAGGGTGCTAGTGGTTCTACAGGACCAATAGGTGCATCAGGTGCTACAGGATATACTGGAGCAACAGGAGAACAAGGAGCTTCAGGGATTGGTGCAACTGGTGTATTTGGTGCAAGCGGCGCGACAGGTGCCACAGGTATTAAAGGTGCAAGTGGTGCAACAGGATTTACTGGTGCCACTGGATCTACAGGTCCTCAAGGTATACAGGGTGCTAGTGGAGCGACAGGTATTCAAGGTGCATCAGGTGTTGGTGCAACAGGTATTGCAGGTTCGACAGGTCCACAAGGTTTTGACGGAGCCACAGGATCTACAGGATTAACTGGTGCTACTGGTTATGATGGTGCTACAGGCCCACAAGGTATTCAAGGTGAAACAGGAGCAACTGGTACTGCAGGTGTTAATGGAGCAACTGGTCAAGTAGGTGCATCAGGTTATATCGGATATGACGGAGCAACTGGTGTTTCAGGTTATGATGGTGCTACAGGTCCACAAGGTATTCAAGGAGCAACCGGTATAGCTGGTGCTACTGGTGTAAGAGGCGACCAAGGTGAAACAGGCTTACAAGGTGAAACAGGTGCTACTGGTATCGATGGAGCATCAGGTATTGGTGCATCAGGTATTCAAGGTGAACAAGGTGCTACTGGTATCAATGGAGCATCAGGTATTGGTGCATCAGGTATTCAAGGCGATATTGGAGCTACGGGTATTCAAGGTGAAGTAGGTGCATCAGGAGCTACTGGTATTTCAAATGTACCAGGTGCAACCGGTATTGCTGGTGCTTCAGGACCCGAAGGTCCACCAGGATATGAAGGTGCAACAGGTCCACAGGGACAAATAGGTGCATCAGGTAGCCCAGCAAGCAATGGAACATTAATTAAAATAACAACATACTCGACTGCAGGTTCAACAGGGTTTGTCAAAGCAACAAATAATTCCAACTATGTGGTAGTACACGTGGTAGGTGGTGGCGGAAATGGTGGTAATGGCACAATAAATGGTGCTGCTTATTTTGGTGGTGGCGGTGGTGGCGGTGGTGGTCATGGTATGAAAAAGATACTAACCACAGATTTAGCAGCTACAGAAACAATTACAATAGGATCTAATTCAGGTACATCATCATTTGGTAGTTTTGTGACAGCTACAGGTGGTTCAGCAGGAAGTGCTGGCTTTGATAGAGCTGGTGTTGCGGGCGGCGCTGGTGGAGTTAGTTCTGGTGGTGATATAAATTTAACAGGTGCTGCAGGTAATACAAGTGGCGGTGGTATCTATGCTTCCACCGGTGGTGGTGCAGGTGGCAATGGCTACTTAGGTACTGGTGGAGGTCGAGGTGGTGCAGGTGGAGTATCTGCTGTTGCTGGTAGAAATGGTGGCGGAGGTGGCGGTGGTGGAGCTGGATCCACTACAGGTGCATCAGGCGGTAACGGCATAGTAGTCGTATACGAATATACATAGGAGATAGAAGTGCAAGCATTAATATCTAAGATCGAACCAAGAGAGAACGGTTATAGAGTAGCTCAAGTAGTTGCCGAAGGTAATACTTTTGATGTTACTCCAGATTTTATGTGGGTAAGTTGTGATGATAGTATCATCGCAGATAAATTCTGGTATGATATAGACAATGAGGAGTTTAATCTTATACCAGTTCATGAACAAACACCAATGGATACACCGCAATAATAAAGGTAGATTATGACAATTGATTTAAACATATTAGCTGGAAGTTCACTACAAGGACAAGCTGGTGCCACAGGTGCACCTGGTTCTACAGGAGCAACCGGATACACAGGAGCTACTGGTTCTACTGGACCACAAGGAGCTTCAGGTATCGGAGCATCTGGTCCTGCTGGAGCTTCTGGTATATTAGGTGCTTCAGGTGTACAAGGCACTTTTGGTGGTGAAGCTTTCTTATATGTATATGAGAAGACTTACGTAAACAACTCAGATCCTGGTACAGGTAAGTTTAAGTTTGATAATACAAATTTATCTGCTGTCACTAAGATGTACATCGATACTACTGATGCAACATCTAATGACGTCACAGCATATCTTATCACCATCGATGATTCAACTTCAGCTATTAAAGGACACTTCTCAGTATCTGATAGGGTTAGTTCTGATATATTCTATACATTATATGCTATCACAAATGATATCACTATACATACAAACTACATAGAAGTCCCTGTAAGTTACTTATCAGGAAGTACTTCTATGCCTGATGAATACAATGTCGTCATGACGTTCGCAAGAACAGGTGATCGAGGAGACTTAGGTCCGATAGGTGCTAGTGGAGCAACAGGTGCAGATGGTGCTTCAGGTGCAACTGGTGTTCAAGGAGCTAGTGGAGCGACAGGTATTCAAGGAGCAAGTGGAGCAACAGGTGCAGATGGTGCTTCAGGTGCAACCGGTATTAGAGGAGCATCTGGTGCTTCAGGTTCTGAAGGTCCACAAGGTGCAACAGGTATTCGTGGTCTAACTGGTGCAACAGGTCCACAAGGTATTCAAGGTTTACAAGGTATTCAAGGTGCTTCAGGAGTTGGGGCGACAGGAATTAATGGAGCAAGCGGCGCAACTGGAGAAGTTGGTGCAACAGGTACGAAGGGTGATACAGGTTCCACTGGTATTGATGGTGCTTCTGGTGCAACAGGAGCAATAGGTCCACCAGGAAACATAGGTTCAACTGGACCTCGAGGCATCGATGGAACAAATGGTGCAGATGGTACATCTGTAACTATCAAAGGTTCGGTAGCTAATTTAAGTTTATTACCAATGAGTGGTAATAGAACTGGTGATGGTTATATCACAATAGATTCTGGTCATCTATGGATTTGGAACGGTAGTGCATGGATAGATGCAGGTAATATTACAGGTCCACAAGGATCTACAGGTTTACAAGGTTCTACAGGGTTGACAGGTAGTACGGGTTTAACCGGTTCTACAGGTTTGACAGGTAGCACCGGTTTGACAGGTAGCACCGGTTTACAAGGTAGCACTGGTTTACAAGGTTCTACTGGATTAACAGGTCCGACTGGTTCTACAGGATTAACAGGAAGTACAGGTCTTAAAGGTGATAATGGTACATCTGTAACTATCAAAGGTTCAACAGGATCTTCACCATACTTACCACCATCTGGAAATACTACAGGTGATGGTTATATAACCACCGATACTGGACATCTATGGGTTTGGTCAGGTTCTGCATGGAACGATGTAGGTAACATCACAGGTCCACAAGGATCATCAGGTTTACAGGGTTTACAAGGTGCAAGCGGTGCAACAGGGGTTGGATATAATACATTCACTCTATACGGTGCAACAGGTACAACTTTACCAGCTGCAACCGGTCCTATTAATTTATATACTACTGCTCAAAAATATCAATCAGCATATGCTGCAGGTCAACGAGTAAGAGTTTTTACTTCATCAGGTGGATTCATAGAAGGTCCTATAGCAAGTTGGACAGCTGGAGCTACTGGCTCAACAGGTCTCATACAAATTAATAATGATTTTAGTTCTTCATTCCCAGGTGCAACAGGTACAGCGGCAACTATCTTCACGATTGTTTCTGCAGGTAACTTAGGTGCTAGTGGAGCCTCAGGATCAACAGGACTTACAGGTGAAAAAGGAGCAACTGGTGCTACAGGAGCGGGTTATTTACCACTAAGTTCACCTACATCAAATGATCTTACAGTCAATATTAATAAAACTTTTGTTATAACATATCCAGGAGCAACAGGATATTCAGCGTATGCAATAGGTAATCGTGTAAGAGCTTCTAGTATAGCAAATCCAGTAAACTTCGTAGAAGGCGTTATCATTGCATTAGGTGCAACTGGTCCTACTATCGGAAGGATGGACATCAATGCAGATGCATCAGGTGGTACACCCGGATCTTATAATGCATGGTACATATCATTAGCTGGACAAATAGGTGCTACTGGGACTGGAGCTCCCGGTTCGACAGGTCTTACTGGTTTAGGTTATACATCATTAAATTCAGTTACGCCATTAACTATTAGTACTGGATCTAAGACTTTAACTGTGGATAGGAATGCATCTTTATCCGCATTTGCTGTAACTGAAAGAGTTCGATTAACAAATAGTACATCTAATTTTATGGAAGGTGTCATAACATCTTATGGCTCTACAACACTAGTAGTAACTGTAGATGCAATATGGGGTTCAGGTAACTTAAGTTCATGGGTTGTGACTGCAGCTGGTCAACCAGGAGCCACAGGTGTAAAAGGAGATGCAGGATTTACTGGAGGAGCAGGAGCCGGTTATCTACCACTATCATCTACTTCATCAGCAGCTTTAAGTGCAGGATCTAAGACATTTACTGTAGATCAAAATGCTGGTACAAATGCATTTACTGTTGGTCAAAGGTTAAGAGCGGCTTACACTACTACACCAACAAACTATATTGAAGGTGTAGTCACAGCGTATACAACAAATCAATTAACAATACTAGTAGATGCTTTTGGCGGCACTGGTGGTCCATATGCTTTGTGGACAATCTCATTAGCTGGTAATATTGGTGCTACTGGAGTAAAAGGAGATCAAGGTGCTAGTGGAGCCACCGGTGCTGGTTATCAGGGCTTAACTGCATTAGGCGCTTCAGGATTAACATTACCTGGTGCAACAGGTACATTGTATACATTCTCAGTACCAGTCCCAACAACTAATGCATATTCTGTAGGTCAACGCGTACGATCATCGTTCTCTGCATTACCTACATCATTCTTAGAAGGTGTAATAACAGCTTATACTGGCGTTACAGGTTCTACTGGTCCACTAATGACTATTCGCACAGACTTTAACTCTGCTGATGGTGGTACTACAAACCCAACATTTACATATAACATCACAGCTGCAGGGCAAGTTGGTTCAACTGGTCCTACAGGTCCTGGTGGTGCTGGATCAACTGTGCCAGGTCCAATTGGATCCACCGGTCCAGGTTATAATAGCCCGACTTCAAATACATCTATAACATTAACACAAACTGCAAAAACATTTGCTGTGACATATCCAGGATCTACAGGTGCATATGCTATAGGCAATCGTGTAAGAGCTGCAGTCACTGCTACTCCTTCAACTTTCGTTGAAGGTGTCATAACAGCATTAAGTGCTGGTACACCCCCTACTCAATCTATGAATGTTACTGTTGACTACTTCCTGGGTGGTGCCACTGGTGCTACTGTGACAGGACCATGGACTATTGGTATAGCTGGTTCAGTTGGTGCATCAGGCGCAAGTGGTGCATCAGGTGCATCAGGAGCTAGTGGAGCAACTGGTGTTGGTTATGGTCAACTATCTTTATTAGGTTCAACTGGTACAGTATTACCTGGTGCGACAGGAGTTACGCGCGCATGGTATGTTTCTACAGAGCCTACTAGAACAGCATTTGCAGCCGGCCAACGTATAAGAGCTTCTGTTTCTGGCACTCCAACAAATTGGATAGAAGGTACAATAACTGCATACTCTGCAACTACTGGTTCTACTGGTCCATTACTAACATTCATCAATGATCTAAGCTCTACTACTGTGGCTACTATAGCCGGTGGTACATGGTTAGTTAACGAAGCAGGATTACCTGGTGCAACTGGTACAGACGGAACTAGAGCTTATGCTCCTATAACATCAACTACATTAGTTGCTATAAGTGGTACGGCTGCAGTTCCAGTTACTAGAACGTTTACAACTAGTGTTGCAGCAACTGCTACATCATTTGCAGTAGGTCAAAGGGTTCGTGTTTATTTTACACCTATTCCTACTAACTTCATGGAAGGTACGATCACCGCATTTAGTGGAACTACTTTAACCATAAGCTCAGACTTCACTGGTGGTACTGGTACATTCCCGGCATGGACTATCGTTACAACTGGTAACCCAGGTGCCACCGGTGTTACAGGTCCAACCGGTGCGGCTTCAACAATACCAGGTTCAACCGGTTTAGGTTACTTTGGATTAACATCAGCTACAAGCTTGCTCATACCTGCTAAAGGTACAAGCATGACGTTTACTACTAACCTTGCTAGTACCGCTACAGCGTTTACTGCTGGTGAAAGGGTAAGAGCATACAGTACAGCTTCTCCTGCAAACTTTGTAGAAGGTCTAATAACTTCGTTCACTACTAATACATTAGTCATAAGTACTGATGTTATTGGTGGTGCTGGTACATTCGCTGCGTGGACGATCGTTGCCACTGGTATTGCTGGATCTACTGGCCCAACTGGTGGTCTTACAGGTGCTACAGGTGTTGGTTATGGTGCATTAACATCAACGACTAGTTTAGTGCAAGGTGCTGGATCAAAAGTATTTACGATCGCAAACTTATTACCAACTAATACATCTTTTGCAATAGGTCAACGTGTAAGAGCTGCTTATACAAGTAGTCCAGATCAAAACTATATGGAAGGTATCATTACTAGTATAGTAGCTGCAGCTCCAAATACTACACTAACCGTAAACATTGATACAGTATTTGGTACTGGAACATTTGCAGCATGGACAATATCAGAAGCAGGAAATATTGGTGCTACTGGTCCTAAAGGTGCAGATTCATCTGTACCAGGTAGTCAAGGTATTCAAGGTGCATCAGGCTCAACAGGCGCATTAGCACCATGGACCACGATTACTGGTTCAACTGGTTTACTTGTTAGACAACAAGCTTTTGTTAGCGGTACTGGTATTACATTAACAATGCCTATATATGAATCAGGTGCTACAGGTATCCAATTAGGTAATACTATAGTAATTGCAGATGGAGCAGACTTCTCAGTAAATCCTGTAACAGTTAACGGTAATGGTAAGAACATTGAAGGTGCTTCAACTTATACATTAAACAGATCTAATTCACTAGTGTACTTTGTATATGATGGTACACAATGGCAAGCAGCATCAACTGCTGGTGCGACAGGTATACAAGGTTCAACAGGTTTACCAGGCACATTAGGCATAGGATTAACACAAGATAATACATGGTCTGGTAGGAACGCGTTCGTTGGTAACTCTACAGCAGGATCACAAAGACTTGCTATCAAAGTTACTAATGGCTTAGAAGCAATTGGTAGTACTGGGCTTTCAGCTACAGGTACTATAGCTATTGACGCATTAACACAATCAATACTTTACTACACCGGTACATCACCAGCTGCTACATGGACAATAAACATTAGAGGTAATGCTAGCACTTCTTTAGACAGTTTAATGTTAGTTGGAGAAACTATCACAGTAGTATTCATGGCTACAACAAGTGCCACTGTAGGATATAACAACGTTGTGCAAGTAGATGGTGTAGCTGTTACACCAAAATGGCAAGGTGGTACTGCGCCAACAACTGGTAATGCAAGTAGTGTAGATGTGTATACATATACAGTGATTAAAACAGCTACAGCTACGTTTACAGTATTAGCAGCAAAGACACAGTTTAAATAACATGCCATTCTTAGCTAGATTTTCTTCACAAGCCGCAAAAGCATGGGGTATGACATCAGGTGCTCGAACAAAATTATTTTATGTTATATCTACAACTGCAAGTAATGTGTCAGTTAATGTATCTACGTTGACTGGATATGCATTAGGTAATACTGATTTAACTATAACTGTCAATAGCGGTGTTATACTTACTTCAACAGTTATTACTACACCAGCATTAGTAATAACTGGTTCCACAACTGGAGATACTATTACTCTAGTAAATAATGGGTATATATTTGGTAAAGGTGGAGATGGTGGTTATGGAGGCTGTCAAGGCGGGTTTGGAACTGGTGTTCCCTATGGATTTCCAGGATTACCTGGTGGTAATGCTATATCATTGAGTGGGTCATCTGGCGTATTATTTTATTTGAATAATAGTGTCAATATTTCTGGCGGTGGTGGCGGTGGTGGCGGTGGAGGATTGGGAGCAGATTATTACTACAGTTTTTATGGCACTGTCTATGCATATATGGGTGGCGGTGGTGGCGGTGGTGGTATTACTAATGGTGCTGGCGGCCACGGAGGTTTCGGAAATCGAGGTGGTGGTGCAGGTACAGCAGGTGCAGGAACTCCACCTGCTTATACAGTCGGTACTGGTGGATCCGGAGGTAGTTATATTAATACAAGAGGTGCGGCAGGAGCAGCCGGCGGATCATATGGAGCTGTAGGAGGTAATGCCGCGGCCGGGACTGGTGCATGGTATCGAGGTGCTGGAGGTATAGGTGGATTAGCTGGAAAAGCTATAGATCTTAATGGAAACACAATAACATACGTCACCACTGGAACTATTAACGGTGTCGTATCATAATTTTAAGGAAATATTATGGCAACAAAATATACAATTTATGATCAACTGACTGCAACTATTACAGAAGCTTCTACATATGAAGAAGCACTTTCTATACAAAATAATTTAATTAATACATATATAGAAACAGTTAAACCATATTTTCATATTGCAGCTATGGTTTCTAATGAAGATGGAATATACACACAATATGAGTATGATGAAAATGGAGATCCTATTATAACTCCTCGTCCAGGACTTCCAGACAATATTTCGCGAATTGATGTAACATCCTTAGGAGATACAAATGCCGGATAATAGAACACGCATAGAATCTAATAATATTATTGATTTTGGACCAGAAGTAAGTATAAACCATGTAGCTGGTGTATTTGTTAAACAAATGAAATTTTTAAAAGCTGGTGATTTTATGCCTGGTCATACACATACGTATGATCATATGACGTTATTAGCAAAAGGAAGCGCTAAAGTAACTGTTAATGGACAAGATACTATATTTAATGCTCCGCATATTATTTTTATTCATAAAGATAATATACACAGGATAGAAGCTTTAGAAGATGAGACAGTTGCTTACTGTATACACCCAACTGCACCAATAGGAACAAATTTAGTAGCTGATGACATTACTGCTGATGATATTATACATCCAGATAGTATACCAAATGGATCTAGTCAACAAATTTAATTTTAAAAATATTGGTACTATTGATGTATCTAATATAAAAGATATAGTATTAAAGTTTACTAAAGAAGATTGGAACGAGTTTACTTTTAGACAAGATAAATTAAGTACACATATAGACACATTTTCTATACCATTGATTTTTGATACATCATTTAGTACAGTAAAACCGGTATATCAAAAATGGTATAGTCAAGTTGAAGATGAACTTAATAAGATACATGATATATGTAGGAATGTTTACTCTGATGGATACATAATAAGGGCATTGTTTGTTAACTTGCCTGCTGGAAAAAGTATACCTTCTCATAAAGATCATGGTATGAGTTTATTAATATCAAACAGGATACATATCCCCATAATTACTAATGATGGTGTTATATTCATGGTAGGTGGAGAGAGCATTAACATGAAAGAAGGTGAAATGTGGGAGATAAACAACGGTGAAAAGATACATTCAGTAGATAATAAGAGTGGTCATGATAGGATACATCTTATCATAGACTGGACACAAACAAGAGAGATGATAAAGGCTATGTAATGCCAGCAGTTACCAGAAAAACAGATGAATGTACAGGACATGGAGGGTTTCCTCCTAGATCTGCTTTAGAAGGTAGTCCAGATACATTTGTTAATGGTCTTAAAGTGAATAGAGTTGCAGATCATTGGGATGTACATTGCGCTGCGGTTTGTCATGATGGACAGACACTTGAAGGTTCACCTACAGTATTCATAAACGGTAAAGCAGCATGTAGGATAGGTGACCCAATAACGTGTGGATCTGTATCTGCACAAGGTTCACCAGACACATTCTTTGGATAAAGGTTATAAATAATAGATGGCACGCAATACACGTACGTTCTCTGATCTTGATCTAAATT
>Ga0114962_10003965_pt1 | contig 11883 bp, 11 predicted proteins | sample C_130820_MF_Meta_FD_87017 | JGI IMG/M metagenome (GOLD analysis project Ga0114962, IMG submission 87017) | Freshwater microbial communities from Lake Croche, Canada to study carbon cycling - C_130820_MF_MetaG | ecosystem: Environmental > Aquatic > Freshwater > Lake | place: Lake Croche, Canada... | reverse complement strand
TGCTGAGTTCTAGCTCCCACGTCAAGGATTCCGAAAATGGTAAGCCTGCATTGGTCCTCATCCCGAAGGCAGCCCTCTCCCCAGCCTTCACTCGCTCGGAAACTTCCTCTTCGAAATCAATGGCAGTGCGACCCGCCATGGTGGTCTCGCTGTAGATTCCCGTTTCCTGGATATTGCGCCAGCGCTTGGATCCCATGGTAGAGAAGGCACTCGGACCTAGACCGATATAGTCCGACCCTCTCCAGTAAGCAGAATTGTGCTGTGATTCCCGTCGAGGGAGGGCGTAATTGGAAACCTCGTACTGCACGTATCCAGCACTGCCCAACAGCTCCGCTGCCAGTTCGAACTGATCCGTCTCCAATCCTTCGTCAGGAGCCATTTCCCCGCGTCCCAACTTTGTGAAGAACTCGGTATCCTCCTCGTAGGTGAGGCCGTAGGCGGAAAGATGTTCGGGGGCCAAACGAAGGCTCCGCTCCAGTGAGTTTCTCCATGATTCTAGGGATTGCCCGGGCACCCCGAAGATAAGATCAATCGAGAGATTATCGAAACCTGACTTCCGGAGCGTATGAAACGATTCTTCCGCTTTATCCGCATTGTGCGTTCGTCCAAGTGATTTCAGCACTGCATCATCCCAGGACTGGACACCCATGCTGATCCGATTGATCCCAGCCTCCTTGAGCAGAGCTGCTTTATCCGCCGCCACAGTTGCCGGATTCATCTCGATGGTCCATTCCTCAACCTGACTAAGGTCAAGTCTCGCACGGAGGCCTCCCAGGAGCTTTTCGAACTGGGGAATGGAGAGAGCGCTGGGTGTGCCGCCACCAAAAAAAATAGTCCTGGGTTTCAGCTGAGACGACCACTGCTCGGTCTCCACAAGCAGGGCATCGAGAAAGGTTTCAACACGCTCCCGTCCCGCTGATTCTTTGTAAAATGCGCAGTAGGGGCAAATGTTCGGACAGAAAGGAATGTGGATGTAGAGATGCTCAATCATACTTCTCTTCTTTGCTCTCTCTACTAAACCCGAATGTTTGGCTTCGCTCAAGGGTTGGAAAACGGAACAGGAAGAGATCGCGCGCAGAACTTCCTGATGCTAGCCTTCTACCATAGTAGCGCACCATATCTACCCCGTGCACTTTGCAAATCTGACATCCATGAATGCCTTCCGATTGATTCTTTTGATAGGAATCGTGATTCAGGAAATTCTATGCACAGGCCTTATAGCGTCGGAGCCTAGGAATCTTCAAACCAAAGCCATGAAGCCGGCCTCGGAACTCATCTCAACTCAAGAGCCGGGCAAGGTAAATAGCGCATTACTCGAAAAGACCTCCACACAGCCGCTTTCCATCGTGGTCTCTCTCTCTAAACAACGCGTCTATTTGCTCGTGGGGGGAAAAGTTGCTGTTGATTCCCCCATCTCCTCCGGTCGCCGCAACGGCTGGACGCCGAAGGGTAACTTCGTCGTGATCGAGAAAGATCTCAATCATCACTCCTCTCTCTATGGGAACTTTGTCAATGGTTCGGGACAGGTAGTCCGCTCAGGCGTCAGTAGCAAAAAAGACTCTGCTCCCAGTGGCACCCACTTCAGCGGTGCACCAATGAAGTTCTTTCTGCGCCTCACCCTTCAGGGTGTCGGTATGCATGCTGGGATCCTTCCGGGATACCCTGCCTCCCACGGCTGCATCCGCCTACCTCATGAAATGGCCGAAATTATCTACTCGCGGGTAGGACTGAACACACCCGTGACCGTAGGTGATTAAGAATTCTTACTCAATGGAAGAGAGGATATCCATGTGCTGCTCAAATTCCGACTCCGTGGAGATATAGGAATAAGCTCCCGTTTTCCCAAAGTCCTTAAGGTTTTGAAGTCTCACTCCCTGCGAAAATAGCAAAAAAACAAGAGCCAATCCTGCAAGGGGAATGGGTATCAGCCAGCGTAAAATCAGTGCGCGTGTATTCCGCTGGCCTTGGGTTATTGTTCTGGCTTGTGCAACAGTCCTTGCGACAAACCAAGGGGAAGGGGCTATGGCATGGGTCTTCGCATCAGCGGAAATAAGATCCCAGAGAGGATCATTCTGGAGATTTTCCACTTCGTCCAGTTTACACAGTTCGTTTTGCTGATGGTTAGGGTTCATATCCATTGACAATCTGATAGGATTAACACCGGAATCCTGCGTTGGTTGCAAAAGAAAAAGTGGGCATGTGAGACGCCCACTTTTCCGTAAATATTAAGAGCTGTTTCCTTACATATCCTTCGGCTCGAGGAATCCCTCCAGCTGACGAAGACGAGTGGGGTGACGCATCTTGCGTAGGGCTTTGGCCTCGATCTGTCGGATACGCTCGCGGGTGACCTTGAACTGTTTGCCCACTTCCTCAAGTGTCCTGGAATAGCCGTCGACGAGCCCAAAACGCTGTTCGAGAACCTGACGCTCGCGCTCGGTGAGGGATTCGAGCACATCTTTAATCTTCTCCTTGAGCAGGACTATAGCCGCCATGTCCGAGGGATTATCAGCCGACTTGTCCTCAATGAAGTCTCCAAAGCTCGTATCATCGCTGTCTCCAACGGGCGCCTGAAGCGAGATCGGCTGCTGTGCCATCTTGAGCACGGCCTGAACGCGTCCCACCGGAAGTTGTATTTCGTCAGCGATCTCCTCGGCGGAGGGCTCACGGCCATACTCCTGAACGAGTTGCTTCTGCACCCGGATAAGTTTGTTGATTGTCTCGATCATGTGCACCGGAATACGGATGGTGCGGGCCTGATCGGCAATGGAACGGGTGATCGCCTGCCGGATCCACCAAGTGGCGTAGGTTGAGAACTTATAACCGCGACGATACTCGAACTTCTCCACCGCTTTCATGAGGCCCATGTTGCCTTCCTGAATGAGATCAAGGAAAGAGAGGCCCCTGTTCGTGTATTTCTTGGCGATCGAGATGACGAGACGCAGGTTGGCCTCGACCATCTCCGTCTTGGCGCGTAGTGCCTCGCGGAAATGACGCTTCAGCTCACGGTGACGATCGTGGTAGTTCTCGATAGTCATCCAGTTCCGACGGTGAGCCTCATCGATCTGGGCCGCCAGGGAGCCGACATGGCGCTTGTGTTGTGCATCCTGCTCCTTTTTGGAAGCGTGCTTCTGATGCTCGGCCCGAAGCGAGAGAAGTGTCTTCAGGTGGTCGTCGGCATGGGTGACGAAGTCCTCTACGATCTTCGACTTGAAAAAGAACTTGGGATAGATCTTCACGACCTCGTCGATCTGCTTCTCGAACACGACCACATCCTTGGGAACGGGGGACTTCTTCGCTGGAGCGATCTTACTGACGTAATGATCCGAGACGACATCTGCCAAGCGCTGGAGCTGCTGGCTCAGGCGAGGAAGAAGCTTCAAATAGCGTTCGCGGCTTTCGATTTTTTTATCCTGAATGACGCGGTCGAAACGCTCGCGGGAATCGAGCAGTCGCTGGGACATGTCGAGGTAGGCGTGAGCGATGAAGCCGAAACGGTAAAGGACATCCTGCATCCTGATCTCGGCTTCCTCGATGCGCTTCGAGATCTCCACTTCCTGCTCACGGGTGAGGAGGGGAACCTGGCCCATCTGCTTGAGATACATGCGGACGGGGTCGTCTAGGATATCGAGACGACCGTCAGCCTTCTCTTCTTTTTCATCCTTTTCCTTCTCGTCCTTTTCTTCGTCATCGGGACGCTTGGGTTCCTTAACTCTATCGACATCAGAGGCGTCGATGATATCAATCTCGACGGCGCGGAGCTGAGCGAGAATGGCATCGATCGTCTCCGGATCGTTCATTCCCTCGGGGAGATGTTCGTCTAGGTCCTCGAAGGTGATGTAGCCCTGTTCCTTAGCCAGCTTGAGAAGTTCGCGAATCTTTTCTTGGAGAAGCTTTTGGGCTTCGGCCGCGTTGGCTGGAGCCTGCCCTGAAATGGAGAGGGAAAGACCGCTCTTGGCACCCTTCTCGCCCTTAGTAGTTACTTTGACGGCCGTCTTGCCAGTAGTAGTGATGGTGGCAGTTTTGACTTTTGATGTCGGTGCTTTGGAGGCAGCGGAAGCCTTCGCTGACGCAGGAGTTACCTTGGAAACAGCTTTTGACCGAAGTGGCTTTTTGACAGGCGCCTTTGAAACAGGTTTGGCAGCTGCTTTCTTGACTGTAGGAGCAGGCCGGAAAGGAGATTTTTTAGCTGCTTGACTGGCGAGAAGTGGCTTTTTGGCAAGAAGCGGCTTTATGGCAGCTACTTTTAGAGCAGGTTTAGCCTGCTTGGCCAGAATAGGCGTGGGCTTTTTCGCCGGCGCCTTCTTAACTGCAGGAGATGGCTTGACGGACTTTCCGGAGGGTTTCCGGGACGGGGAAGGTTTGGATTTTTTTTTCAACGTAGCTCAGTTGGTACCGAAGTCGCGGGCGCGGAAAGTTCGTTGATCCTGAGCTGAAGGTCAAGTATCTCTTTCTGGACAGAGATCATTTCAGCTGTTTCGAGGCCTGGATTTCTTAGTTTGAGAGTTGCCGCTTGCTGTTTCTTCTTCAGATCGATCATACGCAGATTGCGGATAGCATCCTGAATGGCCAACAGAGGGGAAGGGGGCAACTTCTCCAATTCCCAGCCGCTGACCAGGGGTTGAAGCGACGAGGGGATCAAAGCTAGGACGATCGCCGGGGTGGGAGTCTCCACTCCCTGAAGTGGAGGCAAGAGTTTGTGTAGCAGGGCTAGCTCCGGGTCCAACTCTTCAGCAGTGAACGAAGTCTCCGAAGAGATCCACTCGCGGGCTTCCTTGGAAAGCAGCGCCAAACAACAGATGAGTTCTGTAGAAGCCGAAACTGAAGAATGGCCTCCTGCAGAAGTTGTTTTCACTCCGGGTTCTTCCTGTTCGGGCAATGAAATGGCATTGTGTAGGGCGGCTTCACGAAGCGCCGACTCTGAAATTCCTAACCTGACGGCGACATGGGTTGTCGTAGTCTCTCTTAGGGCCGTGTCGGATAAAAGGGCTAGGAATCCCCCGAGGCGCTTAGCCACCATGGCTTTTTCCCTTGGGCCGAGGTCTCCTCCGACTGATTCCGCGGCCCGATCGATAGTATGGTCGAAGAAGTCCTTGGCCCCGGAAATCTTCTCTGTAAAGGCCTCCACTCCCTTTCCGCGGATGAGTGAGTCGGGATCCTCCCCGGCCGGAAGTTTCGCCACCAGAACGGCTAGCCCGGCGCTCAGGAGAGCAGGAAGGGATTTCTCCACGGCATTCTGGCCGGCATTGTCTGAGTCGAAGCAGAGAATGACTTTCTCAACAAACCGGCGTAACAGGCGCGCTTGCTCGCTCGTGAAGGCTGTTCCCTGAGGTGCTACCACGTTCTTTACCCCGTGCTCAAAGGCGGAGATCAGATCGATCTGTCCCTCAAGAACGATGGCGCTTCCAGCCTCGATCAGGGGACGCTTGCTCTTGTCGAGGCCGAAAAGGACACGTCCCTTGGAGAAGATCGGCGTCTCCGGGGAGTTCACATACTTCGCCTCACGGTCACTGTCGTTAAGAATGCGGCCGCTGAAGGCAACCACTTCGCCGTAATCATTGCAGATGGGGAACATCAGTCGGTCGCGGAACCGGTCATAGCCCCCCTGGGTATCTCCTTCCTTGGAAGTGAGGAGTCCGCCCGACAGCAGTTCTTCCCTGCTGAATCCCTTGGCCATGGCCCAGTTCCGTAGGGTCTCCCAACCGCCGGGTGCGAATCCCAGTAGCCACTCCACCGCGATCTCCTTAGTGAGACCTCGTTTTTTCAGATAGGCACGTGCGTGCTCGGCATCACGACTGCGCAGGAGATTGAGATGGAACCACTCGGCCGCCTCTTTGTGGAGTTGGAGAAGACGGCTGCGCTGATCGCGCTTTGATTGTTCCGCCGGGTCATTGTTCTCGATCAGGGCGATGCCTGCACGCTGTGCAAGTTTGCGAATAGCGCTGGGGAAATCGATATGTTCGTAATCCATCACAAAGCGGAAGACGCCGCCGCCCGCTCCACAGCCGAAGCAGTGGAAAGTCTGTCGAGATGGATTCACATGAAACGAGGGACTCTTCTCCTTGTGAAAGGGGCAGAGGGCACGAAAGCTAGTCCCCGCACGTTTCAGCGGAAAATAACCTCCGATGATCTCCGCTATATCGCTGGCTTCCGCCACTTTCTGGACACTCTCTTCGGCGATACGAGGCATGAAAAAAGGTAAAAGGTAAGAGGTGAAAATGTAAAAAGGATTACCCCACTATCACGCTAGGATCATCCGTACGGCAGCGGCAGTCGACATCACAAGTAGCAGCCAGTCAAAGGAGCCTTGGGAAATTTTTCCGAGGAGAATGCGCCCAAGAATCATTCCGATGACTACGACAGGCAGAAGTGCAAGATTCAGCACTAAAGATGATGTTGAAATAAGACCCAGATTCCAGCTTAGGGGAACCTTTGTCAGATTCGTCAGGAAGAAGAACCAAGCACATGTTCCGACAAAGGACATTTTGTCGAAATTCTTCGCGAGGAGGTAAAATGTCATGGCAGGCCCTCCTGCATTGGCCATCATCGTGGTGACTCCCGCAGCGAATCCCGATAACGTGCCAAGCACGGGATTATGAACGATGCCAGAGAGGATCCGACGATCAAACCTTTGCCAGAGGACCAGGATCATCATGGCCAGAATCATCCATCCCAGAAAATGGCCGAAGAGATGATCGGGGATTCTTTGCATGAGAAACCAACCTATTAAAAGTCCGATGACCGTCGTCGGAAGAAGCCCCCTAAGGATCTTCCAGTTCACATGTTTCCGATAAATCCCGATCGCCATGAGATCAGCGGCGATGAGCATCGGCAGGACAGCGCCCGTCGATTCCTTCGCAGGCATGATCTCCGCCATGAGTAGAACCGTGATCAGGCCGCATCCATTGAACCCCGCTTTCGTTAACCCGATACAGAGGGCGGCTGTACAGGCTATCGCCCATGCAGCAACGCTGAAGTGAGTAAGAACTCCAGACACAGAACGGAAGCCTTACTGGAATTTTCCGCTCGATTGTTCGAGTGCCTGAAGTTGTTTCTCCAACAGCGTGGGTGTCTGTTCGATCTCCGAGATGACTTGTGTTACCAGGGCCTTCACACTCTCCACTACCTGAGTGGCCGCCGTCGAGCGAAGCAGGCTCGCAAAGCGACTTGAGGGTATCACTAAATTCGTGTAGCGGATCAGGGTTCTGTCGCCATGTTCCTCGACCCGGAGGCTTCCGACCGAGGATTTCGAGTACCGAGATGGGGTTACTCTCCACGAAATCTCGTAATCTGAGGGTGAAAGTTTCCTCAACTTGTTTCGGGATACGTAGACCTCGTCTGGAAGAAAAAAGGGCATGCTAAGCGTGTATTGCGCATTGACTACGCCTAGTTCCGGGGAGTTCAGGATTTTGACGGAGGTGCAGGAGGGGATGTATTTGGGATCTAACTCGCAGTTCCAGAAGACTGCGGCAACCGCAGCCGGTGGGGATTTGACCAAATGATAAATGATGAACCGGGGCCATGCGCTCCCATCCACATCCTCCTCCAGTTTGACCACTTTACCTTCAAGTAGCTCCCTTTGCTCCGAATGTGGCAAAGCATTCCAGAGTTCTCCCTCGGCCAATGCTGCCGCCATCAAACTCCATGATCCCAAGAGAATGAGAAGAAAGATGGGAAGAAAGGGTAGTGAACGACGCATGCTGTGATTCTTATCGTTCACTCTACAACGGTCAACAGGGACTCGTCCGGCGAATCATCGAATGAGTACGCGCCAACTCGATCGGAAAAAGATCTCTTTGATCTGCGCAAAGTTTCGTGCTCCCAGGGACTTGAGTTCAGTCGGGATTTTTCCGCTACTGCTCTCTCCCTTGATCAAGTAACGGAGGGCCTTCAGGAAGATCAATGGATGATCCTCTTCTTCTAATCCAGTTATCCACGGCAACTTAGCGTCGAGCATCCAAAGACCCGAGTCGGTTATCTGGATCAGTTCTTCCGCCCAGCTAAGGATCGTTGCCAATGCATCTCCTCCGTACTGCTTGCCGACTAGACGCACGATATCCTCCCTGCGCTCCAGATTGAGCAGCAGCGCAAGAAAGAAGCGGTGCTCTACATCCTCGATGGTGATTCGCATCGCGGTGAGAGCATCCCGTCTGATGATCTCTTCCAGTGTCGACTTCACCGGAGCAGCCAGACGGCCATGCTTGCGGGCGAAGACGTTCCAGACCTGCTCCCATGTACCGAGATCGCGGAGATGGCCAATGCAGTTCTGAAGGATGAAGAATCCACGTTCAAAATCGAGCTCACCTAGCATCTCCACAACCAGATCACTGTAATCCGGAGCCTCCGTTTGCTCCAAGACATCGAGCAACTGCTTGCGCCTTGTTGTGAGGCCATCCTGCTGTACCGGATCAATCGCGACATGGGGAGGGAGGTAGGTGAACTGAGGACCCGTTCCAGGATCCGCGTGCGTGCGGACCACGATAGTCACCGAGGGCGTCTCCAGGTGAAAAAGCGAATGGATGCAATTCCTGCCCGAAGTGATTGAAACCGTGCTCCCTGTCTCCAGTTGCGAAACATGTTTCAGCTTCAGGTCACCTAGGCGGAAATGGGCCGTGATTGATCTCGCTTTCTCAAAGTCATAGGTCGCGTGGATGCTCGACCCGGCCATGACATGGAATGCGCCGGAGAACTCGTGCTGGTGGATGTCCGTCGTCCCGTCGAGCCAGAAAAGAGCCTGAATGTAGAACTTAGGGTTATCGTAAAGGATCAACTCGGGCTGACCGAAGCCCGATGAACTCTGAAAGGGTTGCTCGTCATGGAGCAGGAACCCATGGATCAAGTCCTGAAGGTCGATATTGCTGGAGGGTTTGCTTTTCTCAAGCGCATCGCGGGCGATTTCTGGAAAGAGGGTGAGATCGAAGTTCCTCTTCTTCCACTGCTTGTAAACCGATTCTCCGAGATTCTTAAAAAAGGGATCCATATCGTAGAACTCTTCCGTAGCCTCATCCTAGCTACAAGAACCATTCCTATTTCCGAGTTTGTCCCCAGTTGATTAGGAGCAAAGAGATGGCAACCGAGCTCTAACTGAGTAGGGAGCTATTAATTCCCAATCCAAACTCGACGCCATCCCAAAGCCAGACCTGCAATCAGGAACGACTACATGGCGTTCTGGACAGCTCCAGCGCCCTTACTGACACCACGACCGGTGGCGCTGACATCCTGACCGACGCCCCTGACGGTATTGCAGCCGGAGAGTGCCCCGACGACAAAGAACGTTATTGCAAGTAAGGTGAGTGTGGTTGTTTTCATAGATAGATACCCTCCCACACCCCATGACCGATTTCTATTGGTAGAAATGCTTAGCTTGCAGGACGAGGATGAGATCGCTAAGCCATTTCATTAGTCATGTCTAAGCATCTACCCATCTAGCTTGGTGGCTTTTCTGGGAGTAGGGTCGTCACATGAAAACAACCTCCATGATCGGAATCGCCAGCTTGATACTAACTCTAACACTGACTTCGTGCTTCTCCTATAGTAGCACCCAAAAAGGTCGCGCGCCCTATACCACGACTGTAAGCCAACAGAGCAGGGGAACGTCGACGTCACCCAGCACGACTACTACAACGCGCTCCACGACTTATTGATTAAGTATCTGTTCAATGAAGAGGCGAGGGGTTCGACTCCGCTTACTTCTATAATATATTCCAAGTACGGCTTCTATTTCAGGCCGGAGTGAGCTTTGGCGACCGCTTCCTTCTCCCTCACATAGGCTTCATGAGTCATGATCGCGAGTTTGTGACGCATGGTATCGTAGATGGCAAAGGATTTCCCATCGGAAGTGTTCCAGACTCCGTTGATTGAGTAGCAACCTGCAGGACTCCAGTCGGGACTGGATCCCTCGCTTCTCATCAAAGACTGGATTCGATCAGCGCTTAGATCCTCAGGCACTCCTGATTCGGCTTTATCGGAAAAGATACTCAGGACATCGCACTTCCCCTTATAGAAATGAACGATCGTGCAGATTCCGTCCTTTCGGAAATAGAGTAATCCACTAACCTTTAGGGCATCACGCTCGGGCTTTCCATAACGGGCAATACACTGCTCCTGTGTGGCCCCGATCTCGGCACGCAGAGATGTGCAGAGGAAGGAAAGAAGGAGAATCAGAGGCACGAAGCACATTGCCAACGATCATGGGCGGAAAATGTCGTGCTTTGCACTTGCAAAAGATCTGCCATACGCCGATCACCGCAACATGGAATTCTCCAACGCCACCGTTCATGCCAAGGCCAACATATACTTTGAGGGCATGGTTATCTCTCACACAGTCATCACTCAGGATGGTGATCACAAGACCGTCGGGGTCATTCTACCCGGGACCTATCATTTCGGAACAGGCAAGGCCGAACGTATGGAGATCGTCGAGGGCGCCTGCGAGGTCGTGCTGGATGGATCGCATAAGACGGATTCTTATACCTCAGGTCATGCCTTCGAGGTTCCTGCGTATTCCGGATTCACCATCACGGTGAAGCTCGATCCCTGCCACTACATCTGCTCCTTCATCGGTTAAGGCCGAAATGGAGATTGGAAGATCGAAGTTGGGAAATTGAGGATCTCTGATTCCCATCCAATATCTTCAATATTCTTGTTCCTAATTTTTGAATGAGCAAAAATTCTTTAGATCGGTACGATCGGGCCTACTTTGACCGATGGTATCGTGATCCTAAGACCCGAGTGAAGTCCGGATCGGCTATCGGCAGGAAGGCAGCACTTGCTCTATCCGTAGCCGAGTATTATCTGGAGCGTCCAACCCGTACTGTCCTCGATGTTGGCTGCGGGGAGGGGAACTGGCTGCCGGCCCTGCGCTCACTGCGACCTAAGATCCGCTACACCGGAGTCGACGCAAGCAGTTATGCTGTGGAACGCTTCGGGAAGAAGCGGAATATCCGTCTCGGCTCCTTTGCCACCCTTGAGGAGATCGGGATTGGCGAGGAGTATGATCTGATCGTCTGCAGCGACACACTTTTCTACCTACCATTGAAGGAACTCGAGCAGGGGATCACCTCACTTGCGCACCGGTCTGCCGGTGTTGCCTTCCTGGAACTCTACACCGACGAAGACTCGCTGGTCGGTGACTTCCCAAAAGAAGGTCTCCAATCGCACTCCTTTTATATGAAGCTGCTCGCTCGGCATGGCTTCCTCTCCGTCGGTTCGCATTGCTACCTAGGGCCCGACATGGCAGAGCGTGCCATGCAGATGGAAAAGGCGTGTGGGAACACGGCTTAGTCATTCGAGGCATCAGCCGAGAAGTCCGATCCTGCCAATTGCAGGATCGGATGCCTGATCCGGGGGGATCGGCAGACAAAAGAGATAAACTGCAGAACAATCCCCTTAATCAACTTCATCCCTGTGAAATCTTCATGCTCTCAATGCTGTTTGTCATGTAGGTTTTATTCATGAAGATTGCCCGCATTCTGCTCCCTGACGGCATCATTCATTATGCCCGACCGCTTGATGACCAGAGTAATACGATGGAGATCCTCTCCGGTGATCCCTTCCAGGGAGTTCACCTCACGGGTGAACTCGTCACCCAGTTCAGCCTGCTTGCTCCGATGGTTCCCGCCGCGATTCTGTGCATTGGCTTAAACTACCGCCAGCATGCCAAGGAGATGAATGCCAAGATACCGAACTTTCCCATCCTTTTTCTCAAAAATCCTTCAGCCCTTCTCGATCCCGGAGCACCAATTCGGATCCCCAGAAACCTATCCTCCACACAAGTCGACTATGAGGGGGAGCTTGCCATTGTCATCGGGAAGACCTGTCTCAATGCCACCCGGGAGAATGCACTCGACCATGTCCTCGGCTATACCGTGGCCAATGACGTCAGCG
>Ga0114962_10003964_pt1 | contig 11883 bp, 10 predicted proteins | sample C_130820_MF_Meta_FD_87017 | JGI IMG/M metagenome (GOLD analysis project Ga0114962, IMG submission 87017) | Freshwater microbial communities from Lake Croche, Canada to study carbon cycling - C_130820_MF_MetaG | ecosystem: Environmental > Aquatic > Freshwater > Lake | place: Lake Croche, Canada... | reverse complement strand
GTTTTACTTTTACAAATTGAACATTTTTATTTTGATGAATTGAACAGGTTTCTTCACTCAAATTATTGTGAAAAAGTAAACCACTTAGATCTTGATTTATTATTGAATCAACCCATTCTTTAACTAGCGTATAATCGTTATCTGGCAGCGTTGTGGTTCTATTTACATCATAAATTCCCGTAAAATGGCAAGCCATAATTAAATTAGAATGTAAAACAAATGGCTCCATTGTCAAAAAATCTAAATTAAAATTGATGATTGTTTTCTTTTGATTTTTGAACAAATGCTAGATGGACTGTTGCGGTAATAAATATAGGTTCTTAAATCTACCTTTTTTACTTTGAAATTTTTGGAGGCATTTTCAAAAAAATAAGCATCTGCAGCATAAAAATCTTGAAAAGATTGGTTTTGGAAAACCTCTTTTCTCCCAAAAAGGGTGGCAAACAACACACAATCATCAACATGAATCAATCTGTTAAGATTGAATTTATCAGGTACATAATGATCTTCTTCTTTGTCTACAATAGTTTTTGTAGTTGATGCAATTAAATCTACATCTTTCATTTCTTGTAAGCAGGCAAACAAATGATTGGCTTCATACTCATCATCAGCATCCAATATTGAAATAAAAGAACCTTGGCAAAGCAACAATCCGCGATTTATGGATTGTGATTGACCACGATTTTTGTGGCGTAGATAAGTTATTTTAGAATCGTGCAGAATTGTGTAGTCTAATAACTGATGATTTTGATCTATAAAACTGCCATCATCTATTATAATAAGTTCAAAGTCTTGGAATGTTTGATTGAGCACAGAATCGATAGCTCTCTTTATTGTTTTGAAATCGGTATTAAATACAGAAATCAAAACCGATATCTTTATTTTAGGGTTCATTGTATGCAAAGCCGAGTGGTATTGTAACGAAGGTAAACTTATTAAAGTAATTCTAGAGATAGCTATTAAAACTTAACAATTTAAATTTTATTTGAATTTATTTTTAAGTCAATTAAATTTCTTAAATTAATGATAATCAATAAACTATATACAGCATTAAAGCTAGTGACTATTAAATTTTTACAATTAAGTTATGGTTAAATGTATTTTGGAATTCTATTTGTTATGGATTTTTAATTCAGAATAGTAGTTGTTTAAGCAAAAAAGCAGCTAGAAGATTAAATCTTTTAACTGCTTTTGATACTGTGGACCCTGTCGGGCTTGAACCAACGACCCTCTGATTATGAGTCAGATGCTCTAACCAGCTGAGCTAAGGGTCCCTCCCTTTTGGGGAAATGCGAAATTAAACAATTATTTTCTACTTTCACAGCTAATTTTAACAGCGCACGAAAGAATTTTTATTTATTTTTATACATTATCTAAAATAACTTTTATTATGTTTTCTTGGATTTTTTACGGTTTATTGTTTTACTTCCTATTTAAATTGGTTGTTGATTTTATATTTCCTATTGTAATGACTACAAGGAAGGTTAAACAACAATTTAATTCAATGAAACAAAAAGCTGAAGACCAACAACAATCTGGAGGCTTTAACCAACGCAATACATCTTCAACTCAACATAAAAAGGTTGCTTCTAAAGATGATTATATTGATTTTGAAGAAATTAAAAACTAATTCTTTTTCATACATTTTCTTTTTTTGTAAATATTTTTTTTAATTTTTCTATAATACGCTCTCGAAATCTACTAAAGAGTTCCTTAATTGTTGGTTGATTGATAATCATTTGTGCTATATTGACCCAAGCCTGATTAGTATGCAATATTTTATTGTATAGTGTACGCAACAAAACATCTCCCAAATTTTCCTTTAAGTTTTTGTTGTTGTTTTCCCAATCGTATTCCAATGTTTTTATTCGCAACTTTAAACGCAATATTTCCTTTTCAAGATGATCAATATTGGTGATTTTCATCGCTTTTTGGTTGATTTCTTCTTTATAATCATTCTTGCTCATCTGTTATATCTTTTGTTGTGGCATGAATAAATAATCGGATTATTGGATTTTGTAAGATTGTTTTCCTGAAAAAAATTATTATCATCATCAAAATAAAAAATGCTGCTGCCGCACCACTGAAACCTAAAACCCTATTTCCAGTAAGTTCTGATAGATACCAAGCTAATGCCAATCCAAAAAAGAGCAATACAAATAAAAACAAAATCCCTACAATTGTTAAAACTATTAGTAAAGTTAAAATGCGAGAAACAGCTAGTGCAGATTGAAGTTTTAAAAGCTGCAAGCGTGTTTCAAAGTATTCTTTAACAATTCTACTTTGCGTACTGAAGTAATCAGAGAAATCTTCCGGAAATGGCATAGGGTGAAAGTAATTCGACAGGTTCTAAAATAAAATGATTTAAATCAGCCATTATTGAAGAAAGTGAATTAAAAATGGAATAAATTATTTTTTTGAAAAAAATATAATATTGTATTACATTTGCAAAGGAAGAAACAGTGGAAGGGAACGGTTATCGTTCCCTTCTTTATTATCCCTCATGAATAAAGATCTAAAATTAGCAGCAATTGAAGGCCATCTGCAAGAATTACTAGCAGAAGATAGTGCTTATTTCTTAATAAGTATCAAAAGCAGACCCACCAACAATATTAAAATATTTGTTGATGGCGATAATGGTGTTAATATTGAGAAGTGTGTATCCCTAAATAGAAAACTATACAAGTTCATTGAAGAAAGTCAATTTTATCCAGATGGTGATTTTTCGCTTGAAGTATCATCACCAGGATTGGATGAACCTCTGCAATTACCGCGTCAATACAAAATCAATATTGGAAGAAATGTAGAAATTGTTTTGGCAGACGCATCTACAATTGAAGGTGTTTTGAAAGAATATTCAGAAACTGGTATAATTGTAGAAGAATTGAAGGGCAAAAACAAAAAAAAGGAAACGGTATCACATACCATTCCATTTAGTAATATAAAAACAACAAAAGTTCAGGTAACATTTTAAGTATCCTTAAGAAGGGCAAAAAGCGAATGCTATGGCGAGTATAAACTTGATAGAATCCTTTCAGGAATTCAAAGATGCGGAAAACATTGACCGCCCTACGATGATGAAAGTTTTAGAGGATGTTTTTAAAACATTGCTCCGTAAAAAGTATGGTTCAGACGATAACTTTGATGTAATTGTAAATACAGAAAAGGGTGACCTAGAAATAATGCGTCGCAGATTAATTGTAGAAGATGGAACTGTAGAAGATCCGTTGGCTGAAATTTCTGTAACAGATGCAGCTAAAATTGATTCCAGCTATGAAGTTGGTGAAGATTTATACGAGGATGTAGAAATTCTTGATTTCGGTCGCCGTGCAATTTTAGCAGCAAAACAAACGCTTGCAAGTAGAATTAGCGACCTCAAAAAAAGCATATTGATAAAAAAATATGGTGATAGAGTTGGCGAAATTATAAGTGCAGAAGTTTACCAAGTTTGGAAAAAAGAAGTTTTGTTATTGGATGAGGATGGAAACGAGCTAATTTTACCCAAATCAGAGCAAATTCCAGCAGATTATTTCAAAAAAGGAGAATCTCTTCGTGCAGTAATTAAAAAAGTTGAACTTCGCAACAACAATCCTGTAATCATACTTTCTAGAACGCACGCCTCTTTCCTCGGAAAATTATTGGAAATTGAAGTGCCTGAAATTTTTGATGGTCTTATTGTTATAAGAAAAATTGTTCGTGAACCTGGAGAACGCGCAAAAGTAGCTGTAGAAAGTTATGACGATAGGATTGATCCTGTTGGTGCTTGTGTAGGTATGAAGGGAAGTAGAATTCACGGAATCGTTCGCGAATTGAAAAATGAAAATATTGACGTAATCAATTGGACCAACAATACACAGTTGTTGATACAAAGAGGATTAACACCAGCAAAGATCACAAAGATGAATCTTGATACTGAAAGAAAAACTGCTGAAGTTTTTGTTTCACCAGAACAAGTTTCTCTTGCGATTGGAAAACGTGGCGTTAATATTAAATTGGCTGAAGATTTAACAGGCTACACCATTGATGTATTTAGAGACAATATTGATGAAACAGATGAATTTGATATTGATCTTGAAGAATTCAGTGATGAAATTGAACCTTGGATTATTGATGAACTAAAACGCATTGGTTGCGATACTGCAAGAAGTGTGTTGGTGCTTTCATTTGATGAGTTGGTTAGAAGAACAGACCTAGAAAAAGAAACAGTAGAAGAAGTTAGAAAAGTATTACAGGCCGAATTTGAAAAAGAATAACATTTTCGGTATGTGCCGGAAATAAAATAAACTAAGGTTTAGGAGGATAAATGTCAGAAACAAATACACCCAGATTACTGGCCGCTGCCAAGGAGTTTAACATCGGTAAAGATACCCTTGTGGACTTTCTTTCCGGTAAAGGTTTTAACAAAGAGGATCTGAAGCCCAATTCAAAGCTTACGGACGAGATGTACCGTTCCCTTCAACAGGAGTTTTCTTCTGATAAGGCAGCCAAGATGAAGAGCAACCAGATTGAAATCCCGAAGGGGAATGCCGGTGACGTAAAAAAGAAAAAAGACGAAGAGGAAATCAGTTTCCGTAAAGAAGGCAAGAAAAAACCTGAAGAGAAAGAAGTATCCGCAATTGCAGCTACCCCTGTTTTTAAAGATGAGCCTATTGAGCCAGTAACACCAATTCAAGCTCCTATTCCAAAACAAGACCTACCAGAAATTACTAAAATTGATGCTCCTGAATTAGACGGACCAAAAATTATTAGTAAAATTGACTTGGATGCTATTGATTCATCAACAAGACCAAGAAAATCTGTTAAGCCGGAAATCCAAGAAGAACCAGTTGCAGTTATTCAACCAACTGTTGAGGAAAAAGAAAAAACTCCTGAACCAATTGCTCCAAAACCTATTGATCACTTTGCACCAGTTGTAAAGGAATCCAAAATAGAAGAAGTTGTACCAGAAATAGTTGCTCCAATTGTTGAAACTCAACCCGAAGTTAAAATTGCGGAAGTTTTACCTCCAGTATTTGTGGAACCTATTGCTGAGCCAGCAATTGAAAAAGAAATAGAAAGTGCATCTATTGAAACAATAGAAACTACCCCTAGTCCAATTGTTGAAGTTATTGAACCTGCAATTATTGAGCCTGTAATTATTGAAACTTCTGTTCCTGAAACTCCTGTTATAGAGCAAGAAATTGCACCTGTTGTTGCACCAAAACTTGCAGAAGTTGTAGTTACACCTCCAGAACCAATAAGCAAAGAACCTCTCTTAGATAAGTTAAAAATTGAAGCACCTGAACTAGAAGGACCAAAAATAGTTGGTAGAATTGTTTTACCAGTTGAACCAGATAAAAATCGTGGTTTTGATGAAAAGCGCAAACGCAAGCGTATTCCTATTGAGAAAAAAGGTGCTCAACAACCAGCTCAAGCTCCACAACAGCCTCAAGAAAAGGCTGCTCCACAACAAGTAGCTCTTGGTGGTGGTGGCCAATTTAAGGTGGTTCTCAATAAAGGCGGCCAACAAGGTGCAAAGGGTCAAGGTCAAGGTCAACAAAAAACTGGAGCCCCTAGCAATAATTTAACAGTTCGCCCAGCTCAACCTTCTCGTTTTAAACCTGAAAAGAAGGGTGAACGTTCTGAAAATAGAGAAATCGATTCTAAAGAGATACAAGAAAAAATCAGACAAACACAAGCCAAATTGTCTGGTGGAACCGGTAAAGGAAAAAGCCTCAAAGCCAAACACCGTCGCGCAAAACGCGATGAAATGGCAGACGCGATGGGCAATGAATCTCTTGATAATAAATTACAAGTAACAGAATTCATTAGTGTAAGTGAATTGGCTTCATTGATGGATGTAAGTATTGCCGAAATTATTGGAAAGTGTATGAACCTCGGTATCATGGTTTCTATCAACCAACGTTTGGATGCTGAAGTAATTGAATTGGTGGTAAGTGAATTCGGCTTTGAAGTTGAGTTCATTGATATGGAGAAGCAAATGGAATTGGAAGTTGATGATCTTGATGATGCCACCGGTGGTGAATTGCTTCCAAGATCTCCAATTGTAACCATAATGGGTCACGTTGACCATGGTAAAACCTCATTGCTTGACTATATCCGTAACGCAAATGTGGTAGCTGGTGAGGCGGGTGGTATCACCCAGCACATTGGTGCCTATAAAGTGGCAGTAGCAAATGGAAAAGAGATAACATTTTTGGATACTCCTGGTCACGAAGCCTTTACAGCGATGCGTGCTCGTGGTGCCAAAGTAACAGATATTGCAGTTATTGTTGTGGCAGCGGATGATGCAGTTATGCCCCAAACTCGAGAAGCAATCAGCCACGCACAAGCAGCCGGCGTTCCTATGATATTTGCTGTTAACAAAATCGATAAAGATGGAGCTAATCCTCAAAAGATTTATGAGCAACTTGCAGGTATGAATATCCTTGTAGAAGAATGGGGCGGTAAATTCCAAAACCAAGAAATTTCTGCAAAACAAGGTTTGAACGTAGATTTATTGCTAGAAAAAATATTATTAGAGGCTGAAGTTCTTGACCTCAAAGCTACGCCAGATAAGCAAGCTACAGGAACTGTGGTAGAAGCTACTCTAGATAAAGGAAGGGGTTACGTTGCAACCGTATTGGTGCAAAACGGAACACTTAAAGTTGGAGATATTGTAGTAAGTGGACAACATTATGGTAGGGTTAAAGCCATGTTTAATGAAAGAAATAAACGTGAAGACCTTTCTCCACCAAGTACACCAGTATTGATTCTAGGGTTAAACGGTGCACCTCAGGCTGGAGAAAAGTTCAAAGTTTATGAGGATGAATCTGAAGCAAAAGAAGTTGCAAGTAGAAGAGCTCAAATCCTTCGTGAACAAGGTATCCGTACTAAAAAACACATTACGTTGGATGAAATCGGTCGCCGATTGGCACTGGGTAATTTCAAACAATTGAATATTATCATCAAAGGTGATGTGGACGGATCTGTTGAAGCATTAAGCGATTCATTGCAAAAATTAACCACCGAGGAAATTGCTGTTTCAGTTGTACTTAAAGGAGTTGGACAAATTACGGAGAGTGATGTATTGTTAGCAACAGCTTCTGATGCAATTGTAATTGGTTTTAACGTTAGACCTTCTCTACAAGCCAACAAATTAGCTGAAACTGAAGGTGTTCAAATTAGATTGTATTCTATCATCTATAACGCAATTGAAGAAATCAAGAGTGCTATGGAAGGTATGTTGGAGCCTAAATTTGAAGAGAAAATTATTGCCAACGTGGAAATCAGAGAGGTTTATAAATTTGATAAAGTTACCGTTGCAGGTTGTTATGTGCTTGACGGTAAAATCCTTAGGAACAGTAAAATCCGCGTTATCAGAGATGGTATTGTGGAATACCCTAAAGGAGAAGGTCAGGCTGCCGAACTGGGTTCACTCAAGCGTTTCAAAGACGATGTGAAAGAAGTAACATCGCACATGGAATGTGGACTTACGGTTAAAAACTATGCTGATATTCGTGTAGGTGATATTATCGAAGCATTTGAAGAAGAAGAAGTGAAACGTTCACTATAACCAAGATATATAAGATAAACCGGTACAATGCTAAATCCATCGTACCGGTTTACATCTTATAAATCCATAATCTTAAAAAATTTTATGTTTTTTTTAGCATCTATATACTCATCTTTGCGTATGGCAAAAAAGTTACTGGTAGTAGCCTTTCTATTTTTGGCTGCTCAATCTCAAGCACAATCGGCAAAATTATTGGTTGATAAAATTGTGGGTGTTTTAGGAGATAAAATTGTATTGAAGAGCGATTTGTCTAATTATATGGACGACATCAAGCGTAAAGGAGGAGAAATCCCCAAAGATGCTGAATGTGTTTTGTTAGAGAAGATGATGATGGATAAAGCCTTAGTGCTTCAAGCAGAAAAAGATTCACTTCCAGTTGGTGATGAAGAAATAAATGCTGAATTAGACCAACGTGTACGCTATTTTATAATGGAATATGGCGGAAAAGAAGCACTTGAGCAAATTGCTGGAAGAACAGTTTATCAAATTAAAGAAGATCTAAGACAATCAATAAAAGAACGCCGCCTTGCTGATGCCATGCGCTCAAAAATTGTTGAAAGTTTAAAAATATCTCCACAAGAAGTTAGAGCTTTTTACCAAAGAATTCCAAAAGACAGTTTACGATTCTATGAAACTGAATTGGTTGTTGGACAATTGGTTTTATACCCCAAGGCGGGAAGAGAATTGGAAAAATTTGCAATTGACGAATTGGGTTATTATAAAAAGCAAGTTGAATCTGGTAGATCATTTGACAATATGGCACGTTTGTATTCTGAAGATCCAGGAAGCAAACAAAATGGTGGTAGATATGAAATCAACAAATCTGAAAAACAATGGGATGCTGATTTTAAAAATGCTGCATTTCGTTTAAAAGAAGGTCAAGTTTCTAATGTGGTAAAAAGTAAATTTGGTTACCATATTATTCAAATGGTTTCTAGAAATGGCGATGATGCAGTTATTAGACACATTTTACGTATTCCTCAAATTACTGAAACTGAAGTAAACATATCTTTGAAGAAAATTGATAGTATTAGGGCTCGACTAATAGCTGGAACACTTTCTTTCGGTGAAGCGATTGATAAATACAGTGAAGATGAGAGCAGCAAATTCACGGCTGGATTAATTTCAGGGTCAAATGGAACAAATGTAACCATTGATGAATTGGATAAAGATATCGTTAAAAATTTAAGCACTCTAAAAGTTGGTGAATTTTCTGCGCCAATGGAATTTACAGACGAAAGAGGTAAAAAAGGCGTAAGAATAATCGTTTTACAAACAAAAACTGAACCGCATCGTGAAAATATAAAAGACGATTACAACAAATTGGCTCAAAAAGCCTTGGAAGAAAAAAAGATGAATACATTAGAAAAATGGTTCAAAGAAAATCTTCCTACTTATTATGTAATGTTAGACCAAGATTATTCAAATTGCGATGCGATAAAAATTACATTCAATAACTTACTAGGCAAAAAAATTCAGTAAATACAATCCTAAAAAATATCAACAATTAAATCCCGTTTTTACGGGATTTTTTTTGCTTTAAATTTTGTAATATATTGTTTTACATAATTTTATAAATTTTAATTATAGTATAGATTTATAAGAAATAGAAGTGATTAAATCATTTAACTAATATATGTGAGTAAATTGAATTAACTAAATGATGATAATCCAAATATCCTAAGTAAATTTGCAACTTAGTTCCCATAAATGAGTGATGCAATCCAACACGAATGCGGTTTAGCTTATATCAGGCTCCGCAAGCCTCTTTCTTACTACCAACAACAATACGGTACAGCTTTGTATGGACTCAACAAATTGTATTTGTTGATGGAAAAACAACACAATCGCGGTCAAGATGGTGCTGGTGTTGCCATGGTTAAATTGAATACAGAACCAGGCTATCCTTTCATGTACCGACAAAGAAGTGTAGCAACCCAATCCATTGGCGAACTTTTCCAAAATATGGGAAAGGAATTGCTAGAGCTTGAGAAATACCAGCCTGACATCTGTAACTACCCGGAACTTTTGAAAGGTCATCTCCCTTTTGTAGGTGAATTGTTGATGGGGCATTTGCGTTATGGTACGCAAGGAAAAAACAATGTGGAGTTTTGTCATCCCTTCATAAAACGTAACATCATACCTGCAAGAAATATATCATTGGCTGGTAATTTCAATCTTGTAAATACTGAAGAATTGTTTTCTTTAGTGAATGTTACACCAGCAGAATTACAAAAAAACAGTGATTTGGCTGCCATGTTGGAGGTGATTTATCATTACCAAGTTAAAGAAGACGAAAAAAATCCAACCAAACTAAATGTAATTGATCTTTTAAAAAATTCTTTTCGTCATTTTGATGGGGGTTACCATGTGTGTGGATTGTTTGGTAATGGAGATTCATTTTTAATAAGAGATCCTCACGCAATTAGACCAGCTTATTATTATATAACTGATGAACTTGTTGTTGCTGCTTCAGAACGAGCAGCAATTCGTACCGCTTTTAATGTAGGTGAAAATGAAGTTATTGAACTTCCAGCCGGACATGCATTAATCATTTACAACAATGGTTCCTATGCTATAGAAAAAATTCTAGAACCTAAAGAACGTAAAGCTTGTAGCTTTGAACGCATTTATTTCTCAAGAGGTAGTGACGAGAAAATCTATAGAGAACGAATTGCATTAGGACAGCACTTGAGTGATTATGTGCTAAAAGCCATTAATTACGATTTAAAAAATACAATATTCTCTTTTATTCCTAACACAGCTGAGATTGCTTTTTACGGTTTGTTAAAAGGTATGGAAGATTATCTCAATAAAATTAAAATTCAAAGAATTTTATCTTGGGGAAAAGATTTTGACGATGAAAAGTTGTCAGAAATGATAAACCGTAGAATTCGTATTGAAAAGATTGCCATTAAAGACGTAAAAATGCGCACCTTCATTACAGAAGATGCCAATCGTGCTGAAATGGTACAACACGTTTACGATATTACTTATGGCACAGTAAAAAACGGGGAAGATACATTGGTAATGATTGATGATTCTATTGTTCGTGGAACAACGCTCAAAGAAAGCATCATTCAAATGTTGGGAAGATTGAACCCTAAAAAAATTATCATCATTTCATCGGCACCTCAAATCCGGTATCCCGATTGTTATGGTATTGATATGAGCAAAATGGGCGATTTTATTGCCTTTAGGGCCGTAATTGAATTGATAAAAGACAATCAAAAAGAAAATATTCTTGATGATGTGTACAATCAATGCGTAGAATTACAAAAGAATAACCAGTTGCATACTGAAAATTTGGTTAAAAATATTTACAACCAGTTTACAACTTTAGAAATATCTGCTAAAGTTGCACAACTTATAACTCCAGAAAAATTTGAAGTGCCAGTAGAAGTTATTTTCCAAACGGTTGAAGATCTTCATCAATCTTGTCCAACCAATACTGGCGATTGGTATTTTACGGGCGATTACCCAACTCCTGGTGGAAATATGGTTGTGAATAGAGCCTTTATGAACTATATGGAAGGTAAAAATGTTAGGGGATACTAGATATTAATTATTAATTATTAATTTGGAATCTGGAAATGTAATTTATAATATTCCTATAATTTAGATGCTAAATTTATTGTTTAAGCGATTTTAAAATTTATATTTCAATTTTATATTTCAATTTTTATTCCAAATTTCAAACAATTTCTTTACTACTTTTATTGATTATACATGAAAACAATATTTCTTATCAGGCATGCAAAGGCAGAAAGTGGCCAGTCAATAAATGATGAAGATAGAAAATTGACTGAAAAGGGTAAATCTGATGCTAGAATGATGGCAAAAAGATTACTTGATAGAGAAATTTCAATTGAAGCATTTATTTCTAGTCCCGCAAAAAGGGCATTAAAAACATGTAAGTTGTTTGCAGAAGTTTTTGGAGTAGAAAAAGATAGTATTATACAACTTCCTGACTTGTACATGCCAGAAATAGCTGATTTTGAGAATGTTATTGTTGATATTGACGATGATTTAAATACTGTTGCGATTTTTTCACATAATTATGGAGTAACCGAATTTGCAAATTCTTTACAAATTGCAACCATCGATAATATGCCAACATGCAGCATTTTTGCATTCCGTTGTGAAATAGAACATTGGTCTGAAATGCAAAATGCTAAGAAGCATTTATTGTTTTTTGATTATCCTAAAATTGTATAACCGAAACATTTGATTATTAAATTGATAGATAAAACTTTCTAGGATAAATAACTTTGTACTTTTTTGAAAAAAGGAGGAACAATTTCAAAAGGATTTTCTGGACGGAGGGT
>Ga0114962_10003960_pt1 | contig 11893 bp, 9 predicted proteins | sample C_130820_MF_Meta_FD_87017 | JGI IMG/M metagenome (GOLD analysis project Ga0114962, IMG submission 87017) | Freshwater microbial communities from Lake Croche, Canada to study carbon cycling - C_130820_MF_MetaG | ecosystem: Environmental > Aquatic > Freshwater > Lake | place: Lake Croche, Canada... | reverse complement strand
GCCGCGAATGTCGGCCACGGTCAGCAGGTAAAGCGCGGTGAGGCGTCGCTCCGAGCCGATGCGTGCCGCAAAATTGGCAATGGTCTGCGGGTCGCTCAGATCCTGCTTTTGCGCGACCTGGGACATGGTCAGATGCTGATCGACCAGAAACTCGACCAGCTCGCAGTCTTCTTCCGACAGGCCGTGGGCGCGACAGAATCGGCGCGCATCCTGCTTGCCAAGGGTGGAGTGGTCGCCACCTCGACCTTTGGCGATGTCGTGAAACAGCGCCGCAAGAAAGAGCAGCCAGGGGCGCTCGAACCCTGCCATCAGCTGGCTGCAAAAGGGGTACTCGTGGGCATGCTCGGCCTTGGTGAACCGACGCAGATTGCGCACCACCATCAGAATATGCTGATCGACGGTATAGACGTGAAAGAGGTCGTGCTGCATCCGGCCGACGATCCGCCGAAACACCGGCAGATAGCGGCCAAGCACCGACCACTGGTTCATGCGGCGCAGTTCCTCGGTCACCCCGCTGTCGCTCTGCAAGATGCGCAGGAAGGCCGCGCGGTTTTCAGGGTCGCGGCGAAAGCGGGCGTCGATCCGGCCTCGTTCGCGCCAGATCGCCCGCAGGGTGCGAGCGCTCATGCCGCTGAGCTCACTGTGGGCTTCCATGGTCAGGAAGGCGCGCAGGATTGCGGCCGGCTTGCGGGCAAAGAGTGTGTCGTCGGCGACGTCGAGCAGCCCGCGATTGTTCTGGAACTCATCGTCGATCGCCTTGGCAACCCCGGCGTTTTCCGGGAACAGTTCGGCCTCGAGGTTTTGCAGCAGCAGGGTGCTGAGCTGCGTGACCGACTTGGCGATCCGGTAATAGCGCTGCATCAGTTGCTCGCTGGCGATGCGTGCGTTGCTTGCATCGAACCCCTGGGCCTGGGCGACCTGGGCCTGCAGATCGAAGACCAGCCGGTCTTCACGGCGCTTCGAGAGGATGTGCAGCCAGGCACGGATCATCTTGAGTCGCCGTTCGTCGTTGGCGAGCAGTCGCGCCTCGCGGGTCGTCATCAGCCCGCGCTCGGCCATGCCCGACCAGTTCAGACCCAACCCGGCTGCGCGCGAAATCCAGCGGATTGACTGCAGGTCGCGCAGCCCACCCGGACTTTCCTTGACGTTCGGCTCGAGGCTGTAGGGCGTATCGGCAAACTTGGCGTGACGCTGGCGAACCTCGAACATCTTTGCGTGATAAAAGGCCCGCGGGTCGGTTGCCGCCTGCAGCGTTTCGGCCAGCGCGCGATAGACCTTGCGGCTGCCGCACAGATAGCGTCGCTCAAGCAGGCTGGTCTGGACGGTGACATCGCTGGCCGCCTCGCTCAGACACTGCTCGACCGTACGCACGCTGTGGCCGATCACCAGACCCACATCCCAGCATTGGCCAACGAAAGTTTCGATGCTCTGGGTCCGCTGCTGCGTCTCGGCATCGGGCACCAGGATCAGCAGATCGACGTCGGAATACGGTTGCAGCTCGCCGCGACCATAGCCACCGACCGCGGCCAGGCAGCAGTCCGTGGGCATCCCGCTCTCCCGCCAGAGCGTGACCAGGCTGCGATCGGTCAGCCGGACCATGCCGGTCAGCAGGCGATGGACTTCGGGCTGCTGCCTGAATCGCTCGATCAGCTCGGCGCGCTGCCTGCGCAGTTCGGTGCGCATCGCGCCAAGGTCGGTCGACGGGGACGAGACCACAGGCCTGGTCATCGACTCAGTGCCCGGATGACGCGGCAGGCAAGGGGCTGACCGTCAGGCCTGCGCCCTGGCAGTACACCCTCATCAGGCTGCCGCCGGCAGCAGGGCAGGGCGCTCGGGGCAGCCACTTGAGACGGTCAGGATTTCATGGCCGGTGTCGGTCACCAGGACCGTGTGCTCCCACTGGGCCGACAGGCTGTGATCCCTGGTCACGATGGTCCAGCCATCGGACATCTCGCGAATTTCGCGCCGACCGGCGTTGACCATCGGTTCGATGGTGAAGATCATGCCGGGTGCCAGGCGCTCGCCGGTGTCGGGGCGGCCGTAATGCAGGATCTGCGGGTCTTCGTGAAAGCGTCTGCCAATGCCGTGTCCGCAAAATTCACGCACGATCGAAAAGCCCAGCCCTTCCGCATGACGCTGGATGGCATGGCCGATATCGCCGAGTGTTGCCCCAGGCCTGACCTGGTCGATGCCGAGCCACATTGATTCGAAGGTCACTTCGCACAGCCGGCGTGCGGCGATCGAGGGTTCGCCGACGAAGAACATCCGGCTGGTGTCGCCATGAAACCCATCCTTGATGACCGTGATGTCGATGTTCAGGACATCCCCATTTCGGAGTACCTTGTCGCCCGGTATGCCATGGCAGATCTGATGGTTGACCGAGGTGCAGATCGACTTCGGGAAAGGTCGGTAGCCCGGCGGCGCGTAATTGAGGGGCGCCGGAATGGTCTGCTGAACCTCGACCATGTACTGGTGACACAGGGCATCGAGTTCGCCGGTGGTCACGCCCTGCTTCACATAGGGTCCGATGAAGTCGAGCACCTCCGAGGCGAGGCGCCCGGCCAGCCGCATGGCGGCCACTTCTGCTTCGTTTTTGATCGCGATCGACATCGACTTGTCGTTAACTGGTTGTTCAAGCTAGAATTATAGGCTTACCCGACGGCTAACGGTCGCCAAATGCGGCCTGGGCCCTGAAGGTAAGCGGTTTGAAGGCAAGTGTTTTAAAAGCATCAAAACATCTCCGCGGTTTTGAGCCGCAACGGCAAACCGGTCAGACCGGCGAGCCGAAGCGGTCAGGGCGATCACGCATCGCCCCGGAATCCTGCCCACTGGGTGCACGGCAAGACGTCGTGTCCGGGCATCCGGAAAGCCGCGATATTCAACCCTAGACGGAGAAATATCATGTCAACCATGCGCCAAATGCTGGAGGCGGGTGTCCATTTCGGTCACCAGACCCGCTTCTGGAACCCCAAGATGGCCCCGTACATCTTCGGCCATCGCAACAAGATCCACATCATCAACCTCGAAAAGACCCTGGTTATGTACCAGGACTCGATGAAGTATCTGCGCCAGCTCGCCTCCAACCGCGGCACGGTGCTGTTTGTCGGCACCAAGCGCCAGGCCCGCGAGATCATCGCCCAGGAAGCCCGTCGCGCCGGCATGCCCTATGTCGATGAGCGCTGGCTCGGCGGCATGCTGACCAACTTCAAGACGGTCAAGACCTCGATCAAGCGGCTGCGCGACATGGAAGCGGTGATGGCCGAAGGCGGCGTCGAGCGGATGTCCAAGAAAGAGGCGCTCCTGTTCAACCGCGAGATGGAAAAGCTCAGCAAGGCCATTGGCGGCATCAAGGACATGAACGGTCTGCCCGATGCGATCTTCGTGATCGACGTCGGCTATCACAAGATTGCGATCACCGAGGCGATCAAGCTCGGTGTTCCGGTGGTCGGCGTGGTGGATACCAACCACTCGCCCGACGGCATCGACTATGTCATTCCGGGCAACGACGATTCGAGCAAGGCGATCCAGCTCTATGCCGAAGGGGTGGCCGATGCCATTCTGGCGGGTCGGGCGGCTGCCCTCGAAGGCATCGTCAAGGGCGCCTCCGACGAAGAGTTTGTCGAAATCGAAGCCGAAGAGGCTTGAAGGAAGGAGCATCAAGATGGCTGAAATTACCGCTTCGATGGTCAAGGAGCTGCGCGAAAAGACCGACGCTCCGATGATGGAGTGCAAAAAGGCGCTGACCGAAGCTGCGGGCGATATGGCCCGGGCTGAGGAAATCCTGCGGGTCAAACTCGGCAACAAGGCGAACAAGGCGGCATCGCGTGTGACCGCCGAGGGCATTGTCGGCGTGCACCATTCGGCTGACGGCAGCATCGCCTCCATGGTTGAGCTCAACTGCGAGACCGACTTCGTTGCCAAGAATGATGACTTCCAGGCCTTCGCCCGCGCGCTGTCTGCGCTGGTCTCCGAGAAGGCGCCGGCCGATGTCGATGCGCTCGCCAATCTCGCTCTCGACGGCGTCAGCGTTGAAGAGCGTCGCAAGGCGCTCATCGGCAAGATCGGCGAGAACATCACCGTGCGCCGCTTCGTGCGGATTGCCGGCCACGGTCGGGTGTCGAGCTATATCCACGGCGGCTCACGGATCGGTGTGCTGGTCGACGTTCAGGGTGGCGAAGAGTCGCTCGGCAAGGACCTCGCGATGCAGATCGCGGCATCCAAGCCGGTGGCGCTCGACAGCACTGGTGTGTCGGCTGACCTGATCGAAAAAGAGCGCTCGATTGCCTCGCAAAAGGCGGCTGAATCGGGCAAGCCCGCCGAGATCATTGCCAAGATGGTCGAAGGTACGGTCCAGAAGTTTCTGAAGGAAGTGACCTTGCTCGGTCAGCCTTTCGTCAAGGACGACAAGCAGACGGTCGAGCAGCTTCTGAAGGCGCGCGGTGCAAAAGTGCATGCATTTACCCTCTTCATCGTGGGTGAAGGCATCGAGAAGAAGCAGTCGGACTTCGCGGCCGAAGTTGCCGAGGCGGCCGCAGCGGCGTCGCGCTGATCGGCAAGCGCGGGGTCGTGGAGCCCTGACCGGTTCCGGCGACCGCCGCGCAGCCCCGATCGGGGAGCCGGTCTCTGATCCGCCCGCTTCTGATCCGCCCGCTTCTGATCCACCCGTTTCTGATCCGCCCGCGTTTGATCGTCTCGTTTGACCCTCAGTTGTGTTTGACCGTTCGTTTGATCGTCCGTCCGTTTGATCGTTCTTAAGGCAGCCTGCTTTCGATGACCATCGCCAAGCCTTACAAGCGTGTTCTGCTCAAGCTGTCCGGCGAAGCCCTGATGGGCGACGACGCCTATGGCATCAACCGTGCCACGATCGACGGCATGGTCGCCCAGGTGGCGCAGGCTCAGGCACTCGGTGTCGAGCTGGCAATCGTGATTGGCGGGGGCAATATTTTTCGTGGGGTTGCGCCGGGTGCCTCCGGCATGGATCGCGCGACCGCCGACTACATGGGCATGATGGCCACCGTGATGAATGCGCTGGCCCTGCAGGATGCCATGCGCAGTGCGGGTCTGACCGCCCGGGTGCAGTCGGCACTCAAGATCGAGCAGGTGGTCGAGCCTTATATTCGCCCCAAGGCCTTGCGATACCTCGAAGAGGGCAAGGTGGTGATCTTCGCGGCCGGCACCGGCAATCCGTTTTTCACGACCGACACCGCGGCAGCCTTGCGCGGTGCCGAAATCGGTGCCGAGGTCGTCCTCAAGGCGACGAAGGTCGATGGCGTCTACAGCGCCGATCCGATGAAGGACCCGACCGCAACGCGCTACCAGACAATCTCTTTTGACGAGGCGATCGGGCGCGACCTCAAGGTGATGGATGCCACTGCCTTCGCCCTGTGTCGCGACCAGAAACTACCGATCAGGGTTTTCTCGATCTTCAAGCAGGGCGCGCTCAAGCGCGTGTTGCTGGGTGAGGACGAGGGCACGCTGGTCCATGTCTGATTCCGGAGTCTGAGCCCCATGGCCGATACCATTCCCGATATCCGCTCGCAGGCCGAGCAAAAGATGCTCAAGTCGCTTGAAGCACTCAAGACCAGTCTGGCCAAGATCCGGACCGGTCGAGCCCATGCCGGTTTGCTTGATCATATTCAGGTCGACTACTACGGCAGTCTGGTGCCGATCAGTCAGGTGGCCAATGTCACCCTGGTCGACGCGCGCACCATCGGCGTGTCGCCCTGGGAAAAGAAAATGGCCCAGGCGATCGACAAGGCGATTCGCGAGTCCGACCTCGGACTCAACCCCTCCATGACCGGCGAACTGATCCGGGTGCCGATGCCTCCCCTGTCGGAAGAGCGTCGCAAGGAAATGGCCAAGCTGGTTCGCACTGAAGGCGAAGACGCCAAGGTGGCCGTCCGGAATCTGCGCCGCGATGCCAACAGCCATCTCAAGGATCTGCTCAAGGCCAAGGCGGCTTCCGAGGATGATGAGCGCCGCGCCCAGGACGACGTTCAAAAGCTGACTGACCGGTTCATCGTCGAAATCGACAAGCTGCTCCAGGCCAAGGAGCAGGAGATCATGACGGTCTGAGTTCTGCGCTGGCCGCCGATGCGGCCTGAGCGATTCCCCTGCTGATGACCCACACCAGTTCAACTCACCAGATTCCCGATTCCCCGGGAATCCCGCGTCATGTCGCCATCATCATGGATGGCAATGGCCGCTGGGCCTCTGCGCGGCATATGCCGCGGGTGGCAGGGCACTCGAAAGGCGTCGACGCGGTCCGGGCGACCGTTCAGGCCTGCGTCGATCAGGGGGTCGAATATCTGACGCTGTTTGCCTTCAGCTCCGAAAACTGGCGTCGTCCCGCCGACGAAGTGTCGCTGCTGATGCGCCTGTTCATCATGGTTCTGGAGCGCGAGGTGACGCATATGCGCGCCAACGGGATCCGGCTGCGGGTGGTGGGCGACATCAGCGCCTTTGAGCCGGCCTTGCGAAAACTCATCGATGAGTCGCAAGCCCGAACGGCAAATAATCACAAGATGACGCTCACGATCTGTGCCAATTACGGCGGTCGATGGGATGTGCTGCAGGCCACGCGAGCCATGCTCGATGCCCGCCCCGACCTGGCTGGCGTGGGCGTGCCGATTACCGAGACCGATCTCGCGCCCCATCTCGCCATGAGTTTTGCGCCCGAACCCGACTTGTTCATCCGCACCGGTGGCGAGCAGCGGATCAGCAATTTTCTGCTCTGGCAACTCGCTTACACCGAGCTTTATTTCACCGACGCTTTCTGGCCCGATTTCGGGGCGGTCGAACTCGAAAAGGCCTTCGATTCTTATCGCGTGAGAGAAAGGCGCTTCGGGCGCACCAGCGCCCAGGTGGCCGTGCCGATCGTCACCCCCGAGCCCTGACGGCGACACTCGCGCGATGCTCAAGCAGCGCATCATGACCGCGCTGGTCCTGCTGGCGATCATCGTGCCGGCGATCACCGGCGCGCCGCCCTGGGTATGGGGGCTGATCTCCCTGCTGATGCTCTCGATTGCCGGGCGCGAATGGGGGCGGCTGCTCGGATCGAGCCTTGGCAGTTGGTTGCTGTGCGCCGTCCTGGCGACGTGCGGCGCGGTCTATCTGTTTTGGCGAACCACAACCGGAGCCGGCGCATTGCCCGGCGGCGTCGCTCTCCTGTCGGCGGCGAGCCTGGCGTTCTGGTTGTCGATCGGGCTCGGCACGCTGGTTCGCGGTCATCCGATCGGCTCGGGTTGGGCGGCCGGTCTGCTGGTTCTGTCGGCCTGCTGGGTGGCGCTGTTCGAGCTTCGCTTGCTGGGCGCTGCGATGCTGGTCTCGGCAATGGCCATCGTGTGGGTGGCCGATATCGGGGCTTACTTTGCCGGCCGAGCGTTCGGTCGTCACAAGCTGGCGCCTCACATCAGCCCGGGCAAAACCTGGGAGGGCGTCGCCGGCGGCGTGGCGGCTGTTCTCGCGCTGTCGATGGCGATTGTGCTGCTTGCGCCGCAGGCAAGCGAGAGCGTGTTCTCCAGTCGGCTTGTCACCCGACTGGGTTGGCCTGTTGCCGCGGCGATCCTGATGGCGCTCGCCTGCCTGAGCGTCGCCGGTGACCTTTTTGAGTCGCTTTTGAAGCGCCACGCCGGTGTCAAGGACAGCGGCGCGAGTTTGCCGGGGCATGGTGGCGTGCTTGATCGGATCGACGCCCTGATCCCGACGATGCCTGGTTGCCTGCTCCTGATGGAACTCCTGCGATAATCGCGCGATGAAACGGATAACCATTCTTGGTGCCACCGGGTCGATCGGCGAAAGCACCCTTGATGTCGTCGGCCGGCATCCCGATCGCTACCGCGTGTTTGCGCTGGCTGCCCGGCACAGTCACGAGCGACTGCTGGCGCAGTGCCTGCGATTCGAGCCGGCCTATGCGGTGCTCACCGATCCGACAGCGGCCGCGGTGTTGCGCGAGAAGCTGGTTCAACACGGCAGCCGGACCGAAGTGCTGGACGGCCCGGCGGCGGCCTCCCAGGTGGCTGCTGCTGCCGAAACCGATCTGGTCATGGCAGCGATCGTCGGTGCGGCAGGTCTTGAGCCGACCCTGGCGGCTGCCCGAGCCGGCAAGACGATCCTGCTGGCCAACAAGGAGGCCATTGTGATGGCCGGGCCGGTGTTTCTTGCGGCAGTTCGTGACGGCGGCGCGCGGGTGCTGCCGATCGACAGCGAGCACAACGCGGTGTTTCAGTGCTTGCCGGCCGATGGATCGCGAATGGGCGTGCGTCGCATCGTGCTCACTGCATCAGGCGGCCCCTTCCGCTCGATGAGCGCAAACGACATGGCAGGTGTCACGCCCGAGCAGGCCGTCGCTCATCCCAACTGGAGCATGGGTCGAAAGATTTCGGTCGACTCGGCCACCATGATGAACAAGGGCCTCGAACTGATCGAAGCCCACTTTCTGTTCGAGATGCCACCCGACCGCCTCGAGGTCCTGATTCATCCCCAGAGCATCGTGCACTCGATGGTCGAGTATGTCGACGGCTCGCTGCTCGCCCAGTTGGGCAATCCCGATATGCGTACCCCGATTGCCCATGCGATGGCCTGGCCTGCGCGGATCGACAGTGGTGTCTCGATGCTCGACCTGGCTGCACACGGCCGCCTCGATTTCGAGTTGCCCGATCCGGCGCGTTTTCCCTGTCTCAGGCTGGCCCGTGAGGCGCTGTCGGCCGGTGCGGCGGCACCCTGTGTCCTCAATGCTGCCAACGAAATCGCGGTCGACGCCTTTCTCGACCGGCGCCTTGGTTTTACCGATATTTTCCGCATCTGCGAGGCAACGCTCGACGAACTGGGCCGTGCCGCTGCGCCGGCTGATACCGAGTCCGTCCTCGCGCTCGATGCTGCGGCACGCGCCGCGGCCACCCTTCATCTCTCCAGGCTAGCCACATGATCACGACTCTGATCGCTTTTCTCTTTGCACTGGCCGTGCTGGTTTTCGTGCACGAGCTCGGGCATTACCTCGTTGCCCGCTGGTGCGGAGTCAAGGTGCTGCGTTTTTCGATCGGCTTCGGCAAACCGCTGCTGAAATTCACCGTCGGTCCGGACAAGACCGAATGGTCGGTGTCACCGATTCCCCTGGGCGGCTACGTCAAGATGCTCGATGAGCGGGAGAACGGTGAGGGCTCCGTGCCCGAGAGCGAACTTCATCGTGCCTTCAATCGCCAGTCGCTGGCCAAACGCGCTGCGATCGTGATCGCCGGGCCACTGGCGAACTTTCTGCTCGCGATTGCGCTGTATGCCGGCCTCGGCATGCTGGGAACCGAAGAGCCCGCCGCGGTCATGGGTGAGCCTGCCGCCTCGACGGCAGCGGCCGCTGCCGGTCTTCGCGAGGGCGATCGGGTGATCGCCCTTGACGGCGGTGAGGTAAGCGCTGTCTCGGTCCTCAGGCTGCGGATGATCGATGCCGTCGTCGAGCGCCGACCTGCGCAACTGACGGTCCAGCGTGCCGGTCAGACCGTGACCCTCAGCCTTGCCACCGATGGCCTGCCGGCCGGCGAACTCGACAAGGACTTCATGCGCACGCTCGGGCTTGAGCTCACCGGCGGCGTCGTGACGGTTGGGTCGGTGACACCCGACGGAAGCGCTGCGCGGGCCGGTTTGCGCGCCGCCGATGAAGTGATCGCGGTGCAGTCGCGTCCGGTCACGCGTGCGACCGATCTGATCGATGTCCTGCGCGAGAGTGCCGGGCGTGAGGTGCCGATCGAAATCCGGCGCGGTGGTGTCGAGCAGCGAATCGTCGTTGTCCCGCAGGCGAGCGCCTCGGAGCGCGCCGAAGATAACGGCCGCATGATCGGGCGAATTGGCGCGTCTTTGCAGAACCGCTTTGAGATGGTTCGGGTCGATCGCGGTCCGCTCGACGCCATCGCCTACGGCGTGCGTCAGACCTGGGAGATGTCCTGGTTCTCGCTTCGCATGCTGGGCAAGATGCTGATGGGTGAGCTTTCCTGGCGCAATCTGAGCGGCCCGGTCGCGATCGCCGACTATGCCGGTCAATCGGCCAAAGTCGGTGCGGTGGCCTATATCGCGTTTCTGGCGCTGATCAGTGTCAGCCTCGGGGTTCTCAATCTGCTGCCGGTCCCGGTGCTCGATGGAGGCCATTTGGTATATTACGGACTCGAGGCGATCAAGGGTCGGCCACTGTCGGAGCGCTTCCTCCAGGTGACCCAGAAAGCGGGTCTTGTGGCGATCGTCGGTCTGATGGCCGTGGCGCTGTTCAACGATCTGAGCAGGCTGTTCGGCGGTTGAAGCGCCGGGTTCGTCTCCCCCTTCAACCAGGAGTTTCATGCGCTTTTTTTTGAAATCCGTGCTGGCGCTCGTCATGAGTTTGGTCGGCCAGATTGCCTCGGCGTTTGATCCCTTCACCATCAGCGACATCCGACTGGTTGGTATTCAGCGTGTCGAGCCCGGCACGGTCTTCGGCTATCTGCCGATCAAGGTTGGTGAGCAACTCGACGATGCCGGCGCGTCTCGCGCGGTACGTGCCTTGTATGCCACCGGTTTTTTCAACGACGTGCGTTTCGAAGTCGACAAGGATGTGCTGGTCATCTATCTGACCGAGCGTCCGACGATTGCGTCGGTCGAGGTCAGTGGCGCCAAGGACATCTCGAGCGAAGTGCTGCTCAAGGCGCTGAAAGATCTCGGTCTCGGTGAGTCGCGCATTTTCGACCGTGCACTGCTCGATCGCGCAGATCAGGAAATCAAGCGCCAATACCTGGCCCGAGGACGCTATTCGGCCACTGTGACACCGACGGTCACGCCGCTTGAACGAAACAGGGTGGCGGTCTCGCTGTCGATTGATGAAGGTGACATCGCCAAGATCACGCAGATCCGGATCGTCGGCAACAAGGCCTTCACCGAGAGTGAGCTTCTTGAAGAGCTGACCCTGACCACGCCGACCTGGTTGAGCTGGTACACCAAGTCCGATCAATACGCCCGTGAAAAACTCGCCGGCGATCTCGAGCGCCTGCGATCTTTCTATCTCAATCGCGGCTTCCTCGAGTTTTCGATCGACTCGACCCAGGTCTCGATCGATGCCGACCGGGAAGGCGTTTACATCACCGCCAACATCACCGAAGGCGAGCGCTACACCGTCACCGGTTTCAAATTCAGTGGCAACACCATGGGCCGCGACGCCGAATTGGCCGCACTCATGCTGTTGCGACCGGGTCAGGTGTTTTCGGGTCAGGCGCTCAATGAATCGACGCGAACCATGACCGAGCTGTATGGCTCCATCGGTTATGCCTTTGCCAACGTGAACGCCTTGCCCGATATCGATCGCGAAAAGCGCACGGTCTTTTTCAATGTCTCGATTGATCCGGGTCGGCGTGTCTATGTCCGGCGGATCAATATTTCAGGCAATGCCAAGAGCCGCGACGAGGTGATCCGTCGCGAGTTGCGCCAGTTCGAGAGCGCCTGGTATGACACCGACAAGATTCGACTGTCGCGAGAAAGGCTGGTGCGGCTTGGCTATCTCACCAATGTGACGATCGATACCGTGCCGGTGCCGGATGCGCCCGATCAGGTCGATCTGAACGTCAATGTCGTCGAGCGCTCCACCGGTACCTTCATGCTCGGCGTCGGGTTTTCGAGCGCCGACAAGGTCATTCTGACCGCAAGTGTTGTTCAGCAGAACTGGCTGGGCACCGGCAAATCGGTCGGTCTGACGCTCAACACCGGCCGAACCCAGCAGACGATCGATTTCAATGTGACCGATCCGTATTTCACTCCCGACGGTGTCTCACGGTCTTTCAATGTCTTTACCCGCAACATCAATGCGCAAGCGCTCGGCCTGGGCGACTATCAGCTTCGCACCACGGGTTTTGGCATGCGGTTCGGCGTGCCTTATACCGAGCTCGAT
>Ga0114962_10003959_pt1 | contig 11893 bp, 13 predicted proteins | sample C_130820_MF_Meta_FD_87017 | JGI IMG/M metagenome (GOLD analysis project Ga0114962, IMG submission 87017) | Freshwater microbial communities from Lake Croche, Canada to study carbon cycling - C_130820_MF_MetaG | ecosystem: Environmental > Aquatic > Freshwater > Lake | place: Lake Croche, Canada... | reverse complement strand
CATGCTGATTGTGAAGTCACCGCCTGTGTAGATCGACGGAACTTTCGCAGAAATAGGGACAGGACTCCTTGCATCGGCCTCATTCTGCAGGAGTTGCACATAGGTAGGATCCGCTGCAGGATAGATGTAGCTGTAGATAACATAGAGCAGGATGAGTGCCAACACAATGAACACAACGGTGCCGATCATGCTGCCGTTATTCTGGACAAATGCGGTTGCCTGATCCATCTTCTACTGAAGGAGTCCGAATTACTGATAGGGAAACTCCCAAATCTGAGAGGGGGACGCCGTAGGAGAGGATCCATTACAACTGCCGCTGGGGCAAAATAGATTCGGGGAAAAAAGTGCACTGAAAAGGGATTTTGTAAGAAGGGGTCGGCCCTGAGAATCGGACACAGAGGTATAGTTATCGGCTACCTCCCCCATGGTCAAACGCCGGGGCCACGATTGGATATAAGCGATCTGGCCCATGATTCCATTGGGAACCTTTGTGATCGAGGAGGTAGATGTATAGGGCATGTTCCGAAGCGTAACAGATTCCGCCAGAACGCCGTTGATATAAAAATCAAAGCTGCGTCCCTCAAAGGTCATTGTAATCTGGGTCCATCGTTGCATCGGGACATTGGTGAGTGTCACCCCCTGTGAATCAGCGGGAGTGCCACTAATATCCATGATTTGTGAGACATCCCAGCGGAGACGCTCATAGCCGGCATTATACCCCAGAGTCCATACACCGGGCCATGTTAACAGGAGGGTGCCTGCTACCCGCATGTCGGGGACAGCGGTGATATTCAGGAAAAAGGAAAGGGTATAACTATTCTTGAGGGTTGTGCGGGTGACGGAGCGATCTACAATGACAAGATTGTTTGGAGAAAATAAATCGATGGGGCCTTCGACGCTTACTGCAGGGGCCGATTGGCCCGATTTTACAGCATAGAAAATCAAGATCGTGATGGCGATCAGCACGACTACGATCGTCACAACGGGAATATAGAACGGCACTCCTGTTGCAGCTGTAAAGGCCCCAGGGGCACCTCCTAATGTTTTTGTTATGAAGCCTGGTGGTGACCATGCCGCCATATCCTCTATTGTTAGGGCATCATCTTCTTTGCTAACGGATGAGTCGGGCACGTGGCAGGAAGATCGGTGGAACTAAAGGATCCTCCACTGCACATCTTGATGAAATCGCCTGATGAGAGTGGGGATGGCCATAGCTGGAGATTCTTGACCAGGCCAATGAAGGGAAACGCACAATAGCGCCCAAACCACTGATTCATATGGGCCGGCAAATACGGAGTTCCTGTAAGAATCATGGTCGTATATAGTTTACAGTTGACATAGATTTCTACGGTCTTGTTATTACAGATCAGGCCAATCGTAAGCGGAGTATTCAGTGGCAAGTTCTCAATGGTCGAACTTTCCAGAAGCAGATTGGTATCGCCTTTTGCATCAACGGGGCGGCTCTTTGTATGAATCATCACTTGGAGATCATTCTTGAAGGTATCTAGCATGAGGCCTGGATTCATCAAATCGGGAAGTCCGGTTGCAGCATAGCTGGGGTCTGTTGTAGGGACTGGAAGATCGCCGGGTGTAATACCGGCATGCCCAGACGGTCCTGCAGTTGATGAGGAAATGCCACAGGAGTTTGATCCACGATGAAGGATATGGCGAAATTTGCCGAGGGACTCGCCACGACTATCGGTCAAGATCATCTGGATTGACATGGAATAGGAGGAGGCTGCGATGGTAGGGGAGAGTGATTCCGGGACCATCAGATTCTCAGCATCTGGCGGAATAGTTGACCAAAAGGTCTGGCCAGACCTAGCAATCGCGGAGGGACCCATTAGGGGGTTCATGGGAAGGAATGGATAGAAAGCATCGGTGATTAAGAGAATCACGGAAATGAGCACACCCAGAAAGAGAGCGTAGATTATATACATGCCTCCGTAGGCATTGAGGGTTGTGCCAATGGATCCAAGTGCAGATCCGACTCCTAGGAAGGGAGCTGCTCCTAGCCCTCCTGGAGACGGTCGCACAGCTGGAATCGCAGGTGCAATGCCAGGGGGAAGAATAGGGCGTATGGGTCCTAGTCCTACTGGTGGTCCTACCGCTGGTCCTACCGCTGGTCCTACCGCTCGCATCCTCTGTAGAACACTCGGATTTTAGACAAGTCGCTCTTTCATTGTCTTCTTCCCATGACAGTTCCTGCAGAGAGCAATCAGGTTCTCGAGTTCATTGGTGCCTCCTTGAAAGAGTGCGAGTTTGTGATCAACTTCATAGGATTCATCAAGGGTTTGACTACAGTGCCCACAGACCCATTTCTGATCAGCGGCCACCTTCTTCTTCATGAGGCCAGTGACGTTTCGTTTTTCCTTTGTTGAGGATCGAAGAGCCGGGTCCAGCAAGACCTGTTTTGCAAGACCCAGTGTATCGGAGGGATTCTGATACAGAAAATAGACTAGGACCGCCAGGCCTCCTACGAGCCGAAGGGTCCAGGTCCAGTCAGTGAGCCATTGGAGTGCTTGTCGGCCATAGAGTTCGTATAAAATCCAGATGGTCACTAGGAGGCCAAGGGTTAGCTCGGCTTCAAACATGCTCTATTGTCCTCTGCCTTTTCTTTGCATCTACAAATGCCAATGAGAAGGAAGAGTATGCCGACTGTCAATAGGAAGAGGGAGAGGGAGGCGGAGTCTAAGAATGTCATGTATCTTGGTAAGGGGTGCATCCTTCGGGATCACTTTTTTGCTGGATGCTCGGGGAGTGGCTCTCGTTCAAAGAGGCCGCCGTCACGCCACATCTATTTTCCTGCCTAAACAAGAGGTGCTCCTAAAATCATAGTATGTTTAACCCCATTACCATTCGGATTATGCGGCGGCATCACACGGAACAAACACCAGAGTTTGATGATAAGATTACGATTACAAAGCTTACTGAGAATAAACTTAAAATAATGTATATTGAAAAGTCGGGGCCAGACACGATTATAGATGTCTCCTATATGGGCTACTATCAGTTCATGGCCTATATGAATCGGATTTTGTATATGCTCATTATCGATGAAGATCCATTTCTTTCTATACAGTTTATGGTGCCAGGATATCCATCTACGTTGATTATGATTCCCAATCTCAAAGAGCGTGTTATGCTGCTCTTGGAGCTGCTGTGGTCCACGTGTGTTACATGGCCCTCTGCGCGGAGTGAGTGATGGTTGCATTACTTCTTATAAGAATACCAGATGAGCGCTCCGAGCGCAGTCAGAGCCACAAGGGTGCCAGTCGTATGTAGAACTGCACGGAGATAGAGATCCTGCATCTTTGCATCTGCAATTTCCGATGTCGGATTTGCGGGTGGCATAGGAAGACCGCGATCCGCCATTTCCTGATAGCGCTTGTAAAACTCATCGACGGTTATTTCTGGTTTACCGAGTTTTGCATTGACACGATTGTGTGCGGTCACATTCCATTCAATGAGTGATTTCCGATTGTCGAGCCAGTTTTCCACAGGGGCAGCTTCCAGGATCTCGGCAAAATGCTGTCGACAGATAGGGCATGGAAGCAGAAATACCATGGACTTGTAGAACTCTTTGGCAGCCCGTTTCTCTGCATAGGAGGGCTCTTCCGGGTAGGCCAGCGCAACAATATGGAGTGTGCCCCAAAAGACAGGTCCCCATACTTCGGGGGGTAGTCGCATCCTTATAAAGGGTTGCGGTTTCGCTAAGAGTTGTATGCCGCATAGGCCAGTCCATACCCAACAAAGAACTGTGCTAGTTTGTAAAGTGTATACAGGATAGAGTTCCCACGCCGGATCTCCATTGTGAATACGAAAAAGCGCACTCCTAGGACAAGCTGCAAGAGCTGATAGACTACAAAGAGTCCAATCAAGATCGGATAGAAATAGGAGATGGCACCACCGACTACATGAATCGCCATATAGAGTGGCGGTGTCTGATACATTCCTACATAGCCCTTTTATTTTAGTGAGGTCCTAAACAGACGGTATGTCAGCTGGTGTAAGGGACCCCATGACGTGCAGTAACTGTGGTAAACCAGGACACTTCTTCCGTGAATGTGGCGAACCGATTACATCACTCGGTATTATTCCATTTCGAAGAGTGGAGTCCATCCTCCAATGGCTTCTTATTCGCCGGCGCGACTCGCTCGGCTTTATCGAAATTATGCGTGGGAAATATGATACTGCTACAACGCTACAGTCCCTGATTGATCAGACCACGCTGGGGGAACGAGAGCGACTGAAGACCCGCACCTTTCCTGAGTTGTGGCGCGATCTCTGGAATGGCCCGGCTTCCCGTCGCTATCATGCCGAGTATGAATATGCAAAGATGAAATTCGACCAGATGCATACGGGCACCTTTGCGGCGGCCTGTGCCGCCTCCCCTACATCATGGATGGAACCTGAATGGGGATTCCCGAAAGGTCGACGATCCTCTACCGAAGGCGAACTGGCCTGTGCTCTTCGCGAAACATATGAAGAGGCGGGGATTGCCAAGAAAGATCTAGTGATTCTAGAAGATCAAGAGCCACTTCTGGAAGAGTTCAAAGGCAGTAATGGCGTGTCCTATCGTCATCGCTATTGGTTGGGTCGTGTTGATCCTGCGACCGTCGTGCGACTTGACCCCATGAATATCGATCAGGCCCGTGAAATCGGAGATGTGCGATGGTGCTCTTCAGACGAAGCAGATGCACTCATCAGACCCTACAATGTAGAAAAACGGGCAGTCCTTCACCGCGCGATCACGCTTGTGCGATCACTCTCGTCTGAATGAAATATGGGATACCAATAGGGGAATGGCGACTGAATCCAAGGAAGAAGGTGTAACGCCGTTAGAACGATTGCCGACGGATCGCCTTCTATCAGAACACTGGGACTCTGAACGGGCGTTAAGTGTGCGCGATCGTATTGTTGGTCTCTTGAAAACGCGGGAGCGCACAGAGGGTGCCGCTGCGACGTGGCCCTCGGAAGCGATACATGCGTATGAGGAGGCGGCGGGTCTCTATCCCGACCCGGAAGATCCAGCCTTTGCCGCACGACTCTTTTCAAAACGGGAGTTCTATGAAGCGCGGGCTATCTCCGCATCCATTCTGGAGGGGCAGACCGATCCCTGTGCTTCCGCGGCGGCGGCGCGGGTCTTTGAACTTACACCGGTTCAGCGGATTGTGAGTCGGTTTCTACATCCGTCGACGCCCTACAATGGAATGCTTCTGTTTCACGGCGTCGGGGTAGGCAAGACCTGTTCTGCGGTAACGATCGCGGAACAGTTTCTGGAAATGGCGCCGCATATGAAGGTGATTGTATTAGCACCGCATGCACTACAGGATAACTTTAAGAATACGATTTTCGATGCGGATAAGATTGAATGGATCCCGTCCTCTGATGGGACTGGCGGCCAATGGTCTTCCAAACAGTGCACGGGGACCTCCTATCTGGAACGCCTCAATCTTATGGAGGTAAATGATTTGCGCAAAGTGCAGTATCAGGTCGATGAAGACAAGCGGAAGCGCTATGTGGTGACGGGCTACCAGGCGTTCGCCAACTGGATCACGCGAACATTGACAGCGGAAATCGGGGCGGGGCTGGTGGATCCAGACCTGAGAAGAGCAGCAGAGGATGATATCCTCCGTCGTCTTTTTACGGATCATTTGATTATTGTGGATGAAGCTCACAATCTCCGTGATACATCTGCAGAAGGCTTTGCGGCAGATGAGTCTCCTGCGACGGGGGAGGCTGGTGAAAATAGGGGTGGACAGAATCTCCATCCTTTCTTGAAACGTATCGCTCTCTTGGCAGAGGGGCTGCGGCTTGTGCTGATGACTGCAACACCGATGTATAACACTGCCCCTGAGATTCTGCGGCTCTTGAACTATCTTATTATGAATGATACAAAATCGGAACGTATGCAGATTCCGCCCTCTCTCTTTGGCCCGAATGATGAACTACGTCCTGGCGGTGCAATGAAAGCGCTGGAGCGTGCGGCGCGCAAATATGTGAGTTATATGCGGGGTGAAAATCCCTTTACCTTCCCGCTTCGTCTCACTCCTGCAGCTGCAGGAGCTAACGGGGCTGCAGAACTGACAAGTCGCTGGCCTTCTGTATCGGCTACCAAGACACCGGTAGATTTTTCGATGCCGGGTGTGAGAGAGGCATTGAATGCTATGCCGATTGTGTTTACGGAACCGATTCCTGGTTCGCCGCCGGAGCGACTCCTGCGGGCTGGAACTGCAACTGCAACTGCAACTGCAGCAGCAGCAACAGCAACAGCAACAACAACAACAGCAGTAACAACAACAACTACAAGTGCGATGCTCGATCTGCGTATGCAAATGGCCAACATCAGCTATCCTAACTCCTTGTATGGCACAACTGGATGGGAGTCAGTGTTTAGTGCCGTCTCACAGCAGGCCTCGATCTGGAAACTCCAGTGTTTCAGCCCCAAGGCAGGATTTGACGTGGATACGGTATTTAGTGGTGAAGGACTACGGGTGCATTGTCCCAAGATTCATCGTGTTGTGAACTCTGTCAAGAAGGCGCGCGGAATCTGTTTTGTCTACAGCCGGTATATCAAAGCGGGGGCACAGCCCCTAGCGATTGCACTTGAGCGAGCGGGATTCCAACGCCGGCTGGCCGATGGCACCGTGGCACCGCTTCTTGTGGGATCCGGAGTCACCCCTGTTGCACCCATCTGTGCGATCTGCGGTTCGCAGGATGGCACGGCTCACAACCCGGATCATCCCTTCCGACCAGCCTACTATATCTTGCTCACCTCCAACACAAGTGTCACACCGGCCTTTAAGGGACTCATTAAGCGCGCAACTACCTGGCCGGAAGATCCAGAGTTCGGCCCGCTTGGCTCCCAGGTGAAAGTGATTATTGGATCGCAGGTGGCCTCTGAAGGGCTCGATCTAAAGTGCGTGCGTGAGATGCACGTGCTAGATGCATGGTATCACTTGAATCGCACAGATCAGATTATTGGGCGCGCTATTCGCTACTGCAGCCATACGGCACTTCGCTCAGTGGAGCAACGCGATCGTGTGTCTCCGATGGCCTATAACAACTGTCTCATCTATTTGCACGCACTCATGATTCCTGAGTTTGAAACAGCGGACTTGTATGCCTATCGGCTTGCGATCCAGAAGGCGCTCATGGTGGGGCACGTGCAGCGACTCATCAAGAAGAATGCATTTGACTGCAATCTCGAGTTGGAGGCTATCTCATTTGTGGGGCTTACGGATCGGCCGCAGATTGATGCACAGGGATTTGTAAGGGAAGGCTCTCTGAACGATCAGGATTTCACTACCTACTGTGACTATCAGGCCTGCAAGCATGAATGTGCTGTGACCGTGGCGCGGTCAGAGGAAGAGGGTCTTCGGTTAGATCTCAGCACATTCGGGGTTGCTGATGCACGGACCATTGTGCGGAACAGTCAGGATAAGGTGCGGGCACTGTTTTATAATCCTGAGAAACCGGAAGAGAGACGGATTATGATTCCTGAGTCCATGGCGCAAGATGCATTTTCGGGTCTGCCATGGGAGATTCGGTCGGCAGCGCTTCTGGAACTGCTGGATCCTCGTGCATTCCAACTGACCCATAAGGATGGTCTTCGGGGCTATCTTGTAAAGAAGGCGGGATACCTTGTATTTCAACCTGCCGCTGTTACAGATACGGAGATCCCCATCACGATGCGTTATGCACGGGCCTTTCAGATTCGTCGTCATGTTATGAAGCCAGCACCGATGTTGCTAGAAGCAGCTGGAGCAGCAGCTGGAGGAGAGCCATCTGCATCTGCATCTGCATCTGCAGCTGCTGCTGCAGCAGGACCTGGCCCCCGAGTAGCACCACTCCCTCTTTCTAGTTCCTCCTACCTTCCCCTCTGGCCCACTTGGACAGCCTTTGTGACTGGCGCGGGACCGATCCCCGTTAGTAAAGCCATTCCCTCCTTCTGGTCCTGGCTCATGCGACAGTATGCATCCATTCCCGAAGCACGTAGCGTAGCGCTCCGCTGGTTTTATGAGAAGCTGACCACCTATGAGGAACGCATGTCTCTCTGCGAACGAGCGATTGAGACAAAAGAAGAGCCGCTCTTCTCTACCCTACGACCTGATCTCATGATCTCATCTACTGTGACGGCTTACCGTGTCTATAATCCAGAGTCTAACTCGGTCGAGACTCGCTGTGGTTCTACTGATGGAGGTGGCTTCGCCCCCTGCAGTTCCAAGATTGCAGAGCTAATCGCAGCGCGTCTGGGTCCTGGCGCCCTGGCGATTCCAGAAGATGTCGGCACGATCCTCGGCTTCCTGGCTCTAAAAGAAGGGGGCCTCGTCTTCAAGACACTTGATACCACCAAGAAACTGACAGCAAGCACTGTGGGGGCCGAATGTGGCAACACATCCCAGCTCAAGGAGCATCATCCCCGTATTACGACGCTACATGCTGCAGCCGCAACAGATCCTCGTCTAGGCCCCCTTCTGCTGCCCGATTCAGTGGAATCCTTTGAACCGATCAAAGCGGGTGCCAAGGGGCGCATGGCCGCCGGCGGCCCCGAGCATATGCGGGACATCACCCATCAGCCTCTCTGTCTCTATATGGAGTTCTTGACACGCATTCTGGATGCAGTTCGACTTGGAGGAAAACGATGGTATTTGAGCCCGATAGAAGCACTGGCCGTTGATCGGTTTCGTGGCAAGAAAGTATGAACCACAATCTAAAACCAAAAACGTGACACCCGGTAGCGATGACGTCTCGGCCTACAACGAACATGCCGCTATTTCAGACCGTCTTTATTGATCAACGCGTAGCGCTCAAACCATCCGAGTTCCGTGACGCGATCTCCGATTTAGATAGCTATCTCCTGACCGCCATGCGAAAAGGAGTGGAGGGCTCGTGTAATGCACAGGGCTATGTGAAGCCTGGCTCTATGCAGATTCTGGCGCGCAGCATGGGACAGGCGGAACACTGTCGCTTTACGGGCGACTATATCTTCTATTGCAAAGTGCGTATGGAGTGCCTGATGCCCTACGATGGAATGCTCATAGAAGGACAGGTATTAAAAGCCAACAAACTGGGGGCCTATGTGCTTGTCACAGAGGGAAAGAAGCGCCTGGAGGCCATGCGGATTCTCTTACCACGGGATCTCCATATGGCGAATGCAGCCTTTGATAGTCTGAAGGTGGGAGACAATGTGCGGGTCAAGGTGATGCAAACACGGTTTCAGGTGAATGATGCCTTTATTAATGCCGTGGGAACCTTTGAGGGGTCCCTTGGGTCTTCCGGTCCGGTGGATCCTCTAAAGTCTGCACTGGCATCGTCAGCGGTGATTGGTGCCATTACAGCCTAAGAGATGACTACTAAACCACACTAGCAATGACAGAACTCGATCTCTTTATCCAGGATTTTGTTACGAATAACAAACTCCTTGGTCAAACCCTGGATTGGAGCACACTGGTGAACCGTCGGTTTGTCGAAACGCCGGGTCGCAAGATCTTTTCATTTCTAAGTGGTGGGAAGGAATCGCTGGTGATCGGCGAGCTCCTCAAGTATCCGGATGCAGAGTGGTTTCGGCTCGCGTTTGACAGAGTGCTCCCTTCGGGGTCTGGAGAGCAGCGCTTTGACTGTCTTCGCATGATGCACCAACCCACTCACTATGAAATGGACGTTGTAACCCTGGAGGATTCCGTGACGATCAAACTGCTGACACGGCATCGCGGGCTCGTGAATGTGGTGCTTGTGATCCGCTCATTGAATCAATCGCCTGAGAACCCCTTTTTGTATTGATGCCTCTATGCGGTTAGACACTAGGAAACCATCCCGCGACCTCTTTTAGGATGGCTGCCCCCTTGTCCAAAGAGGAGTATGAGCGCCGTAGCGCCTTTTGCGCAATGTTAAAGACTATGGAAAAAACTGAGTTTATAGAAATTGCGCGTATTCTGAAGAAGCATAATGTGCCTGTGTCGGAAAATCGCAGCGGGCTCTTCTTTGATCTGGCCACTATTTCGCAGGAAATATTTGATGAAATTCTGAAGTTCAGGGAGTTTGTCAATAAGAATACAAAGGAACTCGAAAAGCGCGATAAGCTGCTAGCGGCTAAAGGGTGCACCATGAAGTAATACAATGAAGAAGCACGAAGCCATGTCTGTCCCCTGGGAAGATCTTAGCGCAGCGGCCCTTGTGAATCCTACCCGGTACACCTCCTTGCTGGGTCCGGCATCTCTCAGTGTCAACTCGATGCCGATACACGATAAAGAGATATCGTGGCTTGGGTGTCCCGGATTTACAGAAGATCCTACCTTTGTCATCTCGGATGCAGTGAGTCTCGCTCTCTGGCTTCGTGATCCATTATTTCGGACAGCAACCCCCTCTGTCAGACGGGCGATGGAAAAGGAGGAGGCAGCGTTCCTGTTGCATTCTTCGGAGACTGCGTGGAAGGAGCGGGGAGGGAAGGCTCGTGGATGGGTGCGCAAGCATTTGGAGGAGGATCTCCGGACTCGTGCTGCAGGAGGGGATCCCGAGATCGATGCATGGGAGCAGGTGCGCCTTGTCAAACGCAAGGCGCAGCTAGTAGATTATATCTGCGTGATGCGATCGATGCGCCTGGGTCTCTGGTGGCCGGATCATAAGAATGTTACCATGATTGGGATTGGAAAGGAGGTGGTGCAGATGAACTGCTCCTCCTCCCGTCTTCTGATTGGCCCTGCAGGTGAGTTCAAGATGGCGGCAGCGGGATGGCCTTCCTTGGTGACCAACGCCAACCTAGCCGGTGATATCAGCTGGATTGTGCCGGCCAATGCCCCGTCCAGTGGCTCCTTGACCGTGGCGCAGATACATGAACAGCTGACTGCACTAACCCCTGGAAGGGCACGTGTTACGGGAAATCGGGCGAGTCTGTGGTCTCTTCTGCAGCAGCAACTAGTGTATAAGGATATTGAGACGATACTATCCGCATAACATAGTGGCAGATTTCACTCATGCAGTAGTGTTATGCTACTAGGCGAGTCGCTTACGCGTTTGTCGCTCCATTTTCTTATACAGTCCCTTTACGAACTTACGCTGGTGAACTTTCTTTCGTTCCACCTGATTCAGAGATTCTGATTCAGTTGAAATGACCTTGCCATTCCGCAGAACACGCAGCGTTTTGCGGCCCTTGCCGTTCTTAAAGTTCACTTCGCGAAGAATGGTCATTGTGGGCTTTCCAGGAACTACTAAGGTTCGTTGTTCAGTGGAGATTACCTGAATCATTCTAGTAGTTGGTAAGAAATAAACATGCATAATCGATGAGAGGAGAAGGGTAGTTCTGGGCTCCTGCATAAAAACTAGTTCCATACTATAGTGTAGAGGATGTCGGGCCGTCTCTATTCACAGGAGGATCTAAAGCGTGCTTATGAAGATTTTAAAAAGTATTGCGAGACTGATACTAGATCCTTTTGGACTATTGTAGAGAATATGTATAAGGATGAAGATACAGACGAAGCGCAATATGGTTTTGAAACTACTGTAGCGGAAATCCATGCACCTAAGTATCCTTTCAACAAAGAGAATAAGCTAGATTCGTTTCCATTTTGTGAGAAGTCTTATTTGTATCACCTTATTCAAAGTATCCTGTGGAACACACCTGCACTGTTAAGCAAGCGCGCCTATCAGTATGGAGTGGGAGGATCGACACGAATAGATCTTACGGATGAGAATTTAAAAACTTTTTTCAGTGGAAAAGCGTGTTTCAGAACATTAGATCCTATTTTTAAAAGTAGACATTTTCGCTTTATTTATAAGATTATTACAAATACGTTTACCCGCGTTGACTGTGATATTTTACTTGCCAGGGCCAGTGGCGGTGCTTCTGCTGCAGCCAGTGGTGGTGCTTCTGCTGCAGCCAGTGGCGGTGCTT
>Ga0114962_10003958_pt1 | contig 11896 bp, 16 predicted proteins | sample C_130820_MF_Meta_FD_87017 | JGI IMG/M metagenome (GOLD analysis project Ga0114962, IMG submission 87017) | Freshwater microbial communities from Lake Croche, Canada to study carbon cycling - C_130820_MF_MetaG | ecosystem: Environmental > Aquatic > Freshwater > Lake | place: Lake Croche, Canada... | reverse complement strand
TCGCCAATCGGGCGTCTCATTATCCTTAAGCAATACTAGGGTAAAGTGGGTTGTGTCTGGAATCTTCTTGCGATAAGTGGCCCCAACCACATCTTCCTCGTGGAGGCACAGTTTAAGGAGATCCTCAGGTTTCCACCCAATATCAGAGTCAATCCAAACAAGATCATCCGCATCGGAAATAATAACTTCTTTGAGCATTCTATTGCGGGCCATCTGAATCACTGATTGGTTCGAAAACAAAATTGGGAATAAGTTTATGTCGTACTTTGCAAAGAGGCTAACCGACGCGGCCAAACTATTGGCGTAGTTGGCGGTGACGCCCCCATAGCACGGAGTTCCAATTGCAATGTTTCTCAAGTTATATTGCCCGCTTTGAGAAGAGCATAGGAAGCCATATTGTTCTTAGTGTATTTATTTGTACTTAAAGCGTCAGGGCCAAAGTTAATTGTTCTTATAACTACTCCGGTGGCTCGGCAATAAGTGGGAGCCTGCAAAGCTAAAGTTCTGGTGCCTGCTTTTCGTAGGGCATAACTCATAACACAATCGTCACCCAGGAAGTAAGCCTTCTGAATGTCAGGCATACTGGCAAACTGTTGTGGTGTGGTTGAAACCCAAAGGTTCATCGGAGGAAGATCTTTGCGCCGACAAATAACTCCGCCAAATCCTTCTAGGATCTCGGCATCCGCGCCAGTCCTAGTCACTGCTTCATATACCGTATTGTTATTAGCCATATTGAAAGCCATCATACCAACAGCGGTTTTAGGTTGAGCGGCGCAAGCCGCCAGAAGAGACTCAACCATGGACTCGCCATATTCCATATCGTCATCACACCAAACAATAAAAGCGCTGGGGTCCTGCTCGACTTGCATAGCACCTATGAACTTGGTTGCTGGGCCGTAATCCTTGGTTTGATGGATTTCAATCTTGCCGTCGTCAACTAGTTGCTGAAGTTCTTTAGGTATCTTATCAAACTTATCGCCTGTCCTAGCAATTTGATCCGCAAGACTTAAGATAATCCTATTGGCTGGTCTCTTTTGTTTTAGCAGGCTAGAAATAGTCGGCATAATCTTGCCAATTCGAACGGGTGTGGTGGTCAAGCCAATAACAACTTTGCTATTCGTTGTATCCTCAGAATGGGAATCAATATGAGATAAAAAATCAATACATTCTCCGGTGTATATGTGGCCACCAACATGCCCGCATGAAAGCGTGGTATCTATGTAGATACGGAAACTGCCCCCAATTAACTTGCGGCAAGCGGTAAAGTCTTCCGAAACTACGGCTTTGGCGGAAGCGTCGAGCTTTATCTCGAATACATGACTAAGTTCTATGTTATCTTGCGACTTGTACTTCTCGCTAGTATCAAACAAATACTTAATAGCCTTGGAGGACATCTTTAGAAAGCCGGTGCCGATATGGTTAACCTCTAGCAAACCATCTGCATTGGGTTTTAGCATTCCGGGGATAAGCTGGAAGTTAAACTCAACTCTGTTCGGTATTTTCTTGCGGCAAGGTATGCCCACAATATCTTCCTTGTGCTTCAAGATCCTAATCAAATCCTTGGAGTCCCAAGCCATATCGGAATCAATCCATAGAATATCGTCTACGCCGCGGTTGATCGCTTCTCTTAGCAAGATGTCCCTGGCAATGGGTAATAAAGATTGATGCTGAAGAATAAAAACATCTAGGGTTATATCCTCAATCAAACATTCTAAGGTGGACTGCAAAAGGCTTTGGCAGTAGTGAGCACTGACTTCGCCGCTAAAGGCCGGGGTGGCAACCATTGCTCGTCTCATTTCTTTTTGGTTTTCCTTTTCTTCTTACCGATCGGCGTTGTGCGATACCGAGCCATCTTGTACTCGGGGGCTGGTTTCCAAAGCCGGCAGTCAACGTCATATTCAACAGACTTGTTCATGGCCCAGTTGTAGAAGCCATAACCAAAGCCAGTGCGGCACATGATGTGACTCCATAAATCACCTACGTGAAAGAATAGACGGGCTAGGATTCGTTGCTTCATGGTAAGTTTATTTCCCTGTCTTCAAGCATAGAGTTAAGCTCGTCGCGGACATTCTCGTAGGCGTTAAGTTGATCGGGATCTGACACCTCATGTTTGATCTTCGAACGGAGAAAGATTCCGAGATCCGTAATGATCATGGCCAGGTCGTGGCCGTAGTTGGCGTATTTAAAACGGGTATCCTCCTCAGGGAGATTGAACTCAAGGGTTGCCTTCATCGTCCGGACAGTGTCTCAACTGTATTGATTTTTGTAAAGGACAAAGTGACCCATACCTTTAACAAGATCAACCCTTATTAAAGCTGCCGTATATATAAGTCTCTCAATCGTCCTATATGACGATTACTGGATATATGTCGCTGCCAACGACACATCCTCCGAACGTATACCAGTTATTAAGAATTCTTTACATGTCATCCGGTACGTGATAAGGAATCGGTAGTTTCCTATGCATATCCCTTTAGGGACACCTCTTACCCAAATAGGGTGGGGGTAAGGCCTTAGGGTGGGGGGTCAAAATAGGTACCCCCCACCCACTTTTTTAACCTTGGGTCCTTGTCTAAGTGTATGTTTACTATTAATATATAAAATATATAAGAATAAGAGGGTGGGAGGGGTCCCACTGGGTGGGGGTTCCCGAACTCCATGCCGAACATTCCAACCGCACACACACGCATATCCCCCAGACCCCAGCGAGTTCAAATTGACCCCCTAACCCCCACCCCCACACCCCTCGATTCATAGAATCTTCTCTCTCAACTACTTAGCTAAAATCCCTTGGGTGGGGGGTCCACAACCCATAAACCACAATAAAAGACCTAAGAATCAAATAGCTTAAGCTTCAACGACTTGCCCATTCGGCATGTCGCTTACGTAAGTCTCTTTGCTGAAAGCACAAGTGCTTCCACCTATCTATCAATATACTTACCCATCCACTCATCCAGTTCTGGTAGTTTTGGAGTCTCTATTGTTGGAACATGCACTGGGCGTAAGAATGTGGCGGTGCTCCCGTGCCTTGCTTCATGTATTACCCGAAGGATCTTCCACATCGGGATTACTTGAGTCCCAGACCCTAGCTTATTTGAGGATAGGAATCCCTTGGTTATGCCAACAAGGTACCCATTTTGGTCCATAACAGGCCCTCCTGAGAACCCATACTCCGTTTTAGATGATACGAGCATATTAGAAGAACCATCCTCAATGTAGGCCATTACAGCCCCAATACGCATGTCTGGGCGGGATAAGCAAGAATCTTTGCCGGCAGCCACTACAAACTCTCCCTTGATCCTATCAACTCCGCTCCGGTCTATCCTAAAAGGGATACCCTTGCTTCGGATTTTTATAATGGCTATATCGTCTTCCTCGCTAATAACCACCACATACCCCCGTTCATGGCGTGTTCCAAAAGAGATATCAACCCATTTACTTCTTTCAACTACGTGGGCGCAAGTTGCAATTGTGGCTCCGTCCTCCAAAAGAACGCCCCTACCCGTAACATTTGAGCTGGCGATTTCTACCGACGATTGCTCAACCGTTGCTTCCAACACATAAATGTTTTGCCCATGGATAGTCGACGAAAGAACGACCGCAAGAAACCCCAACACTCGAACCAAGCTACTGTTAAGAATATGCATATTGAACCCCCAAGTAACGCGGCAATCACCCCGAGAAACGTTTTAAGCAATGTGTCTTGCATCTTTTTGTCTCTCGTTTTTGACAAGGTCAGTTAAGGCTTTTGTGATCGCGTAGCTCACCAAAGCCTCCCTGTCTTTCTGAATGGCTTCCCACCCAGCTTCCGCCAACACTGCCACTGCTTCGTCGTCTATGTCAAGGTCTAATTCAACGTAGTCAACCTTACGTTCTGCTGTAATCCTTATAGAGGGTAGCTTTCCGATCTGTGGGGAGAATGGAACCCGCTGCGCCGATAAAATAGGTTTGTTCTTTTTCATGTATTTTCCTTTCCCCACAATCCTATCGGACATTGCTCGTGTGGCAACCAATGTTTTCCTTTGCCGCAGCCACACTTCAAACACTTCCCCATGCCTAGGTTTCCGTTCTCCTGCCAGAACTGGCACTTACGGCAGATGGCGAGGCGCCTCTCATAGACATGTTGTTGGACTTTCTTAAAGCCATTACCCATCCAATGGGCCATAGATTGGGCAAATTTAACCACCGGTTTTCCTCTGTTCATTAAATTTGCATAAGCTACCCCATCTACTACCAGATAATTTCCAACTACTTTTCCAATAGAAAAAAGATCTTCAATCGCCTTAGGATCAACTTTTCTTCTTCTCTCTAATTGTTCTATTGGAAAATTAAAGTGTTTCATCCATTAGCCTCCGGGTTAATACAAATATCCCTTAATTTAATTAAACCAGACCCACCAATGTTTCCAGCATCTGGTACGCTCCCATAAGGACCAAGTATCTCAAATATCCCCAGTGTCCCACAAAGGTTATTATGCACCAATTCCGATCTCCATTGGACAGCACAAACCTCACAAGGAATTAAATCCTCCTGCTTTATTACCGTATCAAAGGAGAATACATCTACTTCAGCACACTGACACGGCGGATCTCCAGGATCAGAAACATAATTTTTACAGAGCGCATTTATATTACCAATAAATTTTTCACTGCCATCTGGTTTTATAAGATAAAAATCAAAGCTACTGTCTTGAATTGCATTGCTATTTGTGTATTTAAACGTTATTATGCAAGACCCCCCACTTAATTCGCATGGGCAATAACAGTTTCCATCATCTTCATCTAATTTTTTTATAGTCGGTTTTTTATTTTTACTCACCGCCCCCAATCCTTGCGCCGCCATTATCGAATCTCCACCCATGGATGCGTTGGCATATTGCCTAGCGCAACCATAGCTTGACGTTCTGTCTTATAGAAAAGATCCACAACTGGAAGTTTACCGTGTGAGGCTTTCTTGGCAACAACTGCCGTACCCGTATCAATAGCCTTGAACTCCTTACCATCGACTACCACAGTACTTCCATAAGGTATGATCTTAGGATCGACCGCACATGACCTACCAGACTTTAGGGTATATCCAGTTGAGGATTGGAACCTCGATGTATCCGGATCTTGCCCGCACCAATAGGCGGTAAGCCTTACCTTGATCTTCTTAACTGGACGCTCTTTTGGACCATCTCCGGCATTGAGCGCCAAGACGGTGGGCAATAAAAGCATAGTTAGGGTTAATAGTATGGTACGGAAATTCATAACTAGACGCGTGGGTCTAGATTAAATAACCGGGTGGGGCTCGTCAATAGGGATCTTCCACAGCACCTTGCCATGGACAGTTACACGCTCAATCTTTTTAGTAGTCATTAGCTTGGCCAACCTCTGCCCCATCTTCTCCGGAGTGGAGGCATAATGCCTAGTAAGATTGGTTAAGTTGGTATCGTTGAGCATCTGGTTAAGTAACTGGGTAGCCGACCCACGCCAAGTAGTATCCTTTGGGTTAGCCCGGGTAAATCCCTCCATGAACTCGTCTAGTAATTCGGAGAACGCATGGTTGGGGTGGGTTGTACGAGTATCCTCAAGAATGTCCGCATGGTGGTAACACTTAACCTCGAATCTACTGGAGCTCCGCAACGAGTCTGGAATTTCCATATCGGTTAGCCACCTAGCAAATGCCGGTAGCTCCCCGTCAAGAATCCGCTGGAGTTCTTTGGAGTTGGGGAATACTGTACCCACAGCAGACGCTTTGAAGAGCATCAGCTTGTCCAATATGCTAGCGTCCGTGTAAGGCACAGCTCTCATAGAGTCAGGGTCATCATTGAGCGTTACAAACACTCGACCTGACCACTCAATGGTTGTTGGGTTCTTCCACATAGCGCGATACCGATGCCTACGATTAGCTACAAACTTCTTCACTGTATTGGAGAAAAGAAGGTGCTTCTCGTGGCTAGTAGACGCGATAGTATCATCAACGTTGAGAACACCGACCTCAAACATCTCCGCGTTGAACTCACTCTCACCCGAGATATGACCCGAAGCATCGCAACCTCCGCCCATCAGCCTGGAAACAATTTGAGTTCCCATCAGAGTCTTGCCGACTCCGACTGGCCCAGCGATAAAGATCGCCTGACCTTGGGATTGTTTGCCCTCTTTAGCCGATGTGTAGAAGTGATGTAGCCATGCTAAGAAGTATTCTAGCGAGTCATGTGGGTTAAAGAATCCGTCTAAGAATTTGGCAATCCATGGAAAACCATCTCCCCACTTCTCGCAAACTTCCAAGCGCGGTTCTAGAACCTTGACCCTAGATATATTGAGGATTTTCCTTGTCCCTAAATGGACAACTTCCTCTTTGCTGAATAGCATGGGGCCAGCTTCGTCAACACGACGAGTCTCTCGTACACGCAACATAGTTTGATCTACTTCGCACATACCACCACGTTGCATTGGCGCGAGGGATAGTCCGTAGATCCCAGCGATATCCTTGCGAGATGTTTCCTCGCTTGTATCCCGCCATGAACCTCCGCCGTCTTGCCTCCAATATCTTTTCCCATCGTAGTAGTAGTTCGCTAGTGGCGCTCCCAATCTATCTTCCTCAAACTCCTTGACCCAGCCAGAACCTAATATGTCTGACCAAGTGTAGAAGCTCTTGTCCTGGGAGAAGCTCACAATGCCGGTTGGAGTAACCACGCAAGCCGTTGGGTTATCCGAAGTCGGCGTCCAGAACGCATTCGTTCTAGTACCAACTTCTAGCTGGCCCAATAGTTTGTCTGGGTACAATTCCTGTACGCGATTACGTACGCGATCCATCGGGATCTCTACAGGGCCTTCCCCGCGGTACTTGTGATCTGCATCGATCGTGGCCGCGAACCAACTATATACTGTCTCCGTTCGCAGTGGTGTCTCACCAACTTTAGTGACGGGTAGATACCAAGCGTAGTACTGTTCCGGTTTGACGTGATTTTCATCAAGTCCCGGGAATATTCTTTTCGCCCCAAGCTCTTTAGCTACTCGCTTTAGAAACGCAGGAATCAGTCCAGCTGGAATTTGCATTGGCTCCTCAAACATCCACACCACCCGCGCTCCTCCACTCGGAGTTCTGTGGGCATACATGGGCTTGAGACCCGCCTTAGTCTTACCGCCGATACCAGAGATGAAGTCTTCGTTGGTCAACTCCGCATCGTAGTCAGCAATGAATGCGTGAATCCTTGCCGCGGGATTATCTTTGGTGACACGCATAGCTGCCGCGCGCCCTTCGAATCCGCTGACAAACATTCCATCAGTCGAGCTTTGAATGCCCCAATGCTTTGCCACATCAGGCTCCATGCTTGGCGGTTGGTTTATTTCCCCCTCCCACGGCGAGCAAGGACTAGCGATTGAGGAAGATAGATTAGGAATACGGTAGAGATTCATTTTTTGTACCTCACCGCATCTGTAGCTTCTGCTCCGATCGGACACCCCTCAAGCCAGTCTGGACAGACACTCATCAGGCGCTCAATTTCATCAGCTGGGGTAGAGTTGTCAACCTCGCAAATAGCCTCGTCATGCACATGCATAACCACGGGGCATCCAGCTTTCTCTAAACGTAGGACAGCATGACCCATAACGTCACGCGCTACAGCCTGTACTAAATTCTCGCAAAGCTTCCCGCCGTAGAATGGAATCTGTGGGCCACCGCGCTCGACGCAGGCCGTCCACGACGGCTTCCTGACTTTACCACTTTTGTCATACTTCTGTTTCTCAGGCCATTGCGACATGATGTTCCTGTATGTTAAAACTCGTCCACTCGGGAGTCCAACTTCAAGTTGCTTGTCCGCCTTGGCTCTTTGGAAATCCCCCTCAAGCTTTCTCCATAAACCCAAGATGGGTTGATTACGGTTTCTAAAGTCATTGACGAGTTGACCTGACTTTACTTCTGTCATGTCCAACCCGTATTGCATCTTAGCGATCAAGGCGAATTTTTTAGCCCCAGCGCCATAACCTAACCCAAGAACCATAGCCTTAACCAATTGGTATAGGGGGGCATCAGCTTTCTTTAATGTCCCCTTATCCCCGGTCCATAGCCCCATGTTCTTAGCAGCCGCCTCATAGATGCCATACCCGTTACGAACTGCCTCAAGCAACCCAGTATTGCCAGACAGCCAAGCAAGGACTCTAGGCTCAATCTGAGCTAAGTCGCAGATAATGAACTTTTTCCCATCTCGGGGTACAATGCAACCTCGCAAGTCTACGCCAAACATTTCGTTACGTGGAAGGTTCTGTACATTAAACTTTGCATCTCCAGACCAACGACCTGTGTGGGCGCCCATATACTTCATCCCGTAGGCCATAGTCCCGTCTGGGCGTATTCTATTCTGCATGACCTTTAGTTTTGCTAGCAAAGAGTTAGCCTTTCGCCAGTCACGCATAATGCCCACAAAAGGAATCTTATCCCCATAGGTCTTCTCCCACTCAGCGCATTCTTCAGAACTCTCCGCAAGAGAAGTCGGCCATGATATCCCAGCCTTAGCACATTCCCTTCGGAAGGCCTTAGTCGACAGGACAACACCATCGGTCTCGTCAATCCACGGGAGCTTGTTTTCTGATTCCCAAGTTACACGCTGTAGAGTTTTTACACCGTCTTTGACTGCGTTAGTATCAACTTGAATCCCTTTCCAGCCCATCTCAATTGTGTGCCTGGATAAAGCTCGCTCGTCCGGCAGCATCTGCCCCTGAAATTTAGTGTATATGTCCAAGCATGCTTTTGAATCCTGCCTAGCGTACTCGAGCACCTCAGCTCCAAACTGAGTGCCCTCCACATCACTCCATTTCTTCGAGTGCATTTTATCTCTAGGATCTTTGTCTATTTGCCTAGCCAAGAGTTCTCGAGAAGCCCCCAGCAAGTTCCTAGGTGCCCCAACTGCAACCGATAAATTTGCCGTGCAATCCCAAGCCGCCGGCTTTGCTTTGATTATGCCTTGCTCCCGCAGTCTTTCGACCACAGCACCATCGAAGCTATAGTTATGAGCTACCCATTGGCCACCCTCAATTTTATCCCAAGGTGCCGTTTTTGTGGGGCCTACGTAGTCAACATCTGGTCCCTGTATCGATACCATGTAGATATCGGATGAAGGGCTTCGCAGGTAGTGCCACTGCCCCATTGTTGTGATCGATGTTTCCTTATCGTAATATGTTTCAAAGTCAATTGCATATGTATTCATTTTCTTTTTTTAATCTCTTTATTTAAGAACATTTCCTCAAGGATCAGTAATCTTCCGAGCATATCGGAGATTTCAAGTGTGATCCTATCGTAAGTGTTCGGGATTTCTTTTCTATTTATTTTTCTATTATTTAATAATATTTCTAATGCATGGAGGATTATATCAGACAGCTCAGTAATCTTAACCCCCTGGTTAAGAAGTGTTGCATATTCAGCCTCTATTTCGCTACGTTCCTTACCCACGAATGGGTAAGGAATAATAACGAATTCTTCAGCCAGTTTATAGCTGGCTGATAACATTAGTCGACGATGATTACGGAATCCTTATCAACGGGGGTAACTCCGCCTTCCGGCTCGATTAACCCTTTATCAATGAGATATTCTTTAGTCATTGGAATTGATACCGGAATTCCATTCCTATTTAAAATAGGAGATTCTTCGTCAGCTCCACTTTTAGCTATCTTTTCCATTTTTCGAAAACCTTCTCCGCCAAGTAGACCATTTAAAAGATCTACCACATGAGGAAAAAGTCCTGAAAGGACATCTTTCTCAATCGGATTCGCATCAGAATCCCTTGGCAAAACCTCCACACTAATCTTATCTGTACCCACTTCATTTTTAATTTGAATACCAAGTTCAATCATTTTTATCTTCTTTCTGTTGTGGTAGTAGTTCGAGGACGGCAGCCCTCACCTTGTGACGAACGCCCGAGCATTCGTGTTCAAGATCGGCCAAGGATGTAAGAAGTTCCTGGCAGAACTCCCTTAATCCTTCGTTCTCATTTTCTAAACGACCATTCTCTCCCACAAGAGTATGTGCCGTTTTATGGTTTGCTTCTGCCAGATCAGTTACTCGCTTGTAAAATTGATGAACACGATGAATCTCTTGCTGCATAGATTTAGGCTGAGCCCTCATAGCATCTGCGTCAATGATCGAATCTATGATCATATGCGAGCCTCCGGGCTTAAAACAATGCATGGTTCCGTTGTATTCTTTAGGCATAAAAATCCTTCCTTTAAAAGATAGTCTAATTCTGCAACTATTTCTTGAGCTAGTCTATCGTTTTTTTGTTCTCTTCGATTTTCCACTTGACACCCTACCTTTCTTTTTCGGCATGGTTGTACTCTTCGTTTCTGTTTTGGGGGTTTCCAAATAAGGAAACCCAGTTTTTTTCCAAACCCAATGAAATATCATTTTTTTACTTCTCCTTTTCCTATTGCTAGTAGTTTCATAAATTGGTTCGCATGTTCCTCATCTACAAAAAATGATATTGAGCTCGTGCGCTCTGTTTCAGGATCTGCGCCAAAAACAACAGCGTTAAACCAAAGTTTACTTATTTTAACAAATACCCACAGTAAGAGTGTATCAATCATGTTATTTTTCCTCTTTTGCATTTAAACAGTAGGAAGGCGGCTCGTACTAAAGCCCGTTCTAGATGCGCAATGTAATCCTCGCCCTTTGAATCCGGTGTCGGCGCATTACCATCCAATTGCATCATGGCTTGGCAAACATGGTTGATTACCCTATCGGAGTTATACCTACGAGAGTCCTTATAAAACCACTCACCAAATAAACTTTTATCAGAACCTTTTTCCATAATTTTAGTGACAGTAGTGAAGGCTTCTGAAGCCACCTCATGAATTGAAGGCGGCACTATTTCGTTTTGATCCATATACCCCTTACTTGCGTTACATTTTGAAATTTTGACTCCAGCAGTTCAGAAAAGAACTTAAGCATTTGGCGGAGGACGTCCGGTGTTTCACGCGGCAGGACACACCTAACCTGTCGGCGCTTCTCGCGCCGCACCATTCCGGAACGTCTCCCCTTCTTCATTACCTTAGATCAAACTTGAAGACCAAGCTTGAAATTCGTCGTTATTAGTACCAACCAACTTGAAAGTTGGCGTGTACCAGCTACCCATAGCATTCGTATTTAACTTGCTATTGATCTGATAACGACCTTTGGTTAACCCGCCCCTTAGGACAGTCTGACTATCTGTTAGCAGTTGGCGACCAGCCCCACGATACGCACTCTTTGTGAGATTGTACTGAGCTAGCGCGTAGTTCTTTTTATCCGGTCCTTCTAGTGAGAAGATAGGATTCTTTTCCTTCGGCTCTGCCGCCAGGATGGTCAGTACAAGGAACGGAATATACCGATCAGTGTCCGTATCCTCAGCAATATCCAAAGTTCCACCAGCAGCTTCTACTTCAGCTTGCGAGGCTAGAATCTTTGGAATGACATCCGTTCCATAAGGAATTTCTTGAATATACTTCTTTTGGATGTGGGTAATAATTGCCTCCATAGGAGCTTCTTTACTTCCTACAACCGTTTCCTTATTGAACACGAATGAGCCAGGCTGGAAACTATTGCTTAAGTTCCCTGTCTTGCCGACCAAATTGATCCGCGGGATCAAAAAGTCGGAGGCTCGGAATTCGCCGTCGACCGACGAGTTCTTGTTCATGATTGACGGAGCCCTTTCTTGGACTGCCACCAATGCCTTTTCTTCTTGCACTTCCGTTGCTTGCTGATCTTTTTTACTGAATGATGTTTTCATATTTAGTTTTTTATTTGCTTTATCTCTTTGTTTTTTCTTAGTTGCTAAGTTGGCTGACCTCACGTCATTGCTTCGGCAATACTATGTTCTTCTTCCAGTTGTTTTTTCTCCACGGTCTTCTGTCCGCGAGGCGAATTTGCTGCATCTAAATCGACC
>Ga0114962_10003956_pt1 | contig 11898 bp, 6 predicted proteins | sample C_130820_MF_Meta_FD_87017 | JGI IMG/M metagenome (GOLD analysis project Ga0114962, IMG submission 87017) | Freshwater microbial communities from Lake Croche, Canada to study carbon cycling - C_130820_MF_MetaG | ecosystem: Environmental > Aquatic > Freshwater > Lake | place: Lake Croche, Canada... | reverse complement strand
TGGCTTCTTTCTCGCGACCCTTTACTTGATTTATGTCATTGGCTGGGTACTCATCGATCCGAAGATTGCGCCTAAATTACCAGAATCGCAAACCCGCGCCCCAATTCCTGACTGGGGTCAGTATTTGGCGGATCATTACTCAAAACGCCATTTGATTGCATTGATCAAAGCGGTTCTGTCACCAGCCAAAGCCTTGCAAGCCAGCGCAACCGATATCCATGTCAGCTGGGGTTTATTGGCACGCAGTTTGTGCATGAGCCTGGTTCCCTTGGTGATGATGGCAGTGACCTTGGGTGCGACCTGGTGGTATGTCGTCATTCACTCACAAGCTGAAAACGATGCTGCAGCGCAGATACCCGTCGCGACCCAAATGGCCGCCGCCGAATCTCCAGCAGCCGCCTCGCTTGCTGCAAGTTCAGGCGTGCAAGAGCCCCCAGGTGCGGGTGTGCAAGAACCTCCTGGCGCTGCAGGTGGATTGCAAGAGCCACCCGGTGCCTCTGCTGGATTGCAAACGCCCCCGGGTTCACAAGACATCCATGCGAAATCCGTGGATGAGAATGCGCCGCTCGTGGCAATGGGGGATGGGGATACTTCCGATGCGCCAAAAACGGCCGCTGTTCCTGAAGGCTTCTACATCGGGTTTGTCGTGGCCTGCCTACTGGGTTTTGCTTTACTTGTTTACTACTATTGGCATTTCGATGCAGAACAGTACGAGATCCTGAACATGCTGGTCAGATCGGTCATGCCATTGGGCATCTTGACGGTGATTGTTTTGGGGGTCATTCTGCTGGGCATCACCACGGCCACCGAATCAGCTGCGGTGGGTGCCGCAGGCGCTTTCTTGATGGCTTGGTCTGCCGGGACATTGGATTTTGAGAAAATTAAACAGGCGGTTTTCTTAACGGCTAAGACCACTTCCATGGTCTGCTGGCTGTTTGTGGGCTCGGCCCTTTTCTCGGCAGTGTTCGCCATTTTGGGCGGACAGCGGTTGGTTGAAGAATGGGTGATGGCCATGAACCTCTCTCCCATCCAATTCCTGCTGCTCTCGCAAGCCATCATCTTTGTACTGGGATGGCCGCTGGAGTGGACTGAAATCATTGTGATTTTTGTGCCTATTTTCCTGCCATTGCTGGCACATTTTCAAATTGATCCCATGCTTTGGGGGGTAATGGTTTTCGTCAACCTGCAAGCGGCGTTCTTGTCGCCGCCTGTGGCCATGTCTGCTTTTTACCTCAAGGGGGTCTCCCCACCCCATGTCACGATCAACCAGATATTCGCGGGCATGATGCCCTATATGTTGATCGTCATTTTGTGCTTAGTGCTGATGTACATCTGGCCTGGCCTGACCCTGTGGTTGCCGGAGTACTTGTACGGCAAATAAGTTTTCGACTTGAAAAAAAATGGATGCCATGACATGGCATCCATTTTTCGAAAAATACGGTGGCGAGTTATGATTGACGTTTACGTTAACGTCAATAGACGCTTTCCCCGTTCACCAAGAGACATGCCATGACCGATCTGTCTGCCGAATTCAAAGCCCTGGCCGATTACCGTCCCACGAACAAAGTGCGCTTTGTCACTGCAGCCAGTTTGTTTGACGGCCATGACGCCGCCATCAACATCATGCGGCGTATCTTGCAAAGCATGGGGGCCGAAGTCATCCACCTGGGACACAACCGCTCGGTCGACGAAGTCGTGACAGCCGCACTTCAAGAGGATGCCCAAGGCATCGCCATCAGCTCTTATCAAGGCGGGCACAACGAATATTTTTCTTACATGGTGGACCTGCTCAAAGCGCGGGGCGGCGAACAGATTCAGGTGTTTGGCGGCGGCGGCGGGGTCATCGTACCCTCTGAAATCCGCACACTGGCCGGCCATGGCGTGCGCATTTTCAGTCCCGAGGACGGCCAAAAAATGGGTCTGGCCGGGATGATTGGCGAAATGGTCATGCGCTGTGACAAGGACCTGAGCCCGCTAGCCCCCAAAGACGTAGCTGCCATCCAGGGTCACGGTGAGATGAATTGGCGCGCATTGGCGCAGCTGATCACCGCGCTGGAAAACAGCAAAGCAGATGCCAGCATGGTCACGGCCGTTCGAGCGCAAGCGTCTTCTAGTCGGGTGCCCGTGCTGGGCATCACCGGCACCGGCGGTGCGGGCAAGTCGTCGCTCACCGATGAATTGATCCGCCGCCTGCGCCTGGATCAGAACGATGCGCTGCGCGTGGCGGTGATTTCCATCGACCCTTCGCGCCGCAAAAGCGGTGGCGCTTTGTTGGGCGACCGCATCCGCATGAATGCCATCAACCCTTGGCAAAACGGTCAGCGTATTTTCATGCGCAGTCTGGCTACGCGTGACTTTGGTTCTGAAATTTCAGCCGCCTTGCCCGATGTAATTGCTGCCTGCAAGGTGGCAGGCTTTGACTTGATCGTGGTGGAAACTTCCGGCATTGGCCAAGGCGACGCGGCCATCGTGCCGCACGTCGATGTGCCCTTGTACGTGATGACACCCGAGTTTGGCGCGGCCAGCCAACTCGAAAAAATCGACATGCTGGACTTTGCCGAATTCGTGGCCATCAATAAATTTGACCGCAAAGGCGCGGCAGATGCCTTGCGCGATGTGGCCAAACAAGTTCAACGCAACCAAGAAGCCTGGAGCGTTCCCACCGAAAACATGCCTGTCTTTGGCACCATGGCCGCCCGCTTCAACGACGACGGCGTGACGGCCTTGTACCAAGCGCTTAAAGAGCGTTTGGGCGCTTTGGGCATGAACCTGATTGAAGGCCGTTTGCCAGTGGTCGATGTTCGCCACAGCACCAACCAAACGCCCGTGGTGCCCGCAGCCCGCACCCGTTACCTGGCGGAAATCAGCGACACAGTCAGAGCCTACAAAAAGCGAGCGGTCCAACAATCCCGACTGGCCCGTGAAATCCAGCAACTGCAAGCGGCAGCGGTAATGCTGGAGGCCGGTAAACCAGGCCGCGCCAAAGCCGCAGAAGCTGCGCTGGACTTGGCCAAAATACGAATCGATGCCCAGGATCCGATTGCACGCAAACTGCTGCTGCAATGGCCGGACATGCAAAAAGCCTATGCTGGCGATGAGTATGTGGTGACCATACGGGACAAAGAAATTCGCACCCGTTTGACCAGCCAATCCCTGAGCGGGACCACCATCCGCAAAGTCGCACTGCCGCAGTTTGAGGACCACGGCGAAGTCCTCAAGTGGCTGATGCTGGACAACGTGCCCGGGAGTTTTCCGTTCACCGCAGGCACTTTTGCCTTCAAGCGCGAAGGCGAAGACCCGACCCGCATGTTTGCAGGTGAGGGCGATGCTTTTCGCACCAACCGCCGCTTCAAATTGCTGTCCGAAGGCATGCCCGCCAAACGCTTGTCCACCGCTTTCGACTCGGTCACCCTGTATGGCAACGACCCCGACCTTCGCCCCGACATTTACGGCAAAGTCGGCAACTCAGGCGTCAGCATTGCAACCTTGGACGATATGAAGGTCTTGTACGGCGGCTTTGATTTGTGCAACCCCTCGACCAGCGTGTCCATGACCATCAACGGCCCCGCGCCGTCGATTTTGGCCATGTTCATGAACACGGCGATGGACCAAAACATCGACAAATTCAAAGCCGAGAATGGCCGCGAACCCACCGAAACGGAGACGGCCAAGATCAAGGCATGGGTGCTGCAGAACGTGCGCGGCACGGTGCAGGCCGACATTCTGAAAGAAGACCAGGGCCAGAACACCTGCATCTTCTCCACCGAGTTCTCGCTCAAAGTGATGGGTGATGTCGCCCAATATTTTGTGCACCACGACGTGCGCAACTTTTACTCGGTGTCGATCTCGGGCTACCACATTGCCGAGGCCGGGGCCAACCCCATCAGCCAGCTGGCCTTCACGCTCTCCAACGGCTTCACCTTTGTCGAGGCGTACTTGGCGCGCGGCATGCACATCGACGACTTTGCGCCCAACTTGTCGTTCTTCTTCTCCAACGGCATGGACCCGGAATACACCGTGATGGGCCGTGTGGCGCGCCGCATCTGGGCCGTGGCGATGAAAGAAAAATACGGCGCCAACGAGCGCAGCCAAAAACTCAAATACCACATCCAGACCTCGGGCCGCTCGCTGCACGCACAAGAGATTCAGTTCAACGACATTCGCACCACGCTGCAAGCGCTGATTGCCATCTACGACAACTGCAACAGCTTGCACACCAATGCGTTTGACGAAGCCATCACCACGCCCACCGAAGATTCGGTGCGCCGCGCCATGGCGATTCAGATGATCATCAACCGCGAGTGGGGTCTGGCGAAAAACGAAAACCCCAGCCAAGGCGCTTTCATCATTGAGGAACTCACCGAGTTGCTGGAAGAAGCCGTGCTGGCCGAGTTTGAAAAAATCGCCGAACGCGGCGGCGTCTTGGGCGCAATGGAAACCGGCTACCAACGCGGCAAGATCCAAGACGAATCCATGCACTACGAAATGCTCAAGCACACCGGCGAGCTGCCCATCATCGGCGTCAACACCTTCCGCAACCCCAAGGGCGATCAAGTCATGGAAACCTTGGAGCTGGCCCGCTCGACCGAAGAAGAAAAGCAATCGCAACTCCAGCGCCTGAGCGACTTCCACGCCCTGCACGCCAGCGCAGCACCCGCCATGCTCCAACGCCTGCAACAAGCCGTGATCAACAACGGCAACGTGTTCGAGGTGCTGATGGACGCGGTACGAGTGTGTTCACTGGGTCAGATCACCAATGCGCTGTTTGAGGTGGGCGGGCAGTACCGGCGCAATATGTAGACACCGGGGCATTCATGCGCTCGCCCTACAATGTCTGCATGAATATTCTCTTTGTAGCCGATCCCCTGGCGTCCTTCAAAATTTACAAGGACTCCACCTTTGCCATGATGCGCGAGGCGCAAAAGCGCGGGCATCAGGTCTCGGCCTGCGAGATGGCCACGGTGTGCTGGCAGCAAGGCCAAAAGGTCTCCGCTTGGGTGCAAGACATCCAACTGACAGGCGACCATGCCGATTGGTACCGCGTGACCGAAACCCGCCGCGCAGCGCTGCACAGCTTTGATGCAGTGCTGATGCGCAAAGATCCGCCTTTTGACAGCGAGTATTTTTACGCCACCCATCTGCTCAGCCAAGCCGAGCGGGAAGGTGCCCGCGTTTTCAACAGCCCGGCCGCTTTGCGCAACCATCCGGAAAAGCTGGCAATTTTGGAGTTTGCCCAATACATCGCGCCAACACTCGTCACCAAAAATGAGCAGGACATTCGGGCCTTTCATGCCGAGCATGGCGACATCATTCTCAAACCCTTGGATGGCATGGGGGGCATGGGCATTTTCAAAGTAGGTGCGGATGGCTTGAATCTGGGCGCCATCATCGAAACCCTCAACTTGGGCGGCCAACAAACCGTGATGGTGCAGAAGTTTTTACCCGGCATTGCCCAAGGCGACAAGCGGGTGCTGCTCATCGGCGGCAAGCCCGTGCCGTTTTGCCTGGCCCGTATTCCTCAGGGCGGAGAAGTGCGCGGAAACTTGGCTGCAGGCGGCAAGGGCGTGGCGCAACCGATCTCCACACGTGACCGCGAAATCGCTGAAGCCTTGGGGCCGATCTTGTTTGCCCGTGGCTTGATGTTGGTGGGCCTGGACATCATTGGTGACAGCCTGACCGAAATCAACGTCACCAGCCCCACATGCTTTCAGGAAATCACCGACCAAATGGGCTGCGATGTGGCTGCTTTGTTCTTGGATGCTTTGGAAGCAGCACTCTAAGGCCGACAATCTGGCGGGCGCACCGTCAACTCGCCGTCAGTTCACGCCGGTGAGGACCACCTCCTGAATGCAGCGCCGAGGCGGAGGGTCAGTCAAGACCAAGTTCATGCGCATGGCATTGTCATTGACTGTCATTTTTGAAATGACTGCACTGCCCGCGGTGCCATCTTTGCACTGAATGGACCCCAAACCTGAAACTTGTGCCCCTGCCTGGCTGGCTTTGAAGGTGATATCGCAACTGCCGGTCTGCAAGACATAGGCATTGGCTGACGTCTGTTTGACGATGCGCAAGGTCCCATAGTCAATTTTGTTTTTGACGTAGCCCGGGTAATCACAACCAATGTAAATGTTCTTGCTCACAAAATCCCAAGCACCGGTGATGTCCGTCGTGGCATAGTTAAAACGCTGTAGTGCGATCGCGCCAGCTTTGCCATCAAAACTGTAACTGAATTGGGCGAGCGCGTCAGATTCAAAAGTGATGGTGGCCTCACCGACAAGTATTTGCTTGACTTGCGAGGCCGAGTAGGCCGGCCCCGGCGCAGGGCCTGTGCCCCTGTACAAACCGGCTTTCAAAACCGACCCATTCAAAGGCCCTGCCATGGTGAGGTAACTGGCCTTACCGTCTTCACTGTAGTTGTACCAAGCCAACACCACGGTATTGCCTTGGTGACCCACATTGAAGCCCATGCCACTTTGCTGCGGATCCCACCACCAGTCCTGGTAATCGCCGGCATGGGACAACGCACTGAAAAGCGCCAAACAAGTACTTGTAAGCATCGGCCAGAATTTCATTTTTCTGTCTCAATTATCAATAAAAAAGGGGCAATTTCCAATTGGCGAGGTGCTGGCACTTTGCCAATTGCGCTTGAAGTTCACTCATTTTGACTTGACTTCTGGGACCTTCAGTTGCCACGCAGCAAGCAAGGCCAGCGCCATGAGCGCAGCCAAAAACACAAAGCTCTCATTGAATGCAGCCAGTCTGAGCGTCGCCTGGTCTTGTGAGGTCAATCTCACGCCGTGTTCGGCCAAGCGCCACTGCAACACGATGGCGCACATACTCACCCCTGCGGCGCCGCCCAGCATGCGCATGAAGTTGATCACGCTGGAGCCTTGGGGTATCAAGGGCCGCGCCAGTCCGCGCAGCGAGCCCGAGTTGAGCGATGGCAAAATCAAACCCAAGCCGATGCGCCCCAGAATTACCCAAGCGCTGAGCCACCACATGCTCGACTCGACATGCAAAGTGGCCATCAAGACAAACGACAAGGCCAGCAAGGCCAGGCCTGAACACACGAGCAAATAGATGGGGTGGCGGTCGGCCAAACGTCCGGTCAAAGCGATGGTCACGGCCAACATCAAACCCGCTGGCAGCAAAGCGGTGCCGGTGTACGAAGCCGACCAGCCCATCCCCTGCTGCATGTACAAAGGAAGCAAATAGGTCGAACCGAATAAGCCCGCCCCGTAAATGAAAGCCACCAAGCTTCCCATTGAAAATGCACGATGGCGAAAGACCGACAAATTCATCAGGGGCGCAAGTCCACTGGCATGGGGCTTGTGCAGCAGGTGGTGTTGCCAAAAAACAAACAGCGCCAAACCCAGTGCGGCGATCACCAACAAAACCCAGGCATGCACCGCATCCCAACCGGCATCACGCAAGGACACCAAGCCATTGAGCAAGCACAACGTAGAGATGGTGGCGATCAGCATGCCCCAGACATCCAGACGCGCACCCTCACGGTTGGGCGCCAACCCGCCGGGTGCGGTGGTGGGCACATACCGACGCGCCATCCAAATGGAGGCCAAAGCCAGCGGCACGACCATAAAGAAAATTGAGCGCCAGCCAAACCAATCGACCAGCAGGCCCCCAATACTCGGCCCAACTGCAGGGGCCAATACCACCCCCGTGCTGAAAAAACTGCCGGCACGGCCTTGCTCGCCCGAACCAAAAGCCCGCAGGATCAAAATCGCCGGAATAGGCTGCACCACGCCTGCGGCCAGACCTTCAGCCACCCTTGCCACCAAGACCCAGTTGTAGTCATTGGACAGCCCCCCCCCAATGCCACCCAACAACAGCAACCACATGCTGGTGGAATAGGTGCGCCGATAACCGTAGCGCGAGAGCAGCCAAGGGGTGGTGAGCATCGACACCGTCATGGCCACCATGAAGCCAGACGATACCCACTGGGCACGGGTAGGACTCATGACAAAGTGCTGCCCCATGTCGGGTATCGCTACATTGATGATGGTCGACGACATGATCGAAGCCATGGTGCCCAGCATCACGGACAACAAGAGCATCCAGCGGTAGTTGGGGCCAAAGCGCTGTTCCAGCACCTGCAGGCTCAGAATAGGGGGCAAGTGCGTCATTAAAAATCGGAAAACATAAAACGCTGAGTTTAGAGCCTTGCGTCATCTTCATGGCCACGAACATTGAACCGGCCTCATGCAAAATACCAGCCCAGACGACATTTTGTGAAGCGATCGATATCCTGATTTAACGAAAAGCATTAAGACATGACGCCATCCGCCAAACCCCAAGGCCCCGCCTCATATTTCCCCTCCATCGAAAAAAAGTACGGCCAACCGATAACCCACTGGATCGCCTTGGTGGAGCAACTCGCCGACAAAAAACACATGGCGCAAGTCGCCTGGCTCAAGTCCGAACACGGCATGGGACATGGCCATGCCAATGCCATCGTGGGTTTTGTGAAATCCAACAAGCCCTCATAACGCAGGGGCAGTGAATCAGTCAAGTTAAACGGCCACCTTATGCGGCCGCCTTGACCTTCAAACGCCACGCATGCAGCAAGGGCTCGGTGTAGCCACTTGGTTGGGCTTTGCCCTTGAACACCAGATCGCAAGCGGCTTGGTAAGCGGATGAGGTGTCGAAGTGACCGGCCATGGGCTTGTAAGCGGCGTCGCCAGCATTTTGCTGGTCAACCACCTTGGCCATGCGCTCCATGGTTTCTGTGACTTGCTTTGTCGACACCACCCCGTGGTGCAACCAGTTGGCCATGTGCTGGCTGCTGATGCGCAAGGTGGCGCGGTCTTCCATCAGGCCCACGCCGTGGATGTCAGGCACTTTGGAGCAGCCCACGCCTTGGTCGACCCAGCGCACCACATAACCCAAAATACCTTGGGCGTTGTTATCAAGTTCTTTTTGCTTATCCTGCGCCGACCAGTTGGCGTCTTGCAAGGCCAACACCGGAAACTGAAGCAACTTGTCCAAGGTCTCTTGACGCAAGACTTTGGGGTCTTGCTTGCGAACGGCTTTTTCCATTTGCTTTTGAAGTGCAGGTACGTTCACTTGGTGGTAATGCAGGGCGTGCAAGGCCGCAGCAGTGGGACTGGGCACCCAAGCGGTGTTGGCACCGGATAGGGGATGCGCGATTTTCTGCTTGAGCATGTCGGCCATCAAGTCGGGCATGGCCCACATGCCTTTGCCGATCTGGGCGCGACCGCGCAGGCCGCACTGCAGGCCCACGGCCACGTTGGCTTTTTCGTAAGCGGCCAGCCAGGTGCTGGTTTTGATGTCGCCCTTGCGCATGACCGGACCGGCTTGCATGCAAGTGTGCATTTCGTCGCCAGTGCGGTCCAAAAAGCCGGTGTTGATGAAGGCCACACGGCTCTTGGCCGCGGCAATGCAGGCTTTCAGATTGGCGCTGGTGCGGCGCTCTTCGTCCATGATGCCCAGTTTGACGGTGGCGGCTTTCAAGCCCAATACCTTCTCAACCCGAGCAAAGAGTTCGTCTGCAAAAGCAACTTCTTTGGGACCGTGCATTTTGGGCTTGACGATATAGACACTGCCGGTGCGGCTGTTGCGCAAATCAGCGCCCTTTTTCTTTTGCAAGTCCACCATGGCGCAGGTGGTGGTGATCATGGCGTCCAAGATACCTTCTGGAATTTCGTGCGTGCTGCCGTCTTTGGCGGTATACAAAATGGCCGGATTGGTCATCAAGTGACCCACATTGCGCACGAACAACAGTGAGCGGCCGTGCAATGTGACGGTGCCCTTGCCCCTTGCAGCTGGACTTCCTGCTTGCGAATGAGGTTTGGTGTACGTGCGGTCGGGGTTCAAGGTGCGACTGAAGACCTTGCCATTCTTCTCCACCTTTTCGCTCAGGGTGCCTTGCAAAATGCCCAGCCAATTGCTGTAGGCCAGCACTTTGTCCTCGGCATCGACTGCGGCCACCGAATCTTCGAGGTCCAAAATGGTCGACAGCGCAGCCTCGGCGACCAGATCACACACATGGGCCGGGTCGGTTTGACCAATCGGGTGGGCTTTGTTAATTTGCAGGTCCAGGTGCAACCCGTTGTGCACGAACAGCAAAGAACTCGGCGCTTTGGCATCGCCCTGGTAACCCACAAACTGCTTGGGGTCGGCCAAGCTGGTGTTGCCGTTTTTGAGTGACACCACCAGCTTACCTGCCTTGAGTGTGTAGCCGTTGCTGTCGATGTGCGAGCCCTTTTTCAACGGCACACAGCGGTCCAGGACATGACGGCAGTATTCAATCACTTTGGCGCCGCGCTGGGGGTTGTAGCCGGTGCCTTTTTCGCAGCCATGGTCTTCACTGATGGCATCGGTGCCGTACAAGGCGTCATACAGCGATCCCCAACGCGAATTGGCGGCATTCAAAGCGTAGCGCGCGTTCAGAATCGGCACCACCAGTTGAGGGCCCGCCAGCTTGGCCAGTTCTGCGTCGACGTTGTGCGTGGTCGCTTGGACATTTTTGGGCTCGGGCACGAGGTAACCGATCTGGCTCAAAAACTTTTGGTACACCTTCATCGCCTTACCGTCGGCCACAGGACCGGGGTGGGCGGCGTGCCAAGCGTCCATGGCCGTTTGAATCCGGTCGCGCTCGGCCAGCAGAGCGATGTTTTTAGGCGCCAAGTCAGACACCACAGCATCAAAACCTGCCCAGAAGGTCTCGCTTTTGACACCGGTTGCAGGCAACACTTGGTCCTCTACAAAGCGGAACAGGGAGGTGGCTACTTGCAAGCCGTGAACTGGGGTGCGTTCTGTCATGGAAAACCTCGGATGTGAAAAGTTAGATCAGGTGGCGGAATGTGAAGCGCTCAAGCGGCATAGAGCTTAGGCCAAATCGGTACTTTATTCGATGAAATGGGCTTCATACGCCCTGCAAAAATTCATTGACCTCTAACTTTAAGTCAAAAGCGAGAACAGAGCCTAAAATTTCCCTCAGCTCTTATTTCAATTTCAAGCCAGACTTATTTTGAATCACCCCAAAGCCCCTGACATCCTCATCAGTGAAGTCGGTCCCCGCGATGGCCTGCAGTCGGTCAAGGCAGTCATGACCTCGGCCCATAAATTTGCTTGGATCGATGCACTCTTTGCATCCGGCCTGCGCGAAATCGAAGTCGCCTCCTTCGTCCCCGCCAAATTGTTGCCACAAATGGCCAATGCTGCCGACGTGGTGCGGCACGCGCTGACCCTACCAGGCCTGACGGTGATGGCGCTGGTGCCCAATCTGCGGGGTGCCCAATCGGCCTTGGCAGCGGGGGCGCACAAAATCACAATTCCGGTTTCCGCCAGTCAAGCCCATTCCCTGGCAAATGTTCGACAAAGCCGCCAAGACATGGTCAAGGTGGTGCGTGCGATCGTGCAATACCGCGATGAGGTGGCACCGCATGTCCGCATAGAAGCCGGTATTTCCACCGCTTTTGGTTGCGCCCTGCAAGGTGACGTCCCTGAAGAGGAAGTGGTCCGGCTGGCCGCCGCAGTGACCGAAGCGGGCGTGAACGAGACGGGTTTGTCAGACACCGCCGGCATGGCCAATCCGGCGCAAGTGCGCCGACTGTTTCAGAAAGTACGGGCTGAAATCGGCGAGTGCACGGGCGCAGCGCACATGCACAACACACGCGGCTTGGGGCTGGCCAATTGCCTGGCCGCTTATGACGTGGGGGTTCGCACCTTTGACAGCTCGCTGGCTGGCCTGGGCGGTTGCCCCTTCGCACCCGGCGCCTCGGGTAATGTGGTCACCGAAGACCTGGTCGGCACGCTCGAAGCCATGGGTATTTCGACCGGTGGAGCCGTCACCCGACTGATCCATGCGCGCCAAGCCTTGCAACTTGGCCTGCCTGGCGAGCCGCTCTACGGCAT
>Ga0114962_10003955_pt1 | contig 11898 bp, 10 predicted proteins | sample C_130820_MF_Meta_FD_87017 | JGI IMG/M metagenome (GOLD analysis project Ga0114962, IMG submission 87017) | Freshwater microbial communities from Lake Croche, Canada to study carbon cycling - C_130820_MF_MetaG | ecosystem: Environmental > Aquatic > Freshwater > Lake | place: Lake Croche, Canada... | reverse complement strand
CAAGCCAGCTGACTACTTGGGCTTCGTTGAAGTGCACATTGAGCAAGGCCCCGTGCTCAACGAACTGAATTTACCCTTGGGTGTCGTGAGCTCCATCAATGGCAGCGTGCGTTATCTGTGCGAGATGGTGGGCATGGCCAGTCACGCAGGCACCACGCCCATGGACCGCCGGCGAGATGCTGTTTGCGCGGTGGCCGAGCTGGCCCTCTACATGGAAAAACGCGCGGCAGCTGATGGCGATTCAGTGGCTACCATTGGCCAACTTCAAGTGCCCAATGGTTCAATCAACGTGGTACCTGGCAAATGCACATTTTCCATGGACATGCGCGCGCCCTTAGATCCTCAGCGCGATGCTTTAGAAAAAGACGTGTTGAATGCGCTTGACGAAATTTGCAATCGTCGCGGCCTTGTTTGCCACCGCGAAGCAACGCTGCGTGCCCCTGCGGCCCCAAGTGCGCCGGAATGGCAACAGCGCTGGGAGAAGGCCTTGAAAGACATGGGCGTGCCTCGCTTTGTCATGCCCAGCGGCGCGGGCCACGACGCCATGAAACTGCATGAAGTCATGCCCCAGGCCATGCTTTTTGTGCGCGGTGAAAACAGCGGCATCAGCCACAACCCCTTGGAATCTTCAACCACGGATGACATGCAACTTTGCATTGATGCGTTTGAACATGTCTTGCACCAACTCGCTTGAATTTGAAAAACAATGACCACCCCACAATCGACTTACCAACAACTTGATCAATGGATCGATGCCCACTTCGATGAGCAAGTTCAGTTTCTGCAAGCCTTGGTGCAAGTGCCGACCGACACACCACCTGGCAACAACGCACCGCATGCTGAAAAAACCACTGAGCTGCTGAAGAACATCGGCTACAAGGCAGAACAATTTCCAGTGCCTGAAGCAGAGGTTAAAGCTTATGGCCTGACGTCCCTGACCAACCTCATTGTGCGCAGACCTTTTGGCGCAGGTGGCAAAACCATTGCCTTGAATGCGCATGGTGATGTCGTGCCGCCAGGAGAAGGTTGGACGCATCCCCCCTATGGCGCTGAAATTGAAAATGGTCAGATGTTTGGCCGCGCCACGGCAGTGAGCAAATGTGATTTTTCCACCTTCACATTTGCACTGCGCGCAGTCGAGGCACTGCAAGCCAAAAACAATTTGCCCCTCAAAGGCAATGTTGAATTGCATTTCACCTATGACGAAGAGTTTGGCGGCGAAAAAGGCCCAGGCTGGTTACTCGACAAGGGTCACACGCGGCCCGACCTCATGATTGCCGCAGGCTTTAGCTACCAAGTGGTCACAGCTCACAATGGTTGCCTGCAAATGGAAGTCACTGTGCACGGCAAGATGGCCCATGCGGCCATACCCGATACGGGTGTTGATGCCCTGCAAGCAGCCGTTCAGATTTTGAGCAGCCTGTATGCGCAAAACAAACTCTACCAACACATCAGCTCGCAAGTTGAAGGCATCAACCACCCCTATTTGAACGTGGGGCGCATTGAAGGCGGCACCAATACCAACGTGGTGCCTGGCACTGTCAGCTTCAAACTAGATCGCCGCATGATTCCGGAAGAAATTCCAGAGCAGGTAGAAGCCAATATTCGGCAGGTCATTGCAGAAGCTGTGAAAGACTTTAACCAAGGGCGGTCAACTGATGCTTTGGTCAGCATTGAAATCAAGCGCCTTCTTATGGCACACGCTATGAAGCCCCTGGCAGGCAATGCCCCCTTAGTGGAGGCCATTCAGAAACATGGTGGCGAAATCTTTGGCGAACCTATTCCAGCCATGGGCACCCCCCTTTACACCGACGTTCGCTTGTACGTCGAAAAAGGCATTCCTGGCGTCATTTACGGTGCGGGCCCCCGCACGGTTTTGGAATCCCATGCCAAACGAGCCGATGAACGCCTGAATTTAGAAGATTTGCGAAAAGCGACCAAGGTTATTTCTCGCACCCTTTTAGACCTTCTGAACTGAGTTAAGCCCATTTTGGGGCGTGCAAGGGTTTTTCCGAAGCCCAAATACGCCCAAAGTGTATACACTTTATAAAACAAAGTGCCTTTTCATGGGCTTCATAATGGCATCGATATTGCTTAGTTCATTTATAAAATAATTCTCATTTTTTAATCGGAGCCTCTATGAAAAAACGTTTCTTGCTTAAGTCAACAGCCGCTTTGCTGGCTGCTTGTACTTTTGGCCTGGCCAGTGCACAAACAACCCCCATCAAATTCCAGTTGGACTGGCGCTTTGAAGGCCCTGCTGCGTTATTTCTCACACCTGTTGCCAAAGGTTATTTCAAGGACGCCAAGTTAGACGTCACAGTGGATGCTGGCAATGGATCAGGCGGCGCGGTCACCCGCGTGGCATCAGGCAGCTACGACATTGGCTTTGCCGACTTGGCAGCCCTCATGGAATTCCACGCCAACAACCCCGAAGTACCCAACAAGCCTGTGGCCATCATGATGGTCTACAACAACACGCCCGCTTCGGTCATGGCGCTCAAAAAATCTGGCATCAAAACGCCAGCTGATTTGGCAGGCAAGAAATTGGGTGCGCCCGTTTTTGACGCAGGTCGCCGCGCTTTCCCTATCTTCCAAAAAGCCAACAACATTGGCAATGTGGCCTGGACCGCCATGGACCCACCCCTGCGTGAAACCATGTTGGTTCGCGGCGACGTAGATGCCATCACAGGTTTCACATTCACTTCCTTGCTGAACATCGAAGCACGCGGTGTCAAAGCCGACGATGTGGTGGTCATGCAATTCCCCGACTTTGGCGTGAAACTGTATGGCAACGCCATCATTGCATCGCCCAAAATCATCAAAGAAAATCCTGCTGCAGTCAAAGCTTTCTTGGCCGCCTTCACCAAAGGCGCCAAGGATGTCATTAACAACCCTGCTGCTGTCATTGCCGATGTCAAAGCCCGCGACGGCATCATCAACGTAGAACTCGAAACCCGCCGCTTGCAGTTGGCCATCGATACAGTCATCAACAGCCCCTCCGCACGTGAAGAAGGCTTTGGTCAAATCAAAGGTCCACGCTTGGCCCTGATGGCTTCTGAAGTCTCTGATGCGTTCAATACCAAAACTCGCGTCAAGGCCGATGACATCTGGAATGGCTCTTTCTTGCCCAGTGCCAAAGATCTCGACATCTTGCCAAAACCTAAAAAGTAATTGAACGAGGCGGCCTGTTTTGACCACTGCAAATTTCGTTGATTTCCAAAATGTCTGGTTAGCCTACAACGATGAGTTGTTAGCGCAAAACCACTTCGCAGTTGAAGACATCAACTTGCAAGTCAAGCAGGGCGAGTTCATTGCCATTGTGGGTCCTTCGGGCTGCGGCAAATCCACCTTCATGAAACTGACCACGGGACTCAAACGTCCCAGCAAAGGTCAAATTTTTGTCGATGGCCAACCCGTCACAGGTCCCTTGAAAATCAGTGGCATGGCATTCCAAGCACCTTCCTTGCTGCCATGGCGCACCACGCTAGACAACGTTTTGTTGCCGCTTGAGATTGTCGAGCCCTTTCGCACCCAGTTCAAGCAACGCAAAGAAGAGTTTGCCGAACGAGCTCGCAAGCTTTTAAGAACAGTGGGTTTGGGCGGCTACGAAGACAAATTTCCTTGGCAACTTTCTGGCGGCATGCAACAGCGCGCCAGCATTTGCCGTGCGCTCATTCACGAACCCAAAATGCTCTTACTTGACGAGCCCTTTGGTGCGCTCGATGCCTTCACTCGCGAAGAGTTGTGGTGCATTTTGCGCGACCTCTGGACAGAGCAAAAGTTCAACGTCATTTTGGTCACGCACGATTTGCGTGAATCGGTTTTCTTGGCAGACACGGTGTATGTCATGAGCAAGAGCCCAGGCCGCTTTGTCGTGAAAAAAGAAATCGACTTGCCCCGTCCCCGCGATTTGGAAGTCACTTACACCCCCGAGTTCACCAACATCGTTCACGAATTGCGTGGCCACATTGGCGCCATCCGCCAAGCTGGCGCAGTCATCAATCAATAAGCAGGTGATGTTGTGAATAAGAAAACACTCGAAGCAAGCGCACCCTGGATTTTGTTGGTGCTCACACTTGTCATCTGGCAAGCCGTCTGCAGCATTTTCAAAGTTTCAGAATTTATTTTCCCAAGCCCCTACCGCATCGCACAACAAACTGTTGAATTCAGCGGTGTGATTGCAGCACATGCATGGCGCACTTACTGGGTCACCATGGCTGGTTTTGGCATTGCCATTGTCGTGGGTGTTTTGTTGGGCTTTGTCATTGGCAGCTCACGCTTGGCCTATGCCGCCGTTTACCCCCTCATGACAGCCTTCAATGCACTGCCTAAGGCCGCCTTCGTGCCCATCTTGGTGGTTTGGTTTGGCATCGGCATTGGCCCCGCCATTCTCACAGCCTTCCTCATCAGCTTCTTCCCGATCATGGTGAACATCGCCACAGGACTGGCCACGCTGGAGCCCGAGCTAGAAGACGTATTGCGCGTTCTGGGCGCCAAGCGTTGGGATGTCTTAGTCAAAGTAGGCCTACCTCGCTCAATGCCTTATTTCTTTGGCTCCCTCAAAGTGGCCATCACCTTGGCTTTTGTCGGCACCACCGTGTCCGAGATGACTGCAGCCAACGAAGGCATCGGGTATTTACTCATATCAGCCGGTTCTGCCATGCAAATGGGTCTCGCCTTCTCTGGCTTGGTCGTCGTTGGCGCCATGGCCATGGTGATGTACGAGCTTTTTAGCTACATCGAGAAGCACACCACGGCCTGGGCGCATCGCAGTACAAACAACGAATAAGCTTTCGTTGCAAGAAACATTCACGACAATGGCTCTAAAGGCTTGACCTTTCGAGCCGAATCCTTACGATGCACCCTTGTATGGATTGACACTCGTCAACCTATTTCAGCATCAATTCGTGGAGCTCCATCAATGACAGATCACGTTCATCACTCTGAGACAGAGGCAGAACACCCAGACACAGCTCTCGTTGAATCGAAAGTTAATTCTGGTTGGCCCAATCTCTACGACATTCTCTTTTTGATCTTCCTGGCGGGCATGTTAGCCATGGTCGCTTGGGTGGGTGTCCTTTCTCACGAAGAAGGCATCAAAAATGAAGTCACCAAACAGAATGGTGAGGCTTGGGTCAAGTGGATGAAAGCAAACAGCGAGGCACGCACCAAAGACGACTTTGAAGTTGAGGCTTGCACTGCCAGCACCACAGAAAGAAAGCGTTGGGGGGATTGCTTCAATGCCTTGCTAGAGTCGGAAAAAACACTCAAGGCGCTGATCAATCCTTTTACAAAAGAGCCCGTCAATTTTGTTGCCAAGTGCGACCCTAAAGACCACGAATCAGTTGGCGGTATTTTTCTAGAAAAGTTAGTGCCAACACCTCCAGGTTCAGCCATTCCAATTGTGGCCTCGCAACTGGTTGATATTGACCCCATCGATACCAAGCTGAGTTTAAAGCTAACTGTATGCGACAAAGGTGGCTATGCCATCAAAGTCGATGAATTTGAGTTTTGAGGGCTAACAACATGCAATCTAAAGACCTAGAAGCCCAACTATTGAGCCATAAAGAGGCTCAAATCTCCAGCGACTTACCTTTTCGGGAATGGCTGTATGCGTGGTTGTTAAATCCACACATTGAAGGCAATTATCAAAAAACCATTGACAGGTGGATTGGCATTTTGATTGTGGCCAATTTGTTCGCACTCATGTTCGAACAAGTTCCCGCCATCTTTGAAGCTTATGAGAAATGGTTCCATTTCTTTGATTTGGTTTCGGTGGTGGTTTTCTCTATCGAATATGTGGTCCGCTTTTATCTAGCGCCTGAGGACGAGGAGTTTAAGAAGCACCGATTTGCCAGGGGCAAATACGTCACCAGCCCATTTGCCATCATTGATTTAGTGGCTATTTTGCCCTTCTTCTTGCAATCATTTATTTCAATTGATTTGCGATTTTTGCGATCTTTGCGTTTGCTTCGTATTCTGAAACTTTTTCGAGTTTTAATTCCAGCCTACAAAGAATTTGTACTGGCCAACAAAGGTAGAACTTTCCGTCAAAAAGTACATGCACTGGTATTCCCAAGCGAATACGGTGGCTCCTTGCATACGCTGTATGACACCTTCATTGTGATCTGGGTCATTGTTTCGGTACTGGCCGTGATCTTAGAGTCAGTGCAAAGCATTCACTACTTACTCAACTTAGAGTTCTTGATTTTGGATGCCATCGCGGTGTCCATCTTCACCATTGAATATTGCTTGCGACTTTACTGTTGCGTGGAAGAACCCGGCTATCAAAAAGCAGTAACGGGTCGACTCAAACTGGCCAAATCAACCTCTGCCATCATTGACTTGCTGGCCATTGCGCCTTTCTTCTTAGAAGTGTTTTTGCATCACTTGTTTGACTTGCGATTCATGCGAGTCTTCCGTTTGCTGCGTCTGCTTAAATTAACCAGGTACACAGGTGCTACCCAATCGCTCTCCAAGGTGATTGTTCGTGAATGGCCAGTGATGGCCGCCTCAGCCTTCATCATGTTGTTGCTGGTGGTCATGACAGCCAGCTTGGGCTATTTGTTTGAGCATGAAGCTCAGCCCGACAAATTTGAAAATATTCCGCAAGCCATTTACTGGGCTGTGATTACTTTGGCTTCTGTGGGCTATGGCGACATCTCACCCGTGACGCCTGCGGGCCGCGCAATGACCATTGTGTTGGCCTTGATCGGTATTGGTATTTTTGCCATCCCTGCTGCTCTTTTGTCTTCCGCCTTCAGCGATCAGCTCAAAATGGACCGAGAGGCCTTGGTCAATAAACTCTATGAGATGCTGTCTGATGGTGTCATTGATGAGGAAGAAGCCATCTACATCAAAGCAGAATCTAAACGTTTGCACTTGAGTGATGACGAGGTTAAAACGCTCATTCAAAAAGCCAAGCGTGAACGCGAACTGATGGACGATGTTTCAATTCTGCCTTTGCACAAAATAGCAAGCAATACAGACCATACCATTGAGCACTACAAACATTTGCTGGGCCAAGTCAGGCAACTCAGCTTGCTGACGGACCAAGAAAAGTTTCAGGCTGCAGTCGACAACTCCGAGAGGTTGACTGAAACCGATAAAAAACTTTGGATCTTGATTGGCCTTCAACAAACATCTTCTAAATAAAAACTTTCTTTATGGCATGGCGCGCTGAGCTCAAACTTGATTACACCCATGAGTCTCAACGCACCGTAGCCAGGTATTTGCACCAAGGTCCACTGCGAATTCTACAAAGCCTTTACCCAGAAGGCGATCAAATTTGCCACAACGTGCTGGTGCATCCACCGGGTGGTTTGGTGGGGGGCGACACCTTAGACATCCAGGTCAATGTGTCAAAGGGTGCACATGGCTTGGTCAGCACCCCTGGTGCGACTCGGTTTTACAAATCAGGGGGCTACCCTGCCCTTCAGCAAGTTGTGGCGCATGTCTCTGAAGGCGCTAGGCTGGAATGGCTACCGCTGGAAGCCATTGCCTACAACGACTGCGAAGCCACCAATCGCGCTATTTTCAATTTGGATCCAGGTGCAGAATTGATTGCATGGGATGTGACCGCTTTGGGGCTTCCAACTTCCAACCTGTCTTTCACGCAAGGTCACTTCCAACAGCATTTAGAAATTGCAGGTGTGTGGTTGGAGAAAGGCACTGTTCATGGCAACGATGAGCGCTGGCTGAACAGTCCACTGGGCATGGCAGGGCAAAAGTGTTTGGCAAGCCTTGTTTTTGCAGCAGGCTCTGCCATTGATTCGCACAGGACAGAAAAGGCCTTAGAAGCTGCGCGCGAAGTGATAGAAGCTCACCCCTTGAAGCGACAAGCTGGCATCACCTGCGCTCATCCACAAGTCCTTGTGCTTCGCGTCATGTCACCCTTGGTTGAACCCACCATGGATTTGCTCAAGCAAGTATGGGCAACTTGGCGTCACACGCTGTGGGCATTGCCCAGCACGCCGCCCAGAATTTGGAGCGTTTAAATCGCCACCAACTGGCGGATGCCCTTGGCTTGCATTTCATGGCCAGGGCCTTTGGCAATCACCTCGCCGCGTTCCATGACCATGTAGGCATCGGCCAATTCTTCAGCAAAATCATAGTATTGCTCGCACAGCAAAACGGCCATGCGCTGGCCTTGCAGACCCACATCCGCCAATTTTCGGATCACTCGACCAATGTCTTTGATGATGCTCGGCTGAATGCCTTCTGTAGGTTCGTCCAAGATAAGCAACTTGGGCTTGGCCGCAAGCGCTCGCGCAATGGCCAATTGCTGCTGCTGCCCTCCAGACAAATCGCCGCCACGTCGATGCAGCATTTGCTTGAGCACTGGAAACAGTTCAAACAATTCTGACGGAATAGGCGTGTTACCGGCTTGTGTGGCCAAACCCATTTGCAAGTTCTCTTCAACCGTTAAGCGGGCAAAGATTTCACGGCCTTGGGGCACATAGCCCACACCTGCGCGTGCACGCTCATAGGGTGTTGCTCGAGTGAGGTCTTGGCTGCCTAAAACAACCGACCCACTCTTGATTGGCACCACGCCCATCAAGGATTTCAACAAGGTAGTTTTACCCACACCGTTGCGCCCCAACAAGACCGTCACTTCACCCAACTTGGCCTCTAAACTGACATCGCGCAAGATGTGAGAGCCGCCGTAATACTGCTGAATATTTTGTACCGTTAAATTCATCGCAATGCCTCTTCTCAACGGCCTAAATAAACTTCAATCACTCGCTCATCGGCTTGAACCTGATCCAGGGTGCCCTGCGCCAACACCGAGCCATCGCACAGCACCGTCACAATGTCAGAGATGGTTTTGATAAAGCCCATGTCGTGCTCTACCACCATCAAGGAGTGTTTGCCCTTCAGGCTGAGGAACAACTCTGCCGTGCGTTCTGTTTCATGGTCGGTCATACCGGCCACAGGCTCGTCCAACAACAAGAGCTTGGGGTCTTGCATGAGCAGCATGCCAATTTCCAGCCATTGCTTCTGGCCGTGGCTTAAATTGCCAGCTTGCGTGAGCACACTGTCGGCCAAATGAATGGTGTGCAGCACTTCGGCCAATCGATCGGATTGAACTGAATCAAGTTTGAAAAACATGGACGACTTCACGCCCTTAGGCGTCTTCAGTGCAAGCTCCAAGTTTTCAAAAACACTGAGCTGCTCAAAAACGGTAGGCTTTTGAAATTTTCGGCCAATGCCCAATTGCGCAATTTCTGGTTCGTTGTGGCGCAGCAAATCGATGGTGCTGCCAAAGAAAACTTGGCCTTCATCAGGGCGTGTTTTGCCCGTGATGATGTCCATCATGGTGGTCTTGCCAGCGCCGTTAGGGCCAATGATGCACCGCAACTCACCTGGGGCAATGTCAAGTGAAAGCTTGTTGATGGCTTTGAAGCCATCAAAGCTGACGCTCACATCTTCCAAATACAAAATACGTCCGTGAGACACATCCACTTCGCCTGACGTATGCACGCGGCCATAACTGGCGTCCCGTCCACCTGACTCTGTGTCGGTACTGACTTTTTCAAGCCGCTTAGCCACGCGCTGAGCGCCTTGCTTCAACAGATCGGGGGTCATGAACGATCTCCCTTCAAGCGCTGTACCAAGCCCACCACCCCTTGAGGCAAGAACAAGGTCACCGCAATGAACAGCGCGCCCAAGAAATACAACCAAAATTCGGGAGCTGTGACGGTCAACCAACTCTTAGCGCCGTTCACCAAGAACGCACCCACCACGGGTCCAATCAAACTGCCGCGACCACCCACAGCGGCCCACACCGCAATTTCAATCGAGTTGGCAGGGCTCATTTCACCGGGGTTGATGATGCCCACTTGGGGCACGTACAAAGCACCCGCCACGCCACACATGACGGCTGAGATGACCCAAATGCTGAGCTTGTAAGGCAGCGGCGAGTAACCCGAAAACATGACGCGAGATTCAGCATCGCGAATGGCTTGCAACACGCGGCCAAACTTGCTGCGAATGAGCCAACGCGCCATCAAGAAAAATCCCAGCAAAGTCAGTCCGGTTAAAACAAACAAGATCATTCGCATGTTGGGGGTGGCCAAGGGCAAATCTAAAATGCGCTTGAAATCTGTGAACCCATTGTTGCCACCAAAGCCAGTTTCATTCCGAAAGAACAGCAGCATGGCTGCAAAGGTCATGGCTTGCGTGATGATCGAAAAGTAAACACCCTTGATGCGCGAACGGAATGCAAAGTAGCCAAACACACCCGACAACACCGCAGGCACCAACACAATCAAAAACAAGGTGGCGACAAAACTGTCAGACAGTGCCCAATGCCAAGGCAGTTCTTTCCAATCGAGAAACACCATGAAGTCGGGCAAGTTGCTTTTGTAATTGCCATCGGTGCCAATTTGACGCATGAGGTACATGCCCATGGCATAGCCTCCTATGGCAAAGAACAAGCCATGCCCTAAAGACAAAATACCTGTATAGCCCCAGATCAAATCCATGGCCAACGCGCAGATGGCATAGCACATGATTTTGCCAACCAAGCTGACTGCGTAATCACTGAAGTGCAACCAGTGCCCCTGCGGCACCACCAAATTCATCAACGGCACACACAGGCCAACCATCAACAGCGCCAGCAAAAAGGCAGACCACCCCGTGCGAGTGAACAAAGGTTCGCGTCCGGGCAATGCAATATTTGAAAGGTTCACAGTATTCATCTCAAGCCTCCGCGTTCCGACCCTTCATCGCAAAAATACCTTGTGGGCGTTTTTGGATGAAGATGATGATGAACACCAGCACACATATTTTGGCAAGCACGGCACCCGTCACACCTTCAAGCAGTTTGTTCACCAAACCCAGACCCAAGGCGGCGTAAACAGTGCCGGCCAATTGCCCCACACCGCCCAGCACAACCACCATGAAAGCGTCAACAATGTAGCTCTGACCCAAATCGGGTCCCACATTGCCAACTTGGCTCAGTGCACAACCCGCAAGACCTGCAATGCCAGAACCCAATGCAAAAGCGTAGGTGTCAATGCGCGCTGTGTTCACGCCCATGCAAGAAGCCATGGGCCGGTTTTGAGTGACACCTCTCACGAAAAGACCTAAGCGCGTTTTGCCAATGACCAAGGTCATGGCCAGTAGGACGGCCGCCGCAAATGCAATGATCACCAAACGGTTGTATGGCAAACTTAAATTGGAAAGCACTTGAATACCACCACTCATCCAAGCAGGGTTTTCAACGCCCACGTTTTGCGCACCAAACAAGGAGCGCACAGTCTGCATCAAAATCAGGCTAATACCCCATGTGGCCAACAAGGACTCAAGGGGTCGACCATACAAAAAACGCAAGACAGTACGCTCTAAAAATGCGCCTACCAAGGCAGATGCCAAGAATGACAGAGGCACAGCCAACAACAAATAGGCATCAAAATACGCCGGCAAATACTGACGGAACAACACCTGCACCACATACGTGGCGTAAGCACCAATCATCATGAGTTCGCCGTGGGCCATGTTGATCACACCCATGAGGCCATAGGTGATGGCCAAGCCGAGCGCTACCAACAACAAAATGGAACCCAAGCTCACGCCCGTGAACAAAGCACCTAAGCGCTCGCCAGCTTTCAAAGCGCCCTCGATGGCAGTCAGAGATTTACGAAGTTGTGCTTTAACTTGCGCATCTGTTTCTTGCGCCAGACGTTCATTTAAAAGCAGTTGAGTTTCGGGTGTTTGGCTTTCAGCCAATCGCTGCGCAGCGCCCAAGCGAACAGTTGCATCGGCAACGCCAAGTTCAGCGGCCGCTTTGGCCAGTTGCAAAAGGTTTTGAATCTTGCTGTCTTGCTCTTGTGCCAAGGCCTTGTTCAAAATAGGCAACTTGCTTGCGTCAGGCTCTTTGAGCAAAGCTTT
>Ga0114962_10003954_pt1 | contig 11900 bp, 11 predicted proteins | sample C_130820_MF_Meta_FD_87017 | JGI IMG/M metagenome (GOLD analysis project Ga0114962, IMG submission 87017) | Freshwater microbial communities from Lake Croche, Canada to study carbon cycling - C_130820_MF_MetaG | ecosystem: Environmental > Aquatic > Freshwater > Lake | place: Lake Croche, Canada... | reverse complement strand
TACGCAAGGGGGGGGATCGGGCGTTGCGTTGACGCTGGTTGATGCCCTCAATAAATTGGCTGAGCGTGAACCTGAACGTGCCATGGTTTTTTTGAACTATTCCGCCATGGACCCCTTGCTGACCAATGACCGTTGCAGTTTTTGGCATTTCCGTTTTTATCCCTCCAGCGAGATGCAAATGGAAGCCCTGACTACTTATATGCTGGGTCGCAAGGACATCAAAAAAGTCTATCTCTTGAATCAAGACTACACCCATGGGCAACAGGTTTCAAAATCGGCCAGAGAGTACCTGGGCCGCAAAAGACCCGATGTACAGCTGGTCGCGAATGAATTCATTCCCATGGCGCAAATTCGTGACTTCGCACCCTATGTGGCCAAAATTGCTGCCACAGGTGCCGACACAGTGATTACCTCCAACTGGGGAAGCGATTTAACTTTATTGTTAAAGGCATCCAAAGATTTTGGTTTGAACGTGAATTTTTTCACCCTCAACGCCAATAACCCTGGGACCCCAGCCCAAATGGGTTCTTGGGGAGTCAACAAAGTGGGTGTGATTTGGAATTGGCTGGGCAATGCCAACACGCCCGAGCTAGAAAAAATCTCTGTGGCTTACAAGAAGAAATACAACGAAGACTTTATTTTTGCAGCCCATTGGAACACCATGAACATGCTTTTCCAAGCCATCAAAAACGCCAAGTCCACCGATGCCAAAACCGTGGCCTTTGCGTTGGAAGGCTTAACCTATAAAAGCCCCTTAGGCGAAGTCAAAATGCGCAAAATAGACCATCAGCTTGAGGCACCTCTGTTTCTGGGTATATGGGCCAAGCAAGGCTCCAAGGGCGTGAAGTACGATGCTGAAAATACAGGTTATGGCTTTCGCACCGAAGCGGTCTGGGATGCTTACATCAGCTCTCAACCCACTTCGTGTCAGATGAAGAGACCTTCGTGATAACACTCACCTCATTCAAGGAAAAAACACCATGAACGCTCCCGCTGAAATCTCAACCATGCATGACCGTCACCAAAAGCTTGGCGATGGCATGTCCCCACCCTTGCCCCAGCCTCCCGCATTCAGCAATGTGCAAGATGAGCGTTTGCACCGCAAGCAAATGCTCGCGGCTGCCTTTCGCTTGTTTTCACGTTTTGGGTTTGATGAAGGTGTTGCCGGTCACATCACGGCCAGAGACCCAGAGTTCACAGACACGTTTTGGGTCAATCCGTTTGGGGTGCATTTCAGTCAAATCAAAGTGTCTAACTTGATTCGTGTGGATCACCGTGGCAATGTTGTTGAAGGTGTTCTTCCTGTCAATGAAGCTGCATTTGCTATTCACTCCAGAATTCACCATGCTCGCCCTGACGTGGTGGCAGCTGCTCACACCCATGCACCGCATGGTCGGGCTTGGGCCACGTTAGGCAAGCCGCTGGACATCATTTCCTTGGATTCATGCGCTTTTTATAACGACCATGTGGTGTATGACGACTTTGACGGTGTGGTGTTGGAATTGGAAGAAGGTGTTCGCATCGCCAATGCTTTGGGTAAGAACAAGGGCGTCATATTGCAAAACCATGGTCTGCTGACCGTTGGCGACTCGGTAGAGGCCGCGGCTTGGTGGTACATCGCCATGGAGCGTTGCTGTCAAGTTCAACTCATGGCTGAGGCTGCGTCACACGGAAAACCTTTGAAAATGGTGAGCAAAGCAGCTGCAGAGCAAGCCGCGCCCATCGTTGGCTCATCGTACGCTGGGTGGTTTCAATTCCAGCCTTTGTTAGCGCGTATCTCTAAAGATCAACCCGATTTATTCGATTGAAACTTAATGGCTGATGGTGTTTCGCTTGGCCAAGGCCGGAAAGAGCTTAAGCCAAGCGATGGCCACCACGATGGTTCCCAGGCCACCCAGCACCACCGACCCCACAGGTCCCAACGCAGCAGCAGTTGCACCTGACTCAAACTCACCCAACTCATTCGATGCACCGATGAATACGCCGTTGACGGCTGCTACCCGTCCGCGCATCTCATCAGGTGTTTCTATTTGCATCAATGTCAAACGGGTCACCACACTGATGTTGTCTGCAGCACCTGCAATCGCCAAACAAACCATCGACAAGCCCAGGTGAGTAGACAATCCGAAACCGATATTGGCCAAACCGAACACCGCCACTGCTGACAGCAGTTTGGTACCTATGGCTTGTTCAATCGGCCAGCGCGTCATGATGATCGACATAAGCAATGCACCCACAGCAGGCGCAGCCCTTAAAAAACCCAGCGCTTGCGGGCCGCCATTCAATATATCTTTTGCATAAATGGGAAGCAGTGCAGTTGCACCACCCAGCAGCACGGCAAACAAATCGAGGGAGATAGCGCCCAGTAATACCTTGCGTTGAAAAACAAACCGCAATCCTGCAAACAGTGAATCCCATGAAGCAGCCAACGTGGAAGGAACATGGGTATAGCGCACAGACAGCGTCAGAACGAAAGCCACCATAAACAAAACGGCACAACTTGCGTAAACAATGGATGCGCCAAAAGCGTACAAGGCGCCACCTATCGCGGGGCCACCGATGATGGCAATTTCTACCCCGGTAGAACTGAGGGCGGTTGCCCGTTGTAGCAATTCTTTGGGCACCAGCAAAGGCGTGATGGCTTGTTGGGAGGGCATTTGAAACGATCGGTTAATACCCAGCACCAGCGCAATGGAAAATATCAACTCTCGACTTTCGATGTGATGGAGCATGGCCCATAAAAGCAAAAGTGCCACCATGCCCTGCAGCAACATGCAGGCTGCAAATATTTGACCTCTGTGGTGTTTGTCAATCAGTTGACCCGCAGGCAGTGCCATGATCAAAGCAGGCAGGAACTGAAACAACCCCACCAGCCCCAAATCCCAAGCGCTACCCGTGATGTCATACATATGCCAAGCAATACCCAGCATCAGCATTTGATTGGCTGAAATCCCCATGAAACGGGCTAACCAAAAACGCATAAAGGCGGATTGGTTAAAAAGCGATCGGTAGTGAGAGGAAGGCATGTAAGTGGATAGCTCCAGTGTCAAAGGCTTGCAGCAGACATGCAACGCATCAAATCTTTGATGGCTGATGGTATGTAACTTGCACCCGTGATGGCCCTGACCACTGCGGCAGAACCCACGCCAGTTTGCATAACCCTTGGCAAAACCGCCAAGTCAATGCCACCAATGGCTACCAAAGGTGTGGGTTGCATCAGCTCGACATACTTTGCCAACCGCCCCAACCCTTGTGGTGCAGTTTCCATTTTTTTCAAGGTGGTGGGAAATACCGCGCCCAAAGCCAAATAGCTTGGATGCCAAGCGTGTGCTGACATCATTTCACTGTAACCATGCGAACTCAAACCTAAACGCATACCTGATGCTTGCAGCGTATGAAGAGGAGCATCATGCATATCCTCTTGTCCCAAGTGCACGCCATAAGCACCTGCATCCATGGCTTGCTGCCAATGGTCATTGATGAACAACAAACTCTGAGTTCCCTGAACTGCTTTGACGGCCAGCAAGATTTCCTGTGCAATGCGTTGTGTATCCTGCGATTTGAACCGAAGCTGTACCGTTGGTACACCGAGTTGCGCCACTTTGTCTACCCATAGCGCATCAGGCACAACCGCATACAAGCCCAATTGTGCAGGGCAGGGGGGGAACACAGGCGTGTGGAGATCGCGTGTGATGCCGAAGTCTTGGGGGTCAACAGGCCATGCGTTTGGGTCAAAGCGCTGTGTACGTGTGCTTTGAGACGCCCAAGCCAGAGCAATGCAAGCAGCATCTTTGGCAATAAAACCCAGGCTGCGAGCGCCAAGCCATGCAGATTGAAAGTCGCTGCTTTGTCCTTGGGTCAACTCGGCGACAAAATCCTCGCAAGGACGGGCAGCGCCTATTTGCAACTCGGGGTGTTGTTGAGCGATATTTTTCGCTTGGTCAAGAACGGTTTTCATGCGTGATGCCAAAAAGGGGTTCCCAGTGTAGGCGTACTGGGTTGCGCAGATTCGTGGGCTGGCATGGCACCAGACAAAAACGCCTTGCGCCCTGCAGACACGGCTTGGGCAAATGCCCAGGCCATCTGCGCAGGGTCCGTGGCCAAAGCCACAGCGGTGTTGAGCAAGACCGCGTCGTAACCCCACTCCATCACTGTGCAAGCATGTGAGGGCAGACCTAAACCTGCATCCACAATCAATGGCACCTGTATGCGTTCACGCAGCATCTGCATGGCATAAGGGTTAAGGGGGCCTTTGCCGGTACCTATGGGTGCCGCCCAAGGCATGACAGCTTGACAACCCACATCGACCAAGCGCTGGCACAGCACCAAGTCTTCGGTGCAGTAAGGTAAAACTTTGAATCCATCCTGAATGAGTTTGGCCGCAGCCACGGGAAGATTCAGGGTGTCAGGTTGCAATGAATAATCGTCACCAATCAATTCCAGCTTGATCCAATCGGTTTCAAACACTTCACGTGCCATGTGTGCTGTGGTGACTGCTTCGTCAATCGTGTGACACCCCGCCGTGTTGGGAAGAACCGGTAAGTGTGTTTGTTTCAATAATTTCCAAAAGACGGGCGATGCTTGAGCGTGAGCACTTTCTCTGCGCAATGAGGCGGTCAGCATGGCGGGTTGTGACAATGCAACTGCCTTGGCCAAAATATCGGGCGATGGATAGCGAGATGTGCCCAGCAGCAACCGGCTGTTGAATGTTTCCCCGTAAAGCGTCCAAGGGTCAGGCGAAAGCGACATGTTTATCCTCCAGTGATGGGAACGATGAGGTCAATTTTGTCCTCATCGTTTAACAAGGTTTGGGCGTACAGCGTTTTGGCTACAAATTGCGCATTGACCGCGGCCGCAAATGGTGGATTGATCTTGACCAAATCGATGGCATCTTGCAAGGTCGCGCCAGCGGGTATGTCCAAGGGTTCTTGATTGATCCAAATCAGCATGGGTGGCTTTCCTCGCTCACAAGAATCCCAAGTGATTGGGCTGTTTCAGTGTTGTCATCCATCAAGCTCAAGGTGGCATCTAACAAGGCTGGGGCGATTAAAAAACCATGGCGGTAAAGACCATTGATATGGATGTATTTTTTTCCATGGATACGAATGGCTGGAAGATTGTCCGGCAGCGTCGGCCTGATATGGGCGTTGATCTCTAAGATGCGAGCTTCAGCAAACCCTTTGTGAATGCTGTAGGCTGCGCTTAACAACTCAAGACTCGAGCGCACACTGGCAGGTGAGGTGTCATCGCTTTCAATTTCGGTCGCTCCTATGACAAAGACGCCTTCTTGCTTAGGGGCGATATAAAGCGGGTAGCGGGGATGGATCAGGCGAAGCGGACGACTGAGTTTCACTTGTGGGGCATGTAGGCGAAGCACTTCGCCTCTGACGCCTCTTAAATCCCGCCAAGCGCTATGGGCACCTGTGCCTCTGCAGTCAATCACCCAGTCAGCCCAGGCAAATTGCTCGGGGGTGACGGGGCTTGAAAAAAACATCTCTACATGGCTGCTCTGCAATTGATGCTCTAAAGCATTGAGCAATTGACGGTTGTCCAACTGTCCTTCGCCAGGCAGATACAACCCTTGTTGGAATGCGTCAGGCAGCGACGGTTCGAGTTGGTGCAAAGACGCCGTATCCAACAAGACCGGTGAACTCAATTCGGGCATGCGGTTTTGGTTGTCAATCAGCTTGGCAGTGAAGCTCTGTGCCACCGAAGCATCTTGTCTGTGCCACACCACCAAGGTGCCGTTTTGCTGAAAGAACACCGGTTGCTCGAGTTGTGCCAACAATTCAGGCCAGCGTTGCAAGCTGTACCGTCCCATGTTGACCACATTGGCTTGTGTGATGGCCGATTCAGCCAACGGTGCCAGCATGGCCGCAGCCACCCACGCCGCAGACCCTTGTTGGTCTGAAGACTTTGCTTCATGTAATTGCACACGGTGGCCTAGTTGGCACAATGACCATGCCACCATGCGCCCCATCAATCCCGCCCCTAAGATCACGCTGTGTGTGTTTGTCATGTCACCTTCTCTGTCCAAGTGATGCAGTCAAGATGAAGATAATGGTCTCCATGCTTAACCCTGACAACGCCCACTATCCCCGTGTTTTGACCATTGCTGGCTCTGATTCGGGAGGTGGTGCAGGCATTCAAGCCGATTTGAAAACCATATCGTCGTTGGGCTGTTATGGCATGACCGCTATCACCGCCTTGACAGCCCAAAATACCTTGGGTGTACAAGCCATTCAATCGATTCCAGCCTCTTTTTTGAAAACGCAATTGCAATCGGTGCTGGACGACATCGGCGTTGACGCAGTCAAGATTGGCATGTTGCACTCCCCCGAAGTGGTGGAGGTGGTGGCCTGGGCGATTGACCATTACCAGCTCAAACAAGTGGTGCTCGACCCTGTCATGGTTGCCACCAGTGGCGACACGTTGATTGCAAAGGAAACTGTATCGGTGTTGGTCAGCGAATTGTTTCCCCGTGTGCAATTGGTCACACCCAATTTGGACGAAGCCAGTTTGCTGCTGGGCACCACCGTGTGGGATGTGCAGTTCTTGGTAACGGCTGCGGCAGACTTGCAAGCCATGGGAGCCGCCGCAGTCCTTCTCAAAGGTGGCCACTTGGCGGGTGATGACCTCGTGGATGTGCTGCTGTTGGCGGATCAAACTTCTCACGTTTTGCACAGTAGGCGTATTCCGAGCCAGAATGTGCATGGCACGGGTTGCACCTTGTCTTCTGCCATTGCCTGTTACTTGGCTTTGGGGTGTGGCTTGGACGAGGCCGTGACCCAATCGCGTGCTTATATTTGGGGTGCCATACAAGCGGGTGCGCAGGTTGTCACCGGCCACGGTCACGGCCCCTTGAACCACGGCTTTGATCCCAAAGTCATGCATGTGCGGCCAAGTTGCCAGGGTTGACGGGTCGGGTCAGCCAAGACAGGCTTAGAGTCACCAGCAAACTCGGCAGGGCTGAACCCCATTGGGGTGTCAATTGGGCGCAGCCATGGAAAACAGCAATGCCCAGTAACCAAATCAAAATCGGCAGCACATAGGCTTTTTCAGATGTGTCGTTTGTTGCTCCCACCCCACCCGAGCGACCCAATATCACCCCATACAAAGGAATAAACACAGAGCTCAAGAGCAGCAAAAAGGGTTCAAGACTGTGCATGGGCAGCACAATGGCTAAAACGGTGCAGACCAGTGCGATCGCCAAGCCCAGTGGTTTGGCGCGCCATTGCTCGAACAGGCTGTTGCTGCTCAATGCCGCTGAATACACATCCCCATAAGCGTTATCGAGTTCATCGATGAGAATCAATCCCAGTGCCAACAAACCACCTTGCGCCAGTAACAGCGTGTTCACCAGAGAGATGTCGGGTGACGCGACACTGATGACCAAAACACCCAAGGCATAGCACCACATGTTGGCAATGGCGTAGCCCACCCAAGTAGCCGCCATGGTGGTTCGACTGTTTCGCCCGTGACGAGCGTAATCGGCCACCAAAGGCAGCCATGACACAGGCATGGCAATGACCAAATCAATCGCTGACAAAAAACCCATGGAACCATCGCCGGGTTTGTGCCAAAACGCGTTCATATTTTGGACTTGCAAGACCCCTATAAATTGCCAAGTCAGCCAAGCCAGCGACAACACCACCAATGGCAAACCCAATTTGCTCACCACATGACGCACCAAGCCCAACATAGAAGTGGTCATCAACAGCGTGAGGATGACGCCCCAAAACGCCGTTGCGCACAGGGCATAACTGCTGATACTGACGGGCATACCGCCCATGTCAAAGACCAGCAGTGAAGGCGATGACCATCCCCATTGTTGTTCGCCCATGGCCAGCGTGCCGTCACGCATGATGACCAATTCAAAACTGGTCCATCCCATCAGTTGCACGATATTCAATATCACCGGCAACTTTGCAAAACGGCTGCCAAATACCTTGTGCATCAATCCGGCACTGGATAAACCTGTGTCACAACCCAGTTTGGCCACCCATGCAACCAATCCCGAACCCAAAAGCGAGCCCACCACGATGGCCAGCAGGGCTGCTTGTGTACCCAGGGCAGGTACCAAGTAGGCGCCAATTTGTATCACCAACAGACCGACCCCCAAACTGAACCAGAGGCAGGCATGACTGTAGGCCGTGAAGACGCGTTCTGAGGGTTCCACAGGCGTCAGGGCTGAATGGTGAAAAGAGGGTGTTTGGGCCATTTGTTTCTTTCAAATAAATGGCAGTTCGGCGCGGTGGTTTGAACACAAATGGGTGTGATCAAGCTATGCCGTGCTTCCCTGCGCGAGGATTACCTCAATCAGGTTCAAAGGGACTTTCTCAGCATTGGTTCGCGGTTTGCAAACCAGAGCACCCCCAGCGGCTTGTATTTCAACAAGTGAATGTCATTATGCGCTAGCTTTTCTGGGGCGCAACGCCCAAGAGTTGGTGTAATCGGGGCGAGGCTGTGGTGTATTCCAGCGCAATTTTTTGACCTGGGTACACCATTTCGGCCACACCATAGGCTGCCAAGGTGGCTTCGTGAAAACCACTGACGATCAATTTGCGTTTCCCAGGGTAGGTGTTGACGTCACCAATGGCGAAGATACCCGATTGGCTGGTCATGAAGTTCTCGGTATTGACTTTAAGCTGCTTTTTTTGCATGTCCATGCCCCATTCAGCGACAGGACCTAATTGGGGACTTAAACCATGCAGCACCCAAAGTTCGTCAAATGCAATGTGTTCAGTCTGATCGCTGGGGGTAGCCAAAGTGATGTGCGACTTGGACAGGTCTTGGATTTGACCCACCTTGAAGTGAATCAACTCTGCTTTGACAGCTTGATCAAACCTTGCTTGAACTTCCAAGTTGACGTCGAGTTTGTCGCGTCGGTGAACCAAACAGATGCTTGCAGGTGCCAGTTCCAAGCAAGCCAATGCAGCTTCAACGGCCTCCTCGCTGGCACCGTTGATGACGATGTGTTTGTCGGCTATGCGATCGTGGGGGGTGTAAAAAACTTGGGTACCTTCATACGCCTGCAGTTCTAATTGCGCCAGTTTTCGGGGCAAGAACGCTCCCACACCAGCAGCGATAACCACGGTTTTGCACAAAAACACAAGTCCATCCGAGGTGCCAGCCAGCCAGCGCGCATCGCTTTGACGTTGCAGATTCGTGAGCTGTTGTTGGAAATGGAACTGAGGGTGAAAGGGCGCAATTTGCGACAACAAGGAATGGGTTAATTCGCTGCCCGTGGTGCGAGGGGTGCCAGGGATATCGTAAATGGGCTTGTCGGCATACAAGGCCATGCACTGGCCACCGGCAAAGGAAAGTACATCCACCACTTGGCTTTGAATTTCGAGCAAACCTAACTCGAAGACCAAAAACAAGGCTGCTGGACCAGCACCAATGACCAAGCAGTCGGTTTGAACGGGCGATTTTTTCAAGGCAGGTGGCATAGACATCTGTGCCGACTGTACCTTGCTGTCCTAGCGCTTGAGCTCGGAGAGCTTATCGGTTTTGTCTTTCCAGTCATCGGCATCTGCCATAGGGGCTTTACGCTTGGTGATGCTGGGCCAGCCGCTGCGGGCCAACTCGACATTGAGTTTGACCATGTGCATTTGGTCTGCCGGCACATCTTCCTCGGCATAAATGGCGTTGACGGGGCATTCAGGAATGCACACCGCACAGTCAATGCATTCATCAGGGTCGATGGTTAAAAAGTTAGGACCTTCACGGAAACAGTCCACGGGGCACACATCAACACAATCGGTGTATTTGCAGCGAATACAGGCTTCGGTAACTACGTGGGTCATGATGTTAGGCTGGAAGAGTCAAATCTAAAGATGAGGATTTTAGGGTAAAGCCAACCTCAACCTTGAACCATCACCGCAGCAGAGGTTTTGTGGCTGGCCGTATCGACCAATACCATGGACCCCAGGACACGCGAGCGGCTGTAGGGCAAGGTGATCAAGGGCTGTTGGAAGCTCAGTTGCACATGGCCTATCGCATTGGGGGGCAGCTCGCTGGCGGCCAAGCTTTCCAAGGTGTGGATGTCCACGCGGTCAATGATGCGTGAAACCTTAGCCTTGACCCAATGGTGACCATGCAGCGCCCAGTAAACACGACCCGCAACCAAGGGTTCATCGTCCAACCAAGCCAGCGTCACATCGAGTTGCTGTGAGGCTTGCAAACTGCTTTGGCTGGCCATCAACCAATCGCCGCGCGACAAATCCACTTCACGATCGAGAACAATGCCAGCACTGTGTCCTGCAGCCACCGAAGTGGGCAGTCGAACCGCAGTCAACACTTCTTTCACAACAGCTTGCTGTCCACTGGGAAAAACGCGTACCGAGTCACCTACCTGAGCCACGCCTGTGGCCACACGGCCCCAGTAAACGCGGCGCCCTTGGGTGGTGGTTGGGCTGTCGTGGAACTTCTCGACCCATTGCACAGCAAAAGTGAGTTCTTGCGCTTCATCACTGGGAGTGACTGGGACGTTCTCCAGCAGACTAAGCAGGCTGGGTCCGCTGTAGCCACACCAATCGGGCAGGGTGCTGACCACATTCCAGCCTTTGAGCGCCGACATGGGCACCATGGCATGGATACCGATGGCCGCATCATCGGCAAAACGCTGCAAGGCTTGCGCAATATGCACAAAGGCCAGTTCGGGCTTGTCAACCGCGTCCAGTTTGTTGATGGCAAAGATGATGGTCGGCACCCGCAACAACTTGAGCAACAGGCTGTGTCTGCGGGTTTGGGGGAGCAGGGCCAAATCGGCAGACTGCCAATCCACTTTGGTGGCGTCAACCAACACCACGGCGGCGTCGGCGCTGGAGGCGGCAGTGACCATGTTGCGGGTGTATTGCTCGTGGCCTGGCGCGTCTCCGATGATGAACTTGCGCTGCTCGGTGCTGAAATAGCGGTAGGCCACATCGATGGTGATGCCTTGCTCGCGCTCAGCCGACAAACCATCGGTCAACAGCGCCAGATCGGTTTCACCTTGGCGTTGAACACCCGCCAAGTGGTCTTGCAAAACTGCTTTGGTATCAACCAGCAGGCGACCAATCAAGGTGGATTTGCCATCATCCACCGAGCCACAGGTGATGAATTTCAGTGCAGGGCGGGTTGCGATGCTGGACATCAGAAGTACCCTTCCTTTTTACGCTTTTCCATGGAGGCGTCTGAGGTTTGGTCGTCCATACGGGTGGCACCGCGCTCGCTGATATCAGCGGCCAAGGTTTCAATGACGATGTCCTCAGGCGTGGCGGCCAAGCTCTCAACGGGACAGGTACAAGTGATGTCGCCAACCGTGCGAAAACGCACTTGGCGTTGCACCACGTCTTCGCCTGCACGTGGTGGGGTGAGCTCTGTCACCGGCACCAGCAGGCCTTTGCGGTCAACCACCTCACGGGTGTGCGAGTAATAAATCGAGGGCAGGGCAATGGCTTCGCGGGCAATGTATTGCCAGACATCAAGTTCGGTCCAATTGCTGATGGGGAAAACGCGGAAATGTTCCCCCGGGTGAAGCTTGGTGTTGAAGAGATTCCACAACTCTGGGCGTTGCGATTTGGGCTGCCATTGCCCAAAACTGTCACGGTGACTGAAAATGCGCTCTTTGGCACGGGCTTTTTCTTCATCGCGTCTGGCGCCACCTATCAAGGCATCAAAGCGAAATTCTTCAATCGCTTCGAGCAAGGTGACCGACTGGTGGGCGTTGCGCGGCTCATCAGGACGAGACAGGCGAACCGTGCCACGTTTCATCGAGTCTTCAACGCTGCGCACGATGAGCTTGGCACCCAGCTCTTTGGCGCGACTGTCGCGGAAATCGGTGACCTCGCTGTAGTTGTGGCCGGTATCGATCATCAGCAGTGGGTAAGGTATGCGACCGCTGCCCGATGCGTCAT
>Ga0114962_10003953_pt1 | contig 11901 bp, 14 predicted proteins | sample C_130820_MF_Meta_FD_87017 | JGI IMG/M metagenome (GOLD analysis project Ga0114962, IMG submission 87017) | Freshwater microbial communities from Lake Croche, Canada to study carbon cycling - C_130820_MF_MetaG | ecosystem: Environmental > Aquatic > Freshwater > Lake | place: Lake Croche, Canada... | reverse complement strand
TTCATCATTTGCGCTTTCCAATTTAGGCCATAAATACCTTAGAGGATGTGTATCTATGACTCAATTAATAATAAACGTCGGTGCAAGCGCAAATGATGGTCAAGGCGACCCGATTCGCACGGCATTTATAAAAACAAATGATAATTTTAACCAACTGTTTGCCACTGGCGGACTTACAGGTATTGCCAATGGTTCTTCAAATGTCAATATTCCAACAGCCAATGGCAATGTTGTAATCAGTTCGGGCAATGTGGCAAATGTTCTCAACATCACTCAAACTGGTGCCATAGTTACTGGTACCGCCACAATAACTGGTACTGTGCAGGGTGGTAATCTTTATACAGCAGGCGCTGTTTCTTCTGCAGGCAATGTAACTGGTGGTAATTTGAACACAACAGGTGCAGTGTCCACAACCGGTCTTGTTCGGGCTGCTAACATAACCACAGCTGGATCAGTTAGTGCAGTTGGCACAGTGACTGGATCAAGTTTTACGGGTGCAGTGGTTTCAGCTAGTGGTAATATTGTTGCAAACAATTTAAATGCCACAAACATGAGTCTGAGTGGTAATGTTTTGAGTGCAATAAATTCTGTTGCTAATATCACAACCAGTGCGTATGTTGCTGCCAGTTACTTTTCGGGCAACGGTGCTGGACTCACTGGTATTGTTGCATCCGGCAACGTGGGCGCAGCAACACAACTGACCAATGGGTCAACAGTGTTGAATATTCCTGCAGCAGGCGGCAACATAATCGGTAATATTGGTGGCGTAACCAATCTGTTTGAATTCTCGCAGATAGGATTTAAAGCAACAGGCAACATCACAGGCGGCAATATACTCACTGGTGGCTTGATCAGTGCCACGTCAACAATTATATCATCGGCTAATATCACAGGTGGCAATATACTCACAGGTGGACTGATCAGTTCAACTGGCAATGTCACAGGTGGTAACGTACTCACAGGTGGGACAATAAGTTCTACCGGTACAGTAACTGGTTCAAGCATACTGGGCTCAGTTGTCAGTGCAAGCGGTAACGTCACTGGCGGCAATGTACTCACAGGCGGATTGATAAGTGCAACTGGTACAGTAACCGGTTCAAGTTTATTGGGCTCAGTTACCAGCGTGTCGGGCAACGTCACAGGTGGTAATGTACTCACAGGTGGCTTGATAAGTGCTACGTCAACGATCACTGGTGGCAATTTAGCCACTAGTGGCACAGCAAGTATAACTGGTGACATTACAGGTGGTAATATTCTTCTCGGTGGCACAGTGTCAGCCACAGGTAATGTACAAGGCAGTAATTTTACCACAAGTGGCCTGATTATTACAACTGGCAATATCACCAGTGGTAATTTGCTCACAGGTGGCCTAATATCAGCCACTGCTAATATTACTGGTGGCAATTTGATCACAAGCGGAACAGCTAGTGCTACTGGTACAGTAACCGTCGGCAACTTGTCCACTGGCGGAACAGCTTCGGCAACTGGTAACATCACAGGTGGCAATGTACTCACAGGCGGATTGATAAGTGCTACATCAACAATTACTGGTGGCAATCTGGCCACAGGCGGTATCGCAAGTGCCACGGGCAACATCACTGGTGGCAACATAATCACAGCTGGATTGATATCGGCCTCAGGTAATATCACTGGTGGCAACGTAATCACAGCCGGATTGATCACAGTGAACTCAGGTGCAGCCGCAACTGCCATTGTGAATGGCGCAGGCAATGCAGTGGGCAACATTGGTAGTTCAGGCGCATACTTTAAACAATTATTTGCTCAAGCAACCACAGCACTGTATGCTGACTTGGCCGAAGTCTACGAAGGCGATGCTGATTACGCAACCGGCACCGTTGTAAGTTTTGGAGGCACAAAAGAAGTTACTCAAAGCCAGGTCGTGAATGACGTTCGTGTGGCTGGAGTGATTTCTGAAAAACCCAGTTATCTAATGAACAACGGACTCACTGCTGAACATCGTGCTGTGGTAGCACTAACAGGACGAGTGCCAACTCTGGTGGTTGGCACTGTGGCCAAAGGTGACATGATGGTATCAGCCGGCAACGGTCATGCACAAGCCTGTGCTACACCTGCCATGGGCACGGTAATTGGCAAAGCCCTGCAAGACTTCAACGGTTCAAGTGGAATTATAGAAATTGTTGTAGGAAGAATGTAAAAATGGCGCAACCAGTTTGGGTCACTCAGGCAGGAAACCTTGGCACAATACCTGAGGGTATATTTTACCAAGTTTCGTTACAGGCCTACGATCCCGCAGATCCCAACAATCCTGATCTTGTGTACTATGTCATGATTGCCGGTGAACTTCCTGCAGGCGTCCAGTGTACCAAAACAGGCCTGATTGTAGGTATACCACAGGCCATTGCCAGTTTGCAAGGTGTTCCTTCCCCAGTTTCAAGAAATGTCACCAGCAAATTTGCTGTGAGAGCGTATACCGAGCGAGTAATCAACGGTGTGACTGTGGTTGATCGAATTGCAGATCGCACATTTTCTCTCACAGTTACTGGACAAAATGCACCCAAGTTTGTTACACCGGCAGGTAACATAGGTACATTCTATGATGGCTCTCCAATTGATCCTATCCAGATTCTGATCAGCGATCCAGATCCCAGCGATATCACAGTAATTTCTGTAGCTGCTGGCACACTGCCACCGGGCTTGACAATTTCAGCCACGGGACTTATTTCGGGATACATTATTCCATTGGTACCAGTGACCAAAGAAGCCGGATTCAGTAGAGACAACCAAGGCTTTGATCAGTATCCATTTGACTTTGCCAGCAACAGCCTTAGCACCAACTATCAGTTTGCCCTGGAAGTCACTGATGGCAAAGAAAGTGATATAAGAACCTATGACATCTATGTGTACGGCAAGAGTTCCATGACTGCCGACACCACCTATCTCACTGCGGACAACACTTTTGTCACTGCTGACGTCAGCCCCGATAGGGTGCCATTCTTGATCAATGCAGTGCCCAGTGATCTTGGCACAGTTAGATCGGACAATTTCTGGGCCTATCAATTTATTGGAGAAGATTTTGACGGAGACGTAATAGAGTATGTGGACTATCATGGAGATTCATCCTTGTATACATTGCCTCCAGGAACCACACTGGATACTTTCTCTGGTTGGTTGTATGGATACCTACCAGACATGGGCGCTACAGAGCAAACCTATACTTTTGCTCTGATATTGAGAAAAACAAACAATCCAGACTTGCGTAGTGATCCTTATGTGTTTACTCTAACTGTTGTGGGCCAGGTGTCCACCGATGTTGTTTGGCTTACACCTGCCAACATGGGCACAATTGACAACGGCGCCACCAGCCTGCTAAAGGTAGAAGCAGTGAACACCGGTGGTAGAAGTCTGCAATACAAACTTGAACCCGGCAGTTATCCGTCTCCTAACATAGGAGTATTCAATCGTTTACCCCAGGGAACACAACTGCTGCCATCAGGCGACATTGCAGGACGAGTGAGTTTCAATACATTTGCTCTGGACCTTGGAACCACCACGTTTGATAAAAATCTCAGAACACGATTGAGTGCAGACGAAACCACGTTTGACATGAGTTGTACATTTACTGTGAATGCTTTCAGCGTGGATGGTCTAGTATCAGTGTACAAAACCTTCACAGTCATGGTGGTGCGAGCCTACAACGAGCCTTATGAAAATCTCTATATCAAGGCCATGCCACCATTTGCTGACCGAGCCCTGGTCAATCAGCTGATACAGAACACAGATATCTTTCCACCAGACTTGATATTTAGACCAGCAGATCCAAATTTTGGAATATCAACTTCGGTGATTTACGATCACTGCTTTGGGTTGACCAGCAGTACCTATGAGCTGTACATGAGCAGTCTTTACAAAAATCACTACTGGAAGAATCTTGTGCTAGGCGAAATCAAAACAGCACAAGCCCTGGATGCAGACGGCAACATAATCTATGAAGTGGTATACAGTGCAGTACAAGATGACCTGGTGAACAGTCAAGGAATCAGTGTGAGCAAACAAGTTACACTACCGTATCCAATCAGTCCCGGAGACTCTTCAGAAATTACCACAGTGTACCCCAACAGTTTGCCCAACATGAGAGACCAGGTGATTGATGTGGTTGGCCAAATTTCAAACATATTGCCATTGTGGATGTTGAGCAAACAAACCAATGGGCAAATACTGGGGTTTACACCTGCCTGGGTAATAACCTATTGCAAGCCCGGAACCTCAGGACAGATTGCCTACAATATACAATCAAAATACGGAACACAACTCAATCGAGTAGATTTTGAAGTTGACCGTTATGAACTGGATCGATTGCTTAGTTATAGCTGGGATCCTGTGGCTGACAGTTCAAACGGTGCCTGGATCCCAACACCCGCTGAAACCACATTCGATCTGGTGTTGCACTACGAACTTGCTGCTTTTGCCAATGCAGGAACAGGATACAAAATTGGAGACAGAATTTTAATTTTGGGAAGCCAAATTGGCGGCCAAGACGTCATCAACAATCTAATGGTAGTGGTACAAGATATCAACACCACAACTGGCGCTATTACCATAGTGAACCTACGCGGGCAAGCACCGCTGTTCAGCTCAGGTGATACGTTTACCAACATCACTGGAACCAATCTAGCAGGCACAGGTTCCAGTGCTGCATTCAACTTTGTGGTTGCTTCCGGCGAAATCACAACATTTGATGCTACCAGCATGAGATTTGAAGCACCGGTGGATATCTACACAAGTACCGACGCATACGATAAATATCTTGTGTTTCCCCGACGGAATATTTTAGTGTAACAAGGACAAAAAATGACTAGTTCAATCAACCCAAACGATATTGACGGCACCTATCCGGTTGCCGGGCAAGACAACGACAGCCAGGGCTTTCGTGACAATTTTACCAATACCAAAACCAATTTTCAGTATGCATCCGCTGAAATAACTGATTTACAAAACAAAGCAATTCTCAAGGCTGCACTCACAGGCACCACTCTGGACAATGACATGGCTGGCAGTCCCTTAACCAGTGCTGACATTGCCAACTTCAGTGCCAACAGGGTTGCACTAGGAACCACGTCCGGCACAGTCACAATCAACTATGCAACTGGTCACTATCAAACAGTAACCACTTCAGGTGCAATCAGCCTGGCATTTGCCAACTTTCCTGCTGCTGGTGCAGCCGGCCTAGTGCGTGTGCAGATAACTGTGTCAGATGTGTCTCACACGGTTACCCTTCCTGTTGCTGTCAGCGTGGGAACCACAGGCATTCAAGGTTACAGCAGCAATGTGATCACCTTCCAGGCAACTGGTACTTACGAATTTGAATTTGTCACCAACGATGGCGGCGCCAGCGTTACTATTTTTGATCTCAACAGACCATTACTGGGCAGCAATCAAGCACAAATTGGATATGCCACAGGTGCCGGAGGCGCAGTTGTCCAAGCCACCAACAAATCAACCGGCGTCACGCTCAACACACTTTGCGGCCAAATCACCATGAACGCCGCAGCATTAGCAGCAGCAGCAGAAGTTAGTTTTACACTGACCAATAGTTTTATCACAGCTACCGATGTGTTGATTGTGAATGTGGCGTCAGGTGCAACTGCTGCCACATACACTGCGACCATTGATGCGGTGGCCGCTGGATCTGCCAGAATCACAGTGGGCAATTATTCCGCAAGTAGTCAGAGTGAAGCTATTGTGTTGAACTTTGTGGTGATCAACTCTGTAATAAGTTAACCAAACTGATTGACATCTATTGGCATTTGCTGTAAACTAGTTTCAGCAAGGAGTCGAATGGAACATCCCTTTATAAACAACCTAGATAGCTTGACCACAGAACAACTGGGGTCAAAGATATCCGAACTACACAAGAAACTAGGTATTGCATATAGAACTGGCAATGGTTATTTGTGTGATCAACTGCGTATGGCCATCGAAAGCTACACAACCAAACACCAACAAAAAATGGCTGAACTCAACAAACCTCGAGACGGGGACGACGACGCTTTTAAATCCAAGATTGATATATCATGAACGTGCGACTTGAATATGACCTGACCTGGCGTTCAGCCATATGGTTTGAAAATTGCCTGCAACTCAACGGTTACACAGCTACCATATCCATGATTACCAATACTTCAGTGTCCAAAGATCACACAACTTGTATGGACAGAATCAATCATTTTGTCTATCATGAACTTGTTAACACAGTGTTTGTGCATCAGGAAGATCGAGAACAAATGCAATTGCTGGCAGCAGCAGGTATCAAGTTTACTCCCTTGCCCGAACAACCGATTGACCAGATAGTGGGTCTTGTGTTATACTGCAAGCTGAATGCTATTGTGGAAGATCGAATGCATGTGACAGCCATGGCCATACAAAGTGAGCTGGGTGATAACATCAGATATCTACACAGCGAGCATGAAGACGCGGTGCTGATGGATCGTCCTGGCTGGTGGCAGGATTCAAATCCTGCTCATAACAATTTTAAACAAACTGGCAACAGTAAAAAACAAGTGGTCAAACTCAATCGAACACCCAGCTGGAGAGAGCTAGAGCTTGACTGGAGTGATGCACAACGACCCACAATTGAATCAAACACTGTGGTGTTTGCCAAGTTTCCTATTGATGAAAACTGATCACCTGGGTCAAATTATCTACTCTGAAGATGATGGCGTGAACTTGCTCATGCAGGGTCAACCTGCGACAATAATAAACAATCTCTTGATGGATGCTGCGGTGGATTTGAGCAGTGTTTCTGCGGTATTAGAACATGTGCCCGGTATCATCCGGTATGATGAATCGGTTGCACAAGCAACCACACAAGAACAATTTGATTTAGCAAACCAACTCAACTGGTTCATGCCCGAAGAATACAAGAATCTCGACATTGCAGAACATGTGTTGGGATTGTGTGCCAGTGATGCAGCACTGCAACGAGTAGGCGAAGAACTCTTGCTTTATCAAGCACGTGGCTTATTCAATCTGTTGCGTTATCTTAAATTTTTAGTGGACACCATGCACCAGAATCGTGTGATCTGGGGCGTGGGTCGAGGCAGCGCAGTTGCCAGTTATGTACTGTATCTGTTGAAGGTGCACCGCATAGACAGCTTGCACTACAATTTAGATATCGCAGAATTCCTGCGTTAAATATCAATTCAAGGAGAAACTATGTCAACAAAGATTTATAAAACTGCACAAGGAAAAACAGTAGACCTTGGTGCATTACAAGTACAAAACGAAACTGTGCGAGCAGTTGGCAACATGAATGTCAATGCCCGCGGTGACAGGCTGGATGCTGACGGCAACATTATTGCCACCAGGGCACAACAGGTAAACCGTGCTCTTAATCGACAGACCAATACCGCAGCAGGGCCAATAGCTTCCAGTTCCAGAGCACAAAAAGAAACTGAAACTGCGACTGATCAAACCGCAGCAAAAGAAAAATTAGAACAAGCCAGGGTACAACGTCAAGCACGTCGTGAAGCAGGCATTGTGCTGCCCGAAGCAAACCCGCCAGCAGCAGGATTGGCAGCAGCCATGGCAAGAGCAGCACAACAAAAGGACCAAGAATAATGACCAAGGCAGCATACGCAGCACATCGAATTGACCGCGAACAACTGGTTCCACTAGGAGAGTCAGTTATTGTGAGTGACATGAACTTTGAAGAACGTCTCAGCACAGGTGGTATCATTATCATGACCGACAATGGCAAAAGCACAGGTATCAGACCACGCTGGGGGCGAGTATATGCAGTGGGTCCAGAACAGCAGGATATAAAGATCGGCGACTGGATCTGTGTGGAGCACGGACGTTGGACTCGTGGACTGGACATCGAAGATGAAACAGGAAAAATTACTCTGCGTCGAGTTGATCCCAAAGACGTCATGATGACTGCTGATGAAAAACCCGACGATCTTACGTTCTCAGGTGCCATTCACATAGAAGCCAAACCCAGCTGGATGCAACACAATTGATCTTCAATCATATCAAACAACTCAAGACAGATGGCAAAAAAATTGGTGTCACATTCAGCACATTTGACATGCTGCATGCAGGCCATATTGCCATGTTATCGGAAGCCAAGAACCACTGTGACTATTTGATATGTGGACTACAAACTGATCCCACAATAGATAGACCAGAAACAAAAAATGCTCCTATTCAAAGCATAGTAGAGCGTCAGATCCAATTGGCTGCTTGTCGTTACGTGGACGAAGTTGTAGTGTACCAAACTGAACAGGATCTTGTGGACCTGTTGTTGATCCTGCCTGTGGATGTGCGTATTCTGGGTGTGGAATATTGTGACAAAGACTTTACTGGTCGCGAAGCAGGCGCCCTACGAGGCATTGAACTGGTATTCAATGGCCGTGATCATTCATTCTCAAGTTCAAGCCTACGTCGCCGTGTGGTTGCTGCCGAAAGTCACAAGGTACTGTCACAGAAATAAAACGGATTGGCAAGTTAGACAGTTGACAATTCCTTAGTGTTGCATTATAATATACACTATATCAACGGAGAATACAGATGGAAATACAACCTAAAGACACCAGCCGTGGACACTTTTATGTGAGCCTGGTCAAGAGCGTGTTGCGCATACTAGCCGGCACTGCATTTTGCTGGGGACTTATCTATGCCGGCGGCATGTTGCTTATTGTTGCAGAAGGCTTAGGTATTGTAGAGGAACTGGTGTGAGCAAAGGGTCAAGACCACGACCATACAGTGTGGCTCAGCACGAATATGATACCAGATGGGATGCCATCTTTGGTAGAGATCTAGAAAATACACAACCCGCCCCCGAACCACAACAGAAAGCACAAGATGAAACAACTTTGGGTAGAACAGTACCGCCCCAGCACAATTGATGGCTATGTATTTGTTGACCATGCTCAACGAGAACAAGTAGAAACCTGGATCCGAGAAGGATCAATTCCACATTTATTATTAAGCGGCTCAGCAGGCACAGGCAAAACAACCTTGGCTAAATTGCTGATCAACGAGCTGGGCATTGATGAATATGATGTGTTGTATGCAAACGGATCCAAGGAAGCTAGAAAGGTTGAATGGGTTGACAAACTGATCAGCTTTTGTCAAACCATGCCGTTTGGCAAATTCAAAATAGTGCTAATTGACGAAGCCGACTACATGAATCCCAATTCAGTACAGCCCGCACTGCGCAACTTGATGGAAGACTATTCAGGCAGTGTACGATTCATTCTGACCTGCAACTTCCCCAACAAGATCATTGCACCCTTGCACAGTCGTTGCCAGGGATTCCACATTGTCAAGACTGATCATACAGAATTCACAGCCCGTGCAGCCACAGTGTTGGTCACAGAAGGTGTGACCTTTGATCTAGATGTACTGGACAGCTATGTCAAGGCCACCTATCCAGATCTACGCAAGTGCCTGAATCTGGTGCAGTTGAACTCACAATCAGGTGCTCTTGTTCCACCCGGAGCCAGTGACCGCAGTGCCAGAGACTGGAAGCTGGACTGTGTGGACATGTTCAAGCGTGGCAAAGTGCGTGAGGCAAGAACTCTGTTGTGCCAAAGTTCTGGACCAGAAGAAGCAGAAGAAATATTCCGCTGGATGTACGACAATCTTGAACTCTGGGGCGACACTCCTGAACGTCAAGATCAAGCCATTGTGATCATCCGCAATGGCTTGGTCAGTCACAATGCTGTGGCCGACGTTGAAATCAACCTAAGTGCCACCCTAATTGAACTTGCAGGAATACAATGAGATATCTTACCCTTACCTATTACACACGCCCAGATGGCAAGATTGATGAGAGCATGAGTGTTGTTCGTAATCTCAAACATCGGGATCTACAAACTGCCAGTGTGATCCTGGACTTTAAAAAGCTCCAAGTGGTCAAGTGCAGCATGAATGGTGTGGTAGTCCCCAAAGACTGGGACAGAATTGTGACCTACTATCATCAACACTATGCTAGTACCATTGAACGACTGTTTAACGAAAACGGCTACGATATTGTCAAACCAGAAACCACTGTGTCACCGGATGCTGATACAAGCACTGCACATTGAACCCACAAATATCTGCACACTAAAATGTGCGGGTTGTGCTAGAACTAGATTTATACAGCAGTGGCCACAGCACTGGCACAATCATAACCTAGACATAGAAGTTTTGATGCAGTTTTTGGATATTGATCTGACCAACATGCCTGTGACCTTTTGCGGCAACTACGGCGATCCAATATACCATCCTGATTTTGTACACATGATTCAAGAGTTCAAACTGCGAGGCGCTCAAGTCACAATAATCACTAATGGTAGCTATAAAAAACCCGAATGGTGGCAAGAATTAACATTGTGCCTGGACAAAAATGATCTAGTGGTCTTCTCGGTTGACGGCATCCCAGAAAATTTTACTCAGTACAGAACAAATGCAGACTGGGAATCCATACAAGCTGCCATGACAATTTGTGCGCAGGCACAATGCATGACTACCTGGAAATTTATACCGTTTGCATTTAATCAGACCAGTATTGATCAAGCTCGGGTGCTGAGTCAACAACTAGGAATAGATCACTTTGAGATTTCGCCAAGTGATAGATTTGACGCACAAACTGAACATCTGATACCCACGGCTGATTTACTGGGCACAAGATACAGTGATCAGCGGTACTGGAAAAATCACAGTAGATCAATTGGAGTTGATGCCAAGTGTGCAGCCGGTGATCAGCATTTTGTCACAGCCGACGGATATTACAGTCCGTGTTGTTATGTGGCTGATCACAGATTCTATTACAAAACAGAATTTGGCAAAAACAAAAAAGCATACAGTATCAATGATACCAGCTTGACCAATATACTGGAACAGCCCAGTGTGGTTGATTTTTATCAGACGCTGGATTCTATTCCAGCATGCCAATTTAACTGTCCCAAAGGAACCCATGAACAATCGCATAATACTAACTGATGCTGACGGAGTCTTGCTGGACTGGGAATGGGCATTTTCAGTCTGGATGCAGCAGCGTGGATACACACTCACAGCAGACAACAAGAAAAGTTATTTGCTGCATCATCACTACCGTGGACTGGAAGAAAAAGACGCCAAAAAGGTTGTAAAAACCTTCAACGAATCGGCTGCTGTGGGCTTCTTGCCTGCCTTGCGTGATGCCACCTACTATGTCAAACGCCTGTATGAAGAACATGGCTATCAGTTTCGAGTGATCACTAGTCTAAGCCTGGATCGTAATGCTGCCAAGCTGAGAGAAATGAATCTGCACAAACTGTTTGGCAACGCAATTGAAAGTGTGATTTGCCTGGACACCGGCGCAGACAAAGATTCAGCACTAGAACCCTATCGTGACAGCGGCATGTGGTGGTGTGAAGACAAGCCGGAAAATGCCGATGTTGGCCATGCCATGGGCCTGAAAAGCCTGCTGGTAGAACACGGGCACAACATGCATCATGTGTGCCCGTATCCGGTGGTTAAAAATTGGCGTGAGATTTATTCAATAATTGCTCCTAGCGAGAATAAAGTTTAAGCACGTCACCAATAATTTTATGGCGCTGCACGTCTCTAGCTTCTAGAGCACATACCTCCATGCCTGTTACTGGATGCGCACGTAGTCGTTGACACAGGTCCATCAAGCCATTGTCGCCGTTGGAACGGTCCGCCTGCTCGACATCTCCTGTGATAACGATCTTGCTGTTTTGTCCGATACGGGTCATTAACATCTTGGCCTGGGCAGGAGTTGCGTTTTGCATTTCGTCTGCTATTATCCAGCTGTTTTGAAAAGTACGGCCGCGCATGTATGCCAGAGGCGCTATCTCCACTACTTGGTCTTCGATCATGGTTACAATGTCCTGAGGGCGATAAAATTCTCGCATGACATCCAGTAAC
>Ga0114962_10003952_pt1 | contig 11908 bp, 9 predicted proteins | sample C_130820_MF_Meta_FD_87017 | JGI IMG/M metagenome (GOLD analysis project Ga0114962, IMG submission 87017) | Freshwater microbial communities from Lake Croche, Canada to study carbon cycling - C_130820_MF_MetaG | ecosystem: Environmental > Aquatic > Freshwater > Lake | place: Lake Croche, Canada... | reverse complement strand
CGCTCTTCAAGATGCGATTGAGTCTATTAAAATTAATACAAGACATTATGCCAAGCGACAGATGACTTGGTATAAAAAAGTTAAGACTATTAAATGGACATCCCCAGATTTTGACAAAGTATTACATCTGATTTCAGAAAACTAAAAATGGTTTTAATTTTCTGAAATCAGTATTAAAAGATCGATTGGTTACAAAAAGTAGTTATTAAAATTTACAACCAAAACTTAAAATAATATTTCCTAGTTTATTATCAATGGTTGCAAAAGTATTTGCTCGGTCTTGTAAACGGTAGGCAAAGTTTACATCTTTTTTCATTGAATAAACGTAGGTTAGATCAATAAAAATTCCTTTGTGCCGATATCCAATTCCACCACTGATCAGTGCTTGGTGAGCTTTTATTTCCTTATCTTGATAGGGGTTGGTATAATAAGCAAAACCAATCCTAGTCATCAATGTATTAAATTTTAGCTCACCTCCCAATCGGAAATTGAAGTTTCCTTTGTACTGATTCTTTATTACATTATTGAGTGATTGATAATATAATTTATCATTGGCAGTAGGGTTTTCATTGGCGCTGTAAAAATTAGATCCCTTGTGATTTACATATTCAATATCAGCGGTCAAAAATCCTTTCTGTTTTCTTACATCTTCTATTTCATTGAAAACGTAACTGCCACTTACCATCATTTTTATTGGGGTTGTCATACTGTATTTACTTTCCCCCGGTTGGTCATTCGTAAATTTAAGAGAGGATACTTTTTGAAGGCCTCCGTAATTTTCTGTGTTAACGGTTAATGAGGAGGTTCTACTATCTTTTAGTGAAACCATGTAAGTAGGTGTGTGGAGTGCAAACCCCAATCGTACATGTTCAGTTGGTTTATAAATAATTCCAATTTTCGCATTTACTCCAGCACCACTGGTAGTATAATCATCAGTATAAGTAAACGAATCGAATTTATTTAATTTATTAGATGAAGTATCATTTTCTTGGAAGGTACTGCTGCTATTGTAATGCATCATTGGAATGCCCATACTAATTCCAAATAAAAATTTGTCTTTTTTATTGACTGCATAGCCTAGTGCTAATTCATATTTAGCACCGTTGGTATTCATAGTATTTTGTTGTTTTAAAGCTTGACCAGCATCTAATATATTTTCAGGCAGGCCTCTTACTTGCAAATTCCCATTGACTCTAAAAGTGTCTACCAGATAGGTGTACAGGGCAGGCGCAGCTCCATAAGCATAGTTTGGACTATTGAGAACATTGTCAATGCTTAAACCACTTTTTGCGACCTGTTCGGCCCATTTTTCGCTGTAGGAGCTATAATTGTTTAATCCATTGTATTGAATGGAATTATTGTAATTGGCAGTTTGCGTAAATGCTAAACCAATGGCCTGGCTAGTAGCAGGTTGGTAACGACTAGGAGTACCATATACGAATCCAATTGGCCCCATACCAAAACTGTTCGTATTGTTACTATTGCTGCTGCTTCTGAAATTTGCTTTATTGGTATTCATTAAAAAACCTGGTGTAAAAACAAACTCTCCAGTTTTGTAATTGCCTAGGCCTGCAGGGTTAACAAAAATAGCCGTGATATCTCCACCCAATGACCCCATTGCCCCGCCTATTGCCATATTTCTAGCAGTTCCATTTTGATGATAAAAAGAAAATCGCAAGGCATCTTCTGGTATCTGGGAAAATAATAAAGTACTTATAAGCAATGCTGGAAGTAACAAAAATTTTTTCATTAATTGGTGTTTAGCTTTAGAAGAACAGGATTTGATATCCATCCGTATGATTAAATAGTTGGGAGTACAACTTATTAATTACCTCCACTTCTTGCAGGTCTTGAAATAGCACCTCCCGATGAAGAACTACTCCCTGAAGAACTATTTCCTGAAGAACTACTGCTATTGCTGGAAGTGTTTGTTGGAGGTGTATAGGTTCTAGTATTGTTATTATTAATATAATTTGAATTGTTGTTGGAATTATTATTGTTGATATAATTTCTGCTGTTGGAATTGTCAGGAGCGATAATCTGTCTGAGTATATTTCCAACCGCAGTCCCACTATTGTTATTATTATATTTTTGCGGTTTTGTACTTTGCCCCATTTTGTTATTGGTCGAACTATAGTTCGTTACAGGGCTATAACCACCTAGATTTTCCATCCTTGGACTCGTATTTTTGGGAAGTACGGGGGAATAATAAATGGGACTATAAAGGGGTGAATAATAAGAGTTATAGTAGGGAGAATAATAATTGTTGTATTTGCTACCGTAGTTATAAGTATTGTACCTATACTCTTCATCAAAAGAATTGTATCTGTACCCTTGATCGAAATTTCTCCAGCGGGGATCATTGATTCCCATCCTTATAACTCGATACTCTGGTTGATAGACAAGCTCCTCCTTAGTGGTTTCTACATAAGTTTCTACATAGGGTCTAGCGGGAGAAAAATAAACATCATCAGGTGTTTGTCCTGTTTTATAGAGGGTTGTACAACTATTAAAAACAATTATTAAAAGGAGGAGTTTTGGAATTTTTGTAGCCATGATAATTTGTTTAAAATTATTATAGAATGAAGTTACTACTTTTGTATAGTTTTTAATTATAAAGTTATTTATACCAAATTCTGTGCCATTGATAAAGAAATTGGATATAGTTTAATTTAGTTTAATATAAAATAGCGCCATAATGAAAAGGATTTAATTATTTTATTTCAATGAAATAAAATGGCTTAGATTTTATTAAATTGAATGGTTAGTTACTGATACTTACAAAGTTTTTAAAAATATTTATTCATAAATAAAATTGCCCCATTGGGGACTGAAAATGAGCAAAGAGATTACAAGCATGGGGGAAGATTATTCCCAATGGTACAATGACCTAGTAATTAAAGCAGGTTTGGCGGATTACAGTGCAGTTAGAGGTTGTATGGTTATTAAGCCATATGGTTATGCAATTTGGGAAAATATGCAAAAGCAGTTGGACAGTATGTTTAAGGAAACTGGTCATCAGAATGCCTATTTTCCTTTGTTTGTGCCTAAGAGTTTATTTGAAGCAGAGGAAACCAATGCGGAAGGTTTTGCTAAGGAGTGCGCCATTGTAACCCATTATCGTTTAAAAGGTGATCCAGAAAACAAAGGTAAATTGATAGTGGACCCTGAGGCAAAATTAGAAGAGGAATTGATCGTTCGACCAACCAGTGAGGCGATTATTTGGAATACCTATAAAGGTTGGATACAGTCTTATCGTGACTTGCCCTTGTTAATCAATCAATGGGCCAATGTGGTTAGGTGGGAAATGAGGACGAGGTTGTTTTTGCGTACTACAGAATTTTTATGGCAGGAGGGCCATACGGCCCATGCTACTGAACAAGAGGCAGTTGCTGAAACCGTTCAGATGTTAAATGTATATGCTGATTTTGCAGAAAATTATATGGCATTGCCAGTGATTAAAGGAGTAAAATCTGCTAATGAACGATTTGCTGGTGCAGTAGATACTTATTGCATAGAAGCCTTAATGCAGGATGGAAAAGCATTGCAGGCCGGAACATCTCATTTTCTTGGACAAAATTTCGCAAAAGCATTTGATGTGAAGTTTACTGACAAAGAGAATAAATTAGATTTTGTTTGGGCAACCAGTTGGGGTGTGAGTACTCGATTAATTGGCGCATTGGTAATGGCTCATAGTGATGATCAGGGATTGGTGCTACCGCCAAAGCTAGCGCCCATACAAGTTGTAATTGTTCCGATTTTTAAAGGAGAAGAGCAAAAGCAATTGATTGATGAAAAAGTGACCGTACTAATGCAACAATTAAAAGCTGCTGGTATATCTGTAAAATATGATGACAATGACAACAATCGTCCAGGTTGGAAATTTGCTGAGTACGAAATGAAGGGAGTACCTGTTAGGATTGCTATAGGAGCTAGAGATCTTGCTAACAATGTGGTAGAAGTTGCTCGTAGAGATACGAAAGAAAAAATGAGTTTTAGCATGGATGGATTGAGTGATCGAATCATTGCTTTGTTGGATGAAATTCAGTTGACTATTTTTAATAAGGCTAAAAGTTTTAGGGATGACCGAATTACGCCAGCCGAAACTTGGGAGGAATTTTTAAAATTATTGGATGAAAAACCAGGTTTTATTTCTGCACATTGGGATGGTACGAGTGAAACTGAAGATAAGATTAAGGAGCTTGCTAAAGCTACGATTCGTTGTATTCCATTGAACAATCAATTAGAAAATGGAAAGTGTATTTTGACAGGAAAAGAGAGTAGCCAGCGCGTTTTGTTTGCAAGGGCATACTAAAATTGATTTCATTTTTCTAAATATACGCTGTGGCTAGAAAACAAACCTACCGGTCTAAATATATCAGTCAGCAGGTTGAGGCAGGAAATGCGCCTGAAAATTTTGTTCGTAAAGAAAGGATACCATTGGATCCTACCATTCAATTGCCTTATGTGGACGGAAAGGTTTTATTAATTGATAAGCCACTGCATTGGACCTCTTTTGATATGGTCCGAAAATTGCGCAACTTATTACAAATAAAAAAAATTGGACATGCAGGAACGCTAGATCCTTTGGCTACTGGTTTGTTGATTGTATGTACAGGTAAATTTACCAAAAAAATCAATGAATACATGGCGCAGGAAAAAGAATATACTGGCCATATTACCCTTGGAGCAGTAACCCCAACATTTGATTTAGAAAGTGAGCCTGAGCAAATAAAAGATTGTGCTTATCTGACTCCAGAATTAATTCATGCCGCTACTGTTCCATTTACTGGAACCATCGATCAATTTCCTCCAATCTATTCTGCCATTAAAAAAGAAGGAGTTGCCTTATATGAATTGGCTAGAAGAGGTGTTGAAGTTCAGCCAGCGGCAAGGAAAATAAATATTTATCATTTTGAAATTACCAATATTTCATTGCCGGTACTAAGTTTTAAAGTGGTGTGTTCTACTGGAACTTATATACGAAGTTTGGCCAATGATTTTGGCGCAGCATTGGGCTGTGGTGGGTATTTGAGTAGCCTTAGACGAACGCGAATAGGAGCGTTTGAAGCTTCAGATGCCTTTTCGATGGAACAGTTTGAAAGCAATCTAAAATAAAATTGCTTTTTTAACGGCTGATCATTCAAATTGCTAGCAATTTTATTGGAGGGTGTTCAAACAAACATGAGGTCAAATTACCTGTTCCTAATTTTGAGAGGCATTTGAAAAGTTTTATAGGATTTTCCTTTTATTAAATGAATGAATCAAATTAATAAAAATCAAAAGGGGTAACTCAATCCGATAGTGAAGTTAAAATTCTCGTATCTCCACAATTGATTACTGTATGCATAAACACCTGGGGAAGTTTCTATGCGTTCTCCTTTTTTAAATAAATTCCCTAAAGTGATATTGGGGATTTGCCATCCATCATTTTTGAGTATATCGGGTCTTTTGAAACGGAAACCTAGATCAAATCGAATCAAGAAATAATTAAAATCAAATCGAAATCCTGTGCCGGCCGTTACTCCCAACTGTTGGTAAAGTCTGCCAAAATTAAATTGCAAACTATCTGGCCCACCACCTACGCGCGTATTTTTAAAGTTCCATACATTACCTGCATCTACAAAAAGGGCGCCTTTTAAAGTTAATGAGTTAGGGATAATGGGTGCAATGTCGTATCGATATTCGCTATTTATTTCTATGCGAACATCTCCAGTACGATCGTTCAAAGAAATAGAATTATACGCTGCCAAAGGCTTTGCACCTGGTCCAATTCCTCTTACTGGCCAGCCTCTCATACTGTTTGCTCCTCCAGAAAAATATTGTTTGAAAAATGGAAGAGAAGTCTCTGCTTCTCCAATTGGAATTCCTACACCTGCAAAAGCCCTGAATATCGTAGAAGATTTTTGGTTGTCAACTTTAAAAGTATATTCTACATCAGTTTTAATAAATTGACGAAGTTCTTTTTTGAATAAACCTAATCGACCAAACACCAATCCAGATTCTTCAATGTTCCATCTGAAAATTCTTTGATGATTTAATTTTTTTGGATTTACATAAGTGGAAGAATAACTATAATTGAATAATCCCATTACCAAGGCTGTGTTGAAAGAATAACGTAGGTAAGGATTTTGGGCTACTGTTTTTTTAAAACTATCCGATTGATTATACAAGTATGAGTATTCAATATTAATTAGTTTAAATAAATTTTTTCTATTGGGATGTAAAATAGTAACGAATTCATTTCCAAAAGCTGAACTCGAAGACAGTTGATTAAATAGATCAATGCGATTGGAATAAGAAGGAACAAAATTTATAAATGTTTGTTGAGATATAAATTTTTTATTAGGAAAAAGTAGGTTAATGGGCCCAAGAAGTCTTGGTAATGATAAAGTATTGGTATAACTCAATTCATTAGAATTTAGTTTTCTATTAGAACCTTGCTGTCCATTTAGGTTGAGTTCAATTCCAGCTCTGATCGCATGGGTCATCTTTATCCCGCTTTTTCCAACATTTCTATTTTGCAACGATACGTTGGTAGAGAGCCCCAACAGATTACCTGCATTGGCAATACTAGCACTGTTGGTATTGCTATTGGCAGAATAACTTGCTTCTACATTTGCTTCAAATCCAAATCTCTTTGCAGGTAATAATTGGACAATCATATTTATTTTTCCTGAAGTATCTTTTCTCGGTTCTATTTGAATATTGGTATTTTGCCAAACACCTGACTTAGAGAAATAATTGAGTGTTTTATTGTAATTTTCTTGACTATAAACCTCCCCAGAATTGAGATACATATTTCTTAGCAACAGGCTATTGTTGACTATTTTTTTATGATAGCGAATTAAAAATCCTCCCATCATTTCCTCTTTGTATTCTGTCGGATTAGTTAGATCGGCAGCAGAATAGTCGGGATAAATAGTGATTGAGTCAATATAATATTTTTTTAATCTAGCAGAATCAGCAGCAGGATTTAAAATGAGGGCTAGTTTAACGGAAGGTTTGTCCTTTTTTTGGGTAGCTTCTGCAAGTAGTTGTAAGTTTTCAAATGGGTCATTTGAAATATTTGTTAATGCAGCGATGGTTGTATCACCTCTAAATTTCAAATCATTTGAAGTAAACTGATAATATCCATTGTTTCGATAAATTTCTACAAGTCTATTGATTTCAGAAAGTATCTCCACTCTTGAGATAGGGTTGCCCTTTACAATGAAAGATTGTTTACTATTTTCTACTGTTAATTGCTGTAGATCAGATTTTTTAAGTTGATATTGCAGCGTGTCAATAAGTGTTGGGTTTCTTGCATCTACTGTATATTTTACAGAAATTCGTTGCTGTTTGTCTTTTGCGATTGTATCAACTTTATATCGAACGCTGGCACCATAGTAACCTAGGTGAATCATAGCACCTTTCATACTATTTGCAGAAAGGATGGTATACTCGCTGTCATATGCAGGAGGGCGATTTATAAAATGAAATGCGAAAAGAAAGTCCTTGATAGTTACTTTTGCACTGTCATCTAGTTGACCATAAAGCTTCTGCTTTAATGAAATTCTTTGATCTTTGGTAAAATTGCCGCCGTTGATTTCAATAGAATTTTTGTACAGAAAAGCTTTATTCTTTTGATATTTGCGGGGAAATGTACAGGCAGAAAATACCAAAGACAGGAAAAATAAATTCTTCAGACCTTTCAACACTTTTATTTTAAGAGACACTATAAACAATATAAAAATTTTTTAAACTGAATGATTAGCAAATCGTATATCAAATATATTCAAAGTTTACACGAAAAGAAATTCAGGGATGCAGAAAATGCTTTTATTGCCGAAGGTAGTAAAGTAGTGATGGACTTGCTAACTTCGGCTAAAATTGTTTGTGAACGGTTGTTGGCAACGCAGGACTGGTTGACTGAAAATGAGCAACAAATTAGAAAATATCCCCATGTTCCGCTAGAGGTAATTGAAGACTTTGAATTAGATAAAATTTCTGCGCTGAGTACGCCCAATAAGGTATTAGGCGTTTTTAAAAAAATCATTGAGGGGCCGATACAGCCTAAAGGTACAATCACCTTGGTGTTAGATACTATTCAGGATCCTGGAAATCTTGGAACGATCATACGTATTGCAGACTGGTTTGGTATTTCAGCAATTATTTGTTCTGAAAACTGTGTTGATCGATACAATCCTAAGGTTGTTCAAAGTACGATGGGAAGCCTGGCAAGGGTAGAAATAATCTATACCAATTTGGCAGATTGGCTGCTAAAAAATAAAGGCATAAGAATATTTGCTACTGCCTTGGAAGGGGTGGGTTTGCAAAGTATAAAAGGCTTAAAAGAAGCAATCATTGTCATTGGCAATGAGTCAAAGGGAATCTGTGCTGAAATTTTAGAACTAGCCAATGAAAAATTAACGATACCTAAAGTAGGAGGTGCTGAATCACTCAATGCTGCCGTTGCAACGGGTATTATTTTGTCGCATATTATTTAGAATAGTTTCGGCAAGTTGAACGCCAATCTTACATAGCGTTTGAAATATCCCATTTTTCATTACCTAAATTGTATCGCTTTGATAGGTTGAATTTTTTTGACCAACATGGTTGGAATTATTAAGGTAGCAAAGCAGGTAACTAGTGTTATTAGGTCTACCAACATTACCTGCCACCAAATTACTTGGGCATGAGCTGCGCGCATATAATAAGCCTCTTCATCTAATTTTATAAATCCTGTTTTTTCTTGCAACCAGCAGAGGGCGAGTCCAAAAATTGTTCCCAAAACAATACCTGCAAAGGTGATCAAAGTGGTATTGTAAAGAAATATTTTTTGAATATCCCAATCACTTGCACCGATGGCTTTTAATATTCCTGTCATTTTGGTCCTTTCCAAAACGATAATGAGTAGACAGGTGATTAAATTCACGATGGCTACAATCATCATTATACCAATTAATATTAATTTAATATCATTTTGAAGACCTAGCCAGTCGAAAATATTGGGATAAATTGCTTGAATGGTTTTGCTATTCCATCCTTGGGGAGTTTCATTTTTTATAATTCTTGCAACTGAATCGGTTTGGGTATAGTCCTTTAAAAAAATCTCATAACCACCTATCTGGTCAGCGTTCCAGTCGTTCATTCTTCTAATCAAGTTAATATCGCAAATGCCAAACTGTTTGTCATATTCTTCAATGGATGTTTTGAAAATTCCTGCTATTTTTAATTTTCTAGGTCGCCTTGTACCATCTTGTTGAATAAAAAAGGAGAGGAGGGTATCATTTAATTTGACATTCAGCTGATTGGCGATATAAGATGAAATATTAATTTCTTTGCTATAGCTGCTATCAGTAAAGGATACCCATTTACCTTGTTGTAAAAAAGGAGCTAGTCTTGAATAATCAAAAGTACTGTCAACCCCTTTTACTAGAATACTTTCAATATCTGTTCCGTGAGTAAGCAGTACCGATTTGGTGGCATAGCGTTCAATAGATTTTACTTCTGGTAAAAGTCGAATGAATTTTTCTACAGTATCATTTTTTGCAATGGGGTATTCTTCGGCAATACTTACTCTATTTTCAATATCTTGTTGTACGTGAATATGACCCCAAAAACTAAAGACTTTGTTGCTAATGACCTGCTGAAAGCCATTTACAAAGCTGATAGTTACAATCATTACTGCTACACTAACGGTTGTAGCACCAATCGCCAATCGAATGATGAATCGGGAAAATGTATCTTGTCGGTTAAAGGCGATTCGTTTTGCTATAAATGCTGAAAAATTCAATCGGCATAATTTTAGTATCTTTCAAAAGTAAATATTTTCATCGCCAATGCATCTTTTTAAATCATTCTGTTTTTTTACTTTTTTATTAATATCGGTAAACTCTTCGCAAGCCCAGCTAAATCCTGAGGGCATTTTTAAGCCAAATATCAAGGCAGTTCGCTTTCATATTTATGGAGATCAAATGACTCTTCCGGTTTATAAACTCAATAGTGGAGACCGTTTGGAGCTACATTTTGATGACCTAGACGCAAATGTAAAAAGTTACTATTACACCTATCAATTGTGTGATTATAACTGGAAACCATTGTTATTAAGTCCCTTTGACTACATCAAGGGTTTTACCCAGCAGCGTATTTCTAGCTATCGCTTTTCCTCTATTGCCTTTACTCGTTATACTCATTATCAGGCGATTTTGCCAGAGGCCAATACGGTTCCTACCAAAAGTGGAAATTATTTGTTAAAAGTTTTTCTGGATGGCGATACCTCAAAGCTTGTTTTTACAAGGAAGCTATTGGTTTTAGACACCAAATCCTCCCTGATGGCTCAATTTGTTCAGCCTTTTACCCCCCAATTTTACAATACCCATCAAAGAATTAAATTTTCAGTAAATCTAGAAGGCCTAAATGCATTTGATGCCAATCAACAAGTAAAAGTGGTGATACTTCAAAATAATCGTTGGGACAATGCCCAAGGAAATGTTCGACCAACCTTTATTAGGGGCAATACCTTGGAATATAACAATGAGAATGATTATAATTTTGCTGGAGGAAAGGAATGGAGGTGGCTTGATTTAAGAAGTTTTAGTTTACAAAGTGAAAGGGTAGAGAGGGCTGAATATTCTAAAACTGCAACAAAAATTTTTGTGAAGCCTGACATTGACCGAAGTAGTCAGCAATATGTTTATTACCGAGATTTTAATGGGTTTTATCAGGTTACTACCTATGAATCAATTAATCCCTATTGGCAGGGAGATTTTGCAACCGTTCAGTTTAGATACCGAACACCCAATGGCTTGCCTTATTTAGATAAAGATTTGTATTTGACTGGACAGTTAACTGATTACAAATTAAACCAGGGTTCTAAAATGCAGTTCAACGCTGAAACAGGTATGTATGAAGGAAACCAATTTTTAAAGCAGGGATATTACAGTTACGGTTATTTGATGGTTGACAAGAATGATCCTTCTAAAAAGATTGAAATAGATGGCAATTATTGGGAAACTGAAAATACTTATACCATTTTAATTTATTATAAATCATTCACAGATCAGGCTGATCAGTTAATTGGTATCGGTAAAATAGCTACTAGAACAGATAGGCCTGGAATTAATTTTTAGTATCAAATATAGGTTGGCACAATGAAGTAGCCGATAAGTTGCCATTCAATTTAATATTTATAAAATAAATTAACTAGTCTGACTTATATTTGCAACGGCAAGTCTTATACGACCAGCTCCTGTTGAATTCCCCCAGGACCGGAAGGTAGCAAGGGTAAATGGTTGAGCGGTGCGATGTAAGTAACTTGCCATTTTTATGTCCATTATTTTTTGATCGCTAAGGTTAATTCAAATAATGTTTTTTTGTTTTCTCACCCTCTTTAAATTTCACCTTAGTCGCATTTTTTTAACTCCTTCTTTAGAAATAATCACAGGCTTTATTAATCCTTCTTTATCAAAATACATTCTATCAATACAAGTAACCCTAGAATTAGCATTTGTTTCCCCTAGAGGTCTGCGATGGTAGATAATATACCATTTATCCTTAGAGGGTACTTTAATAACCGAGTGATGACCTGCACCAGTTGCTATTTCGGGATTTTGTTTTAGTATTTTATCGATTCTTTTGAATGGGCCAAAGGGAGAATCTCCCATAGCATAGGCTACACTATAATTAGGTCCAGTCCAACCACCTTCCGACCACATAAAATAGTATTTACCCTTTCTTACAAACATCATTGGACCTTCCTTGTATTGATCGGGGGTAATTTCTTTAAAAATTTTTCCATCTTCAAAGGGAATAAATCCGGTAAAATTTTCATTTAGTTGAGCTATGTTACAATGGCCCCATCCACCATAAATTAGATAATAGGCTCCATTAATATCTTTGAAAACAAATTGATCAATGGGTTGGG
>Ga0114962_10003947_pt1 | contig 11918 bp, 15 predicted proteins | sample C_130820_MF_Meta_FD_87017 | JGI IMG/M metagenome (GOLD analysis project Ga0114962, IMG submission 87017) | Freshwater microbial communities from Lake Croche, Canada to study carbon cycling - C_130820_MF_MetaG | ecosystem: Environmental > Aquatic > Freshwater > Lake | place: Lake Croche, Canada... | reverse complement strand
TCACCTACATATCCATGCTTATTGTACCCCTGACCATAGTCAGATTGAAGTTCTTCAGCGTGAAGTGCTGGCTCTTCTGGTCCCTGCCGCGTCTTGATAACACCAAAACGACCATAGCTGTCTAGAGGCACCGCATCGTAAGCAGCATCCTCAGTTGGGAAAAATTTTGCAATTTTTTCAGTTTCACGATCATAAACAGCGTATCCCTCAGTAGGGATCATTCTGTTTACAGTCCGAAGGTGAGCAATACCTCTTCTCTCATCTGGGTGATGAGTTTCATAGGTAGTTTCGCGATCAAGCCTTCTTGCTTTAGATACATTGTTCATAGCATTTTTATAGGCAGGGTCTTTATCAAGAAATTCTTGATGATCATAACCCGGATGGTTAATGCTCGGATCATCTTCTAATGCTTTTACCAAGCTATCGTTTCTTATTTTACCGGCAACCATTTCCCATTCGCCAGCAGTTTTCCCTTCAACCTTTGTGGGGTTGCGAAGAACAATTTCTTTATATCCGGTTGCACCCGGAATGACATCATTCATCGTATATTTTCCATATTCAGGAATTTTATACTCCGGCAAATTGTCAGCTTGCTTATTAAGAGCCAACATTTCACGCGTAAACTTTTCCTCGTTTATGATGCCATCTTTTAAGTAATCTCTTAATGCTTTTTTTTGATCAATAATATTCTGCGCTTCTTCTGGGACGCCATAAACCGTTTCTTCAATGGCTGGTTCATTGCGGCGGAAGAAATCCATAACTTCTTCACGAGTTACGGATGGACGATCAGCAAAATGCTCCGCAAAACCTTCAAGCTCTGGTTTTGGAACGCCTTTCATAGTAGCCAAATACTGCGCTGGCGATGCTTTTGGCTGCAAAGTGGACGCAACCTCAAGGCCCTTACTGTAAAAACCAAGAGGGCTTATCTCACGCACGGGTTCTGGCGCGGGCGGTTTGGGGGCTTTTTGCGGTTTAGGCGTAAATACTGGCGCAGGCTCCGATATGACAGGAGCAGGCTCTTGTGTCATGACAGGCTCTGGTGCTGTCAAAGCTTTTTGAGGTGCTTCAATCTGCGGAACTTCGTCACTGATAACTCGATATGGCGTGTCACCTTCTATGACACGTGGTGCTTCTGGCATCCGTGTCACAGCATTACGCTCGGGCGGCAAGACTTTACCACTGCGAGGAATAGCTGACACGTCACGTGGGGCTTGAGGCTTGATGGCGTCACCCCGCATCATGCTCCATTCTGTCATTCCAGCAGCTTCACGACCCAGTTGGCGGGACAATTCGGTGTCAGCACCCAGCTGGGATGCTCCTTCACGGGTAAATTCGCCCGCGCCACCAACCATGCCAGCAAAAGGTGACATCAAAACCCGGCCAACGTGTTGGACTGGTTTGTAATAATCTTCAGTTGCCTGAGTAAAAGCCGGATAGTCAGCCTTTTCTTTCTCTGTGTAACCCAGAGGACGATCATAGATCGACTTATTCATTGATTCGCCAGCGCCGCGAAGGCCAGCAATCACCGGACTACCGAGCATTTCACCCGTTTTTGCTATGACATCAGATGTTTTGTCATACCACTCGGGTGATTTGGTGTTGGGTACGGTGCCATAAACACCTCCCATGGGATCAAAATATGGCTGATTCTCAGGATCGTTCGGATCAACATAACCCTCGCCAGCATAGCCCTTGCGGGCCATCTTCTTGGCAATATAGAGAGCGTTTTTCGTCCTGCGTGAGCCAGCCATGACGGCCTCTTACTTGTGTTGGATCATGTGGTGGATGATTTCCAAAGCCTTATGAAGCATAGCTTCCTTAGTCGGCTTATGGTCAACCGTACCACCGCTAGCCTTACCTTCCGGCACGCCTTTAGTATTTTGCTGAGAAGCCGCCATACGGTTTACATACTCAATGTCCGGGCCAGAGCGACCTTCAAAGTCCTGTTTGTCGTTTTGAAGCTTCCGCATAGCCTGTTCGGCACGGAAATAGTTGGCAGCAGAGTCGGGATCGCCCCAGTTAAGGGTTGTGCGGCCTTCGCCAGAACGCTGAAGCAGCTGGCCACCAGAACCTTGATACTGAGGGCCGCTAAAAAGCCTACTCAACCAATCGCCTTTGGCAGGTGCAGCAGAAGGAACGCCGGAGCCTGATGGTTCAGCGGAAGGCGTGCGAGAACCAGAAGGTTCACCACCCTGCGTGACACTGGCGGCAAGACGAGGGATGTTTGTCCCCAGTCGTTCACGCGGAGTATCCTCGCCATAAGCAGAATACGGCACTGTTTCCGTTGCAGGTATTACTTCTTCAGGCATACGTGTCTGGACGTAAGGCAAACGCTCACGCGGCGAGTCTTCGCCATAAGCAGAATACGGAGCCTGTGGTTCTTCCGGTCCATCACGGCGTTCACGCAAGCCTTCACCACCCTGATTAACAGCATATAGAGCAGCCGGAACACCCGCCGCAGTAAGTGGCACGTTCCAATTGATTGGCGATGAATTGGAGCCGCCAGCGCGAATTGAATGAGGGCCAATGCGTGGAGAATTTGCAAAAGAGCCGGGGGTATATCCCGGAGGCGGCGGTGTATATCCGGGGGTAGCTGGCTGAAATGCCCCGGTTGGAGCCGGGGCTGGACGCGGTGCTACCGGCTGTTGAATTGGACGCGGAGAAAACCTGCCGCCGCCACCTACGCCACCACCCCGAGGACCCGGAACAGGCGGAGGTAACGCTTGCATGGTATCCCGAGGGAAAGCCCGGATAGTATCCGCAAGAGCAGTCGTCCTATTGCCGGTTTCTTCTAACCGTTTGCGAAAATAAGCGGAGGCTTCCGGCGTCATGTGATTTCTCCGGTCTGCTGACCATTCAATGTCGGCTCGTTGGATTTAAGGCGATCAATCATAGACTGATCAAGTACATTGCCCACAACACCAGCCCCCTGCGGGTTACGAATCAACTCTTCTGCCAGCTTGACAGCCGAAAGACGCTCACGACTTTCGCGGTCACGCTTGCGGTTAATGGCATCTAACAGCGCGTCTTGGGACTTCTGTTGAAGTTCTTGTGAACGCAGCTGCATATCAGCCATCTTCATCGGGTCTTGCTGGTTTTGGTCCATGCCAAGCTTCTGACGCTCAAGCTCAATCTTGGCTTGGGCTTCCATAGCGCGTGTCTGGCTGTCCATCATACGGGCATCAGCAACAGTCTTCTCGTTCTGGGCTTCAGCCATAAGCTTGAGAAGCTCTGGCGGCGGCTTCTGAGCTGCGGCCAACGGCACCATGAACTGCTGCGGGTTAGACCAGCCAAGGGCTTGAAGCGCCGCAGAGTCTACAGCAATCGGATCGTACAAGGTCGGGTTCTGGGCAACCAATTGCTTCAAAGCCAACACTTTCATCAGACGCTGGGTCTGAGAAGCCGTGTTGGGGTCCGCTTGTGGCGTGAAGTAATAGCTGTCGAGAGCCTTCAGGAAGGTTTCTTGATCCCACGGGTACGCACGGCGGCGCTTCTTTTCCCAGAAACTGTCTGGATGCTCGCGGAAGCACTGCATTAGAAGCTCAAACTCTTCAGATTGAGCAGCATGCAAACGCTTATGAACCGAGTTCAGAACCTTTTGGGCCTGTTCAATCATAGCGAGTGTGGTGCCAACCGGAGCGTCTGGCTTACCCTCTGTCACCATGACTTCAGACGTGCCACCCACGCGCATACCCGTGTCAGCCATCTGTGACACAAGGTTCATCAAGGCTCCAGACGGCTCTTTGTATGGCAGTGGCATAATAGCTTGCGTGATTGGCATGCCATTGGTCTTGACCAACGCGCCGCCACCCGGAGGAACGCGGAAAATGTTTGTGTTTTGCCTTGCTCCCGTGTCAGCCATAAGGAATCCGGGGAAGTTATTATACATGCCAGCGTCAAGCAGCTCGCGCCACGCAGCAGTAATGGCATTTGTCGTGTTGCCAAGGATGTGCAGGAGGCCGATGTCATAAAAACCCATGCCCGGCACAAACGTAAACTTGACGAACCGCTTTTTAGAAGTTGGAAGCTCCTGATCGTCCTCGTCATAGTTCCTGACAATGGAAAGAATCTGTCGCGAGGACTGATCAATCGTTACAATGTAAGGAATCTCAAGGCCGGAGACCTTCTTTTTGTACTTATGCTCAAAGCCCGGAATATTAAGGTCGCAATAGACTTCATAAACAAGCCTGTCACGGTCTTCCGGGTTAAGACTGGTGTCGCTGATGCCCTGTTGGCTATCAATCTGGCGCTGATAAGCGTCCTTGTCGATCTGATTGGGTGTTGAAAGGTCAACATCACGGTAAACGCCAAGGATTTGAAGGCGTTTAACCGTGTTTGGATTCATATATGAGCGATGCGTGATGCGTTTAGCGTTGCTAAGGTCTGTCGCAGCGTTATTGACGATCAAATCGTCTGCATCAACCGTTTCTGACACGGGACGATTGCGAAGCGGGCAAAAATAAACTTTTTTGAACGCGGTTCCGCCAAAGCCAAGCATGAACAGCATACGATCCGTGTCAGGATAATACTCTGTAGCTGTCGATGTCAGGTAATGGTTAAGATCGTTCTCTAAAGAATTGGCCAATTCGTCATTCGGCAACGTAGCATTGTTGTTATCGTTGCGAACTTTGACTGGACCGTCTGTTGGAAGCAGCTCTGAACGGGCGTTTGCTTGAAAACGCAGTACCGCTTCAAGCAAAAGTGGGTGCCTGACCTTTGACATGCCTTCGATAGGTGCACCATCTGACGCGCCTTGCAGTCCGGGTATCTCAATTTTAAGGCCAAGAAGCTTTACTCCTTGTGCACGGTCCTCAATCCAGTCTTGGCGGCTGCTTAAATCGTCGCGAATGCCACGAAGAAGTTCTTCAGCCATTGTATTGAGGTGCGATTCCGTAACATCCTCAACAAGATTGCGGAACCAATTGTCATCGTCCTGTTCTTTAGTGCGTTCTTCAATAGGACGGCCGTCCAAAGAGATAGTTAACGAGCCATCCGAGTGTTGAATCTCCAAGACGTTTCCAAATTGATCCAATTCAGCGTTATCGCCGTCCTCGACAATCTCCACCATGGTGTCTTCAACACCCTGCGGCTCTTCATCAGGCGCAGCTGCCCGCAAATTGGGGACCAAACCGGGTGTCATTGGCATGGAAACTATTCCTTCGCGATTTCAAGACGCTCCATCTCAGCGACAAAGCGGCGAATACCCTCTTGGGCGGCAAGCGTATCGTTCTTGGCCATAATTTCATAGACACGAACATAGTCATAGGGTTCTTTACCCCAGACCTCGACCCTAAAGTTGCCGAGAGACTGTGGCGTAGCAGGTTTAATCGCATCAACAATAGCACTGGCCAGCACTTGGGACATCTTTTTCCCCCCAATTAAGCGGCAACCATAACAGAATATAGTTAAATTGGGTAGAGCGGAGGCGCATCCTTGTTGTTTTTCAGGGACAAAGAAGCCTCTGCCTCGGCTCGCCACTCTTCAGGACGCAGGATCAAGCCCGTGTCACGTAGATGCCGCATGGCCATAGACACCGTATCCACCAAATCGTCATGTTTTCCCTTTGGAAACGTCTCAACTTGGTTGATAACCATGTCTGACCACTGCCTGATAGGGGCATAGACCAGCTTTTCAGCAAACAAATGCTGCACAGAGTAGAGACGAGCCAGCTTATCTTGGCTTTTGGGGTCAAACATATGGACCCCAAACTTCTCAAACCCGTACATGCGGCGGATTTCTTGAGCTACCGAATAGCCAGCGGCCTTGTTTTCAATGAGCAAAGTGTCAACTTGAAGGGTTCGGCAGGTTTCCGCAACCTTTTGAACCAAATCATGCAGCTCATATCGGCCTTGCCATGCTCCCATAAGCATAACACGGGGTGCTACTTCAGTGTAGGAACGGGAATAAGTAACCAAATCACCACCTCTATTGGTGGCTTGCGTTGGTGCCATCACATTGACATCACTAGAGAAAACGCCCCAGACAGTCATAGCTGACGGATCGTTCTCTGTTTTGGTGGTATAGGCCGTGTCAAGACAGGCAATAATGGTATCCATGTTGGGATAAATCTGGTTTTCCCAAACTTGCCACCACTCGCGCTTGATAATGCCGCCGCCCTTGGGGCTTGGCCGCTGCTGTAACTGGCCAGCAGAGGCCCATGGCCCAAGTTGCTTTTCAAGAATGGTTACTTCTGTGTCACCAAACCGTTCTGGCCAAAGCAGTTTGCCTTCCCGGTCGTCCAATTCAACCTGCGCTTCCGGCGAAATAGCTAGGCGGTCCCCATCCTCGTTGATTTCAACAAGAGAATTTCCGTTGTCGTCGCAACCTCTTGGGTCATTCCACCCGATCTGGGTAAACGAATGGCGGTTCCACTCATAGCGCATGGGCAAGCAAAGGTGCGTCCACTCGCCCTCGTCTTTGCTCATGATGTGGCCCGTCAGGTCTTCTTCTGACAGCCTCTGTTGAATGACAACGAATGCGCCAGTTTTCGGGTCATTAAGACGGGTGGAGAGAGCCGAGTCCCACCATTCAATGGTGGCTGCAATGGTGGCTTCCGAGAAGGCTTCCTGTGCAGCGTTCGGGTCGTCAACCACGATAATAGAGCCGCCTTCACCCGTGAGTGCAGACCCGACAGAGGTGGAAAGTCGGGAACCGTTTTTGTCATTGTCAAACCTCGTCTTGGTGTTCTGGTCGCCTGTCAAACGAAACCTGTCACCCCAAAGCTTTTGATACCACGGGCTTTCAATCAAACGGCGGCACTTGACGCTGTCACGAAGAGAAAGCTGCTGGGCATATGAAGCATGGAGGAATTGAACGCCCGGGCCAGAAGTGGCGGTGTTCCACGGTTGGCACCACACCCATGCCGGAAAAGCTACGGAAGTCAGGGTAGATTTTGCGCAACGGGGCGGGATGTTGATGATCAATCGCCTGATGTCACCGTCCGCAACTGCTTGAAGATGTTCAGCAACTGCTTCAATTGGCCAACCGTCAGTGAAGGTTGAGGCGTCAATATAACGCCAAGAATTTTTTAGGAACGTATAGAGGTTATCTTCGCAATCGGCCCGATCCAAATCTTCAAGTTGCTTTTCAACGTCGATTTGTCTGCCGTCTAGTTCCAGCATTACCATCTTGGGAACTCCGGTATGTATACAAAATGAGTAGGCTCAATCATATCAAAGTTATCAAACCAACCTTCCCTGCCATCGTAATCCCGTGACACCCAACGGGCCACAACGGCAAAGTCTTGGTAGGCTTGGAGATTATGGCTAGGGACAAACACAAGCAAATCCCTACCGTCTCGCGGCGCAAGGTCTATTGGCATCCACCCCATTTTTAACCCCCTTAGATAAAAAATATATAAGCCTTCTGTTAATTTTATGCTATAGTGAAACATCAACGGGCTTTCGGGGGTTAGCCAAATGATGATTCAACTCAATCCACCATTACCCTTACAGACCCCTAAAGGTCTGGGGTTGGCGCATTTCCTTATCGACTACGGCGTCGAAGCTGATCTTATTTGGGTTGTCTTCCAAGATGAAGACAGCCAAATTTGGTGTTGGCGAAATCAAGAAGTTCGAGCAGAGAAAAATATTACTTTTGGACGAAAAAAATGACCGATATAAAAGACGAACTAAATTCTATTGGCGTTTTGTTGGCCCTACATAACCAAGAAGCTCAAGCGCAAATTGCGTTTGATAGCATTGCTCATATTGAGAAGCTTGAAGAATACATTAAGGTATATCAGGACCAAACTAACATTCTCCTGACCCGCGTCGAGCAATTGGAAAAAGGACTACAAAAAATTGCAGGGAAATTATGATCATGGATAAGTTAGACAAGCCGCTTGAAGAAATGGAATTTAGACAAAGGACAACTAATGCCCTTATCCAAGCTGGATATAAAACCCTGCGCGATGTTGTGGTTGCCAAGCAGTCCGAAATCAAAAAAATACCCGGTCTTGGTAGCAAGTCGTTTGACGAAATCAGAGAAGTGATAATTTTCTATGGTTATCACTTCGATATGCAAATCTTAAAATCAGCCAACCATTATCAATCTTATGAGAAGGCGCTTCAGGAAATTGAAAGACTGGAAAGGCTTCTGAAACAGCGCGACTCCTTCATCATTTACAATAATTTGTGGGAGTCATTTAAATCTTCATTAGAGGAGAAGACAAATGATTAGCAGACGTTTCTTTATCAGCGGCATTGTCACGACAGCCGCATTGGCATCAGCCAGCCAGTACATATTGGTCATGGCAAGTGAGCCGCAGCTATACGCTACCGTCTACGGCGTGGGCTGGGACTTGGAAGTCATCGAACACCACATCTACGAGCCAATGTCTGTGGCTCAGTTTGGCGGAACCCCTGACATCGACAAGTTCCGGGAGGTGACAGCTTTTGTCCATGCCTTCCCTGTCGAACCAATGCCCGAGAACTATAATAACTCCGCCTACCTGAAGCGGTATGGCATGACCTTTGGCATCCCGGGTGAGACAATCTCGACCCATGAATATGGCGAACACGCCATAAAAGAACGGACCAAGCAGATAGCTTATTGGCAAAAAGAGACCGTCAAAGATGACGGCTTCACCCGCATCATGGGCTATCAGGAAATGAACGATTGGCGCAAAGCACAGCGGCCTGACCTTGAGTTTCGTGGCAAGGAATGGATGGAGATCCAAGTCAAAGCTGAAAAGGAAAACAAGGTCTATTGGGGGGATCAGGATGCCTAATGTTGAAATTTGGGACCCTGAACGGGCCAAGAAAGATGATAAAGCCAATGGCGACAAGCTTCGTTACAAGCGGCGTAATACCCCCGTCTACGAAGACATAAGCTTCCAGCTTTGGATTGACGAAGTGCACCTGTACGAAAAGAAGTGGGCTGAGAAATACCCGGATCGCGGTATGCCGCCAATCAACAGCCCAGACTGGAATGATTACGTAAATGGTCGCCCATTGATGGGGTTTGATATTGGGCAAAAGATTGCATTCAAAGCTAAATTCTAGTTTGGACAAAAATTCGGTAACAGAGAAAAAAGTGAAACCTACAATTGCTATCTTTCGTCACGATCCAGAGTGCAGTCAGGAGTGCATTGACGGGATAGTTGCGGCCTTATCCGGGGACTTCCAGATACACGTTTTGGATGAGCATCAATACACACTGGATAATCTGCGGGATATAGACATCGTGGCTTTTCCCGGCGGCATAGGGGATGCCAAGGGTTATTATAATTTCTTTAAGCGCAGAAACAGCAACACCATTGCTGACTTTGTTGCCAATGGTGGCAAGTACCTCGGCATTTGTATGGGGGCCTACTGGGCTGGCGCAGACTACTTTGACCTACTGGATGGGTTAGAGCCTGTTCAATATATCAAACGGGATGGGGCTGACGTGCGCCGCTCGTATGGAACCATCGCAAAAGTTGATTGGGGTAACAAGCCTTACAATATGTTCTTTTATGACGGCTGCACTTTCAAGGGTGATGGCCGGTCTCAGATCATTGCCCGGTACGCAAACGGCGATCCGATGGCAATTATTCAGAAGCGAGTTGGGCTTATGGGCTGTCATCCTGAAAGTTTACAGGGATGGTATGACAAACCGTACTTGAAGAAGCATTACCACAACGGGATACATCACGAGCTTCTTCTATCTTTTACCAAAAGGCTTTTGAGGGCGAAGTAGAAGATGACAAATGAAATGGCTTGGGTCACTGCTTTAATCATTATGGCTATATGGATTGCCATATGGCTTTTGGTTTTTGACCAATGAGTGGCCACCTCATCATCATTACAGGTTTGATTTACGCATATGTTGCGGCAGAGCAATTCTTTGTTCAACGCAACCCCAGTATGGCAATCGTATATGCCGGATACTCCTTTTCAAACATAGGGTTGTATCTTTTGATTAGATGATTGACTTGGGTTCGTCATAAATTTCGTGTTAAGTTATCCACAGCGGCGGCAGGATATTTAATCATGATTTTAACTCCGGCTGACATACAAGCCCTCATCCTAAAGATGGGAAGCATATCAAATACCGCATATTATATGGGCCGTAACGAAAGCACTATTCGGTCTGCTTTGCGGAACAATCGGCCACTAAGGGTTTCTCCCCTTGTTGAGAAAAACCATTCGCTAGAGGAAGAAAACCGAATCCTCAAGCTTTCACTAACAAAAGCTGATGTTCCGTCTAAACCACGAATCATTCCCGGCAAATCCAAAGCGTTTACAATCCTCGCCATTGGCGACAGCCACGACCAGCCAAATATTGACAAAGAACGGTTCAAGTGGATTGGCAAACACGCTGCCCAAATGAAACCTGACCGCATTGTCCATATTGGTGACTTTGCTTCATGGGACAGTATGTCAACGCATGAAGAGCGTGGATCGCTTGGACATGCCCAGCGGCCTTCTTTCAAGACTGATCTGGATAGTTGTGAAGAGGCTATGTCTGCCTTTTACAAAGAAATCAGTTTTTTGGACATCCCGCAGGACATGGTTGCCGGTAACCATGAAGACCGAATCAATCGGTTCGAGAATAAAAACCCCGAGACTGTGGGAACTCTTTGGACCCAGTTTGAAGAAACGGCATCCAGATACCGTTGGCGCGTCCATTCTTACGGTCAATGGTTAATGATTGATGGGGTCGGGTTTATTCATGTGCCGATGAATATCATGGGGCGGCCCTATGGGGGCCAAAACTCGGAAAACCAGATTGCCAACCACGCTACCCACCCAATTGTATTCGGGCATACCCATCGGGCATCCTTCCGCAAAGTCCCCAAGATTGGCATCAACAATTCCATTGAGGTCCTAAATTTGGGTTCCTCCATGCCCGATGGGTATGTAGCCAAATATGCTGGCACGGCCACAACCGGCTGGTCCTACGGTATTTACGAGCTTCAAATTCAGGGCGGGCATATACTGCAATACCGTCATGTCTCTATGAGACAATTAGAGGAGCAGTACGCGTGAGTGGTTTACACCCCAACGAACCAATCATTGATGAGTTGGTGGCGGTATTTCGCACCAAATGGAGCGGTGCATGGTCAGAGTTCCGAATGGCTGAAGAGTTAATCGGTTTAGCCAGAGAATTGGATCGGTTGGAGGCAGAGAACAAAGTTTTACGCGATGACAGGCATTTTGCTTTTTATCGTCAACAAAGGAGTCCGTGATGTCAGATGATGAAGATGATGGCGACGATGATGCCGTATGGGACATCAACGATCTAGACCCGGCTGCTTTTGAAGATTTTGTAGCCCAACGGGCTATCGCTTTTTGCTATCTGGTCCGTGTGTCAGAATTGGCACGGGATCAAACAGCCAAGGAATTGACTTTTACCATGATGCGTAAGGTCAATATGTCCATTCGGACACCATCCACCGCTGACCTCAAAGTGGTAGATAACAAAGGGGGTAACAATGAATAATTGGAACCTAATTCACACAGCGCCTAAAGACGGGTTTGAGATTATTGCGTTTTGGTACGAGTCTCACTGGCCTTGCATGGCTATTGCGCATTGGGACCCAATTCAGTCTGGCTGGTATGACGGAGAATGGGATATCTACCCAACCCATTGGATGCCGTTACCCGAACCACCACCAGATGTAAAAACAGAATTGGGCTTATAACGAATCGTGTTATAATAAAGTTCTGAGGGTTGGTGGTTCTCCCCTCAGGGACTATTGGACATGGGAAAACAAACCGTCGGTACTCTCGTAAGGAGTTCCGGCGGTTTTTTCTTGGCTAGTCAAAAGGGGACCCATAGGCCGTATCCCTAATATAGGGACCCATATGCCTATAGGGGAGGTACAAGTACCTAGGGGAGGTAATAGGGGACCCATAAAAGGTAGGGGGGGGGGTGTTTCACGTGAAACATGTACCGATAAGTTGGGAATTTTGGGAAATTTACAGGGAGGG
>Ga0114962_10003945_pt1 | contig 11919 bp, 5 predicted proteins | sample C_130820_MF_Meta_FD_87017 | JGI IMG/M metagenome (GOLD analysis project Ga0114962, IMG submission 87017) | Freshwater microbial communities from Lake Croche, Canada to study carbon cycling - C_130820_MF_MetaG | ecosystem: Environmental > Aquatic > Freshwater > Lake | place: Lake Croche, Canada... | reverse complement strand
ATTGGTAGTCCCTCATATCCTCCAGCGGTTCATTAAAGTTATCAGGGATGGTTACTTTACCACTTAGTCCACCTGGTTTTCTACGCGGCTGTGTTTTTGGTGCATTATCCTCAGTAATAAAGGTAACCATAACCTCTGTTTTCGTATCTATTGGCGGCTTCTCTTTGAGTACTATGTTGCCCTTTTCGTAATATCCTCTTATCGCCGTAAACATACTCTCAGTTATTTCGTGCAATATAGATGACTTAATCGGGTTCAACTACTTATTATTATTCTTTTATTATAACGGAATTCCTTTAGTCAACTTATTGAGCTTTATCCGTTGAATATCTATGCTGAACGAAATACTCTTCGCAAAACTCTTGCCCGGAAAGATAGATTGGTAATAATCTCGGTAAACCTTACTGTAAAATATGGGCACATAGACGTTTACACAGTTATCCAATAAGGACAATTGCAATCCTGCATCATACAAAAAGTGACTACCCGTATTGGTTACTTCCCACGATTCGGCATACGTTCCAATGTCTACAAAGGCCTTCACGAAGGATAGCTTTGGTACACTGCTTGTGAAGTTAATAGCCGACAACCAGTTATCTGTTTTACCCACTTCACCTTGTAAGTCTGTCGCTACCTTAAAGAAACCATCCCGCTCCATCAACTGCTGGCTATTCGATCCATCAAAATCGGTTCTTCCTGTAAAGTAATTACTATAGGTATAGTCCTCGCCACCCCGTGGGCCGGTAAGGGTAAGAAAATATGGAGAGGTGCTGTACAAACTTGCTTGGTTGAAGTGGAAGAACTTACCTGCAAAAAAGCGTACATTCAATCCACTATTCTTACCCCTTGGGTAATTAAAAAAGTAGTTGGCCGTAAGCCCTGCTCTCAAGAAATCTTCATTCGCATCAATTGTAAGGTCGGCACTGTAGGGATATAGTTTGCGATAATCTTCAATATTAAACCTCAATTGTGCGAGGTGCCTGTTGGTGCTGGTTGCATAGCTGGAATCGGACGTTTTTGTGCCAACGGTGATGGCTTTGGAACTATAACTGCCTTCATTGATGAAGAAAGTCTTTAGTTGAATAAAACTCTTCACCGAGCTTGTAATGCTTTTGTTACGAATGTTGAGCCGGATGGTTGGGTCGATTTTAAAGTACTGCAACGTGTATTGTGCCGGGTAAACCGAATCGGAGAAGTTGATATGTGCATAGCTGAAACTACTGACAGAACTATTGATATTGATGTTGTCGAAGATACCTTGTGGCAACAATATCCTGTAAGATGCCCTTGCATAATAGTTAATTCTGTTACTTCCAGTTCCATATAAGGGGGCTATCAGGAAGTTGAACTTGCTCAACGGTAGCTGGTAATTGTGAACAATCCCACCCACCATTACTTTATCATACGCATTATAACCCACCAAGGGTGCTACCGAAATATATTGGTACTTATCTGTGCTCTTGGGAGGAAACAAGAAGCCAAGTTTATAGGGCTTACTTGGTACAACAGGTGTTTGCCTTTGTGCAGCGGTGGTAGATAAATCAGCAAATAAAGCATCTATGTTCTGATTACTTGCAGCTTCTATAGACTGCTTAAAATCTTCAGGGTACGGATGCCTGAATTGCCATTTTGCATAGTAGCTCTTCATTGCTTTTTCAAAGAGGTCATTACTTAGCTGAGTCCTTAGTCGTTCCATCCAGAGTGCGGTCTTTTTATAAACAAAAAGACCATAATTAGTCATGGTAAACGAGTCGCTCGTAAGTTCTATTGGTTGGTCTTTGTGTATTTTCTCCAGATTCTGAATAAGGGACGTTTCCAAGTTCTCATCCAACGAAGATGCCCAATCGGTACCTTCCACATACTTGCTCTTGGTGTAGTTCTGCTCATAAAAGGAATTCATGCCCTCGTCCATCCAAGGATGGTCTCTTTCATTGCTTGCCAAAGCCCCCATAAACCAGTTGTGTCCTAGCTCATGGGCAATCACCGCATCAAGCGTTTTGCCACCACCGGGTACGTTTATCAGGGTAATAGAGGGGTATTCCATGCCGCCACTCGGCGTTACTTTTGGCCCACTTACCATGCTGGCAATAGGGTAAGGATAACTACCAATATGGGCATCGTAATACTTCAACCCTTCCTTTGCATAGCGTACACTAGCCTTCCAGTTGGCGGCATCCCAAGGGGGGTAGAAGGAGAATATATCTATTGTTTTTGTTTGAAGCTGAACCGTGTCGTGCAATACCATAAACTGTTTGCTGGCAAACCACGCAAAGTCGAGGGCATTGGTCAGTTGGTAATGAAGGATTTTATTGGTAGCAGAAGACCTAGGCGCCAATTCCTCCATACTGCCTCCTCCCCCACTGCCTCTGTATAGCATTTGTTCTTCGTAATAGGTGTAGGCTTTTTGTTGCGAAGGTTTTGTAACAGCAATCTCCAACAGTTTCCGTTGTTCGCTCGTGTCTTGCAACAACCCAGATGCTGCTACAATATAGTTTTGTGGTAAGGTAATCTGTACCTCGAAGTTGCCAAATTCACTGTAAAACTCTCCTTGATCGAGGTAGGGTATCGGATGCCAGCCTTTGCTGTCATACACCGCCGGCTTGGGGTACCATTGCGTTAGCTGATAACTCTGCCCAACATGTCCGCCTCTTGAGTAATTGAAGGGAAGTTTTACATGAAATGGGGTTGTAATGGTGGCACTTTGTCCGGGTGTCAAAGGTTCGGGCAATTTTACTTTTACTATGTCTATAAATTGCGGATGATTCTCCGTATCTGTTTTTAATTCATTTACTTTAAAAGACAAGTTGGAGATATAGCCCCTGTTCTCCTCGTTGGCAAAGTAAAAATCGGTTCTTCCATTGCGTAGCATCTGCTCACTAAACGCCGTTTTATCATTCTTGTAGGCATTCGGCCATAAATGAAACCAGATAAAATGCAGGGTATCGGGCGAGTTATTGGTATACACCATCTTCTCATAGCCATCAATGCTGTTTAGAATATCATCCAATTGCACTTGTAATGAATAGTTGACTTGTTGCTGCCAATAAGGTTGTATTTGGCTAGAAGCCTTTGTGAGTATAGAAAAAGATAGAAGTATTAGCAGAAGAGTACGCACTGTTGAGTTTTAAGTGGCAATATTAAGACTAAAAACGAGTTGTGGGTAATTGTAATGATTAATGTTTGAAGGGCTAATAGTATACAGTCCATTTTGGATGCACTTAAAATAGGTGTGAACACACTTTTGCTGCTACAGATACTTCTAACAATGCCCCCCTATTATTGGCCCGATACCCTTTTGCTTTTTTTGAGTCAGGTTGCTGCCGCACAGCTTTCTACTTTCCTCCAACAGGGTTTGGTGCAAGGAAAGGTAACAGGTGAACAAAGTAGCCAACCTTAGAATGGTTTACAATTATTGAAACCATACTGTATCGAGTTAAAAACGCAGTATCCCTACATTCTTAGCGCTTATAGCGGTTTCAAACCCAACCGATTTAAAATGATCCTGAAATTTGGGTTCATTAACTTGTTTTTGATCTTAATTGATATTAATATACAATTAAAAAAATGATTTGGCACCTCGGAAGAACTTCCGTTACAGTGATTAAGACTGTTTGCTGCCACGGAAGAACTTCCGTTACAGTAATTAAGACTGTTTGCTGCCACGGAAGAACTTCCGTTACAGTAATTAAGACCATTTGCTGCCACGGAAGAACTTCCGTTACAGTGATTAAGACTGTTTGCTGCCACGGAAGAACTTCCGTTACAGTAATTAAGACTATTTGCTGCCACGGAAGAACTTCCGTTACAGTAATTAAGATTGTTTGGTGCCACGGAAGAACTTCCGTGGCACCAAACAACGTTTTTCATTCAAACGGAAGAACTTCCGTTGAAGCAAACAATTTTATAAGTACCTATGAGACTAGTAAGATCGGAATGAAAAGTAGGATTGGACAAGTAGGATTTGAGAGGATAGGGTGCAAAAAGTGCCCTGAAAGGTATCATCATAATCCTTTAGGAAGAAAACACAAAATGTTATTGGCTTATTAAGGAGAAAGGCTAGTTGAGAAAAAGAAAGAATCCTTAACAGAGCATTGCAATAGGTATTGCTTAGCAAAACCTTTTAATTTAAACAAAGACTTTATAAATAATCAAAAACCTAACTGAAATAAACGCTATTATCACCTTCAACTTAAGGCGTAATATCCTCACTTGTAAAACCCAAACTTGAATCAGTAAAATGTATCAAACATCATAAAAAAGTGATTTCTTTATTACCATAATTAAGGAAACTAAACATATCTAAACCGTTATGCAATAAAACTACACAACCTTTAGAAAGAATCTATTGTTAAATTACAACGAGTTTATTTATCTTTGGCTGCTTACGACGAGCTTGCTGATACGAAAAACTATTGTTTACTTTAATAATTTAACTACTTAATGGCAAGTAATACTGGTCTTTATGACGCTTCTTTTGAGCACGACGCGTGCGGTATTGGTTTTGTTGCAAACATTAAAGGCAATAAATCTCATCAGATTATCTCCGACGCCTTAACCATTCTGGAGAATATGGAACACCGTGGTGCTTGTGGTTGTGAAAACAATACGGGTGACGGTGCGGGGTTAGCGATTCAAACAACACACGAGTTTTTCTTTGATGAATGTGTGAAGATGGGCATACACCTACCCGCTTATGGTAAGTATGGAGTTGGTGTATTATTTTTCCCTAAGGATATGCGTTTGCGTGAAGAATGTAGAGACATTTTTAATCGTACCGCCGAAAAGCTAGGTTTTGATATCTTAGGCTACCGAAAAGTACCTGTAAACACATCGGATATTGGACCAACCGCTTTGTCTGTAGAACCAGAAATAGAACAAGTGTTTATTGCTTGTCCCGATCACATCCGTGATGAGGAATCATTCGAAAGAAAATTGTATGTACTTCGCAACCATGCAAGCCATACCATCAACAACACCATCAGAAAAGATGCTATTGGTTTCTACATAGCTTCTTTATCCTACAAAACGGTGGTGTATAAGGGTCAGTTAACCAGCAACCAGGTTCGTGGTTATTTCCCCGACCTTAGCGATAAGAGAATGGTGAGTGCTTACGGCTTAATTCACTCTCGCTTTGCTACCAATACTTTCCCTTCTTGGAAGTTAGCCCAGCCTTTCCGTTACATTGCGCACAATGGTGAAATTAATACGGTTAAAGGAAATGTAAACTGGTTAAAAACAGCAGAAGGTAGCTTCTTCTCCCCTTTCTTTAGTAAAGAAGAAATGGAAATGTTGCGTCCAATTATTTTCGAAGGACAATCAGACAGTGCTTGTTTAGATAATGTAATAGAATTATTAACGCTCTGTGGACGCTCCTTGCCACACGTAATGATGATGCTGATACCAGAAGCTTGGGATAATTCCGAGAAAATGGATCCGATTAAGAAAGCATTCTACGAATTTCACGCAACCTTCCAAGAACCTTGGGATGGTCCAGCTTCTATCTCATTCACGGATGGGAAAATGATTGGTGCTACTTTAGATAGAAATGGTTTACGCCCTTCCAGATACTGTGTTACCAATGATGACCGTGTAATAATGGCATCAGAATCGGGTGTTTTACCTGTAGACCCTGCTACCATTATTGAAAATGGCCGTTTGCAGCCAGGTAAGATGTTTGTAGTGAATATGGAAGAAGGCAGAATTGTGAGTGATGAAGAATTAAAACAAAACATCTGCGGACAAAAGCCTTACGGAGAATGGTTAAGTAAATATAAAATAAAGCTAGAGGAACTACCTGAACCTCGCGTTTCCTTTACCCATTTGGAACACGATCAGATATTCAAATATCATAAAGCATTTGGTTATTCTACGGAAGACTTGGAAACAATTATTGCACCGATGTGTATTGAGGGAAAAGAACCAATTGGTTCAATGGGTACCGACACTCCATTGGCAATATTAAGCGACCAGCCACAACATTTAAGCAATTACTTTAAGCAATTATTTGCTCAGGTAACCAACCCACCTATCGATCCTATCAGAGAAAAATTGGTAATGAGTCTGGCAACATTTGCAGGCAACAATGGCAACCTGCTTGTCGAGGATCCATTAGCCTGTCATAGTGTGGCATTAAAACACCCTGTGCTTAGCAATCATGGGTTGGAGAAGATTAGAAGTATAGACACAGGTATCTTCCAAGCAAAGACATTGCAAACATACTTTAGAGCCGATGGCAAGCCTGGTTCTCTCGAGAAAGGATTGGCAAGACTTTGCAAATACGCAACAGATGCAGTAGAAGATGGATTCGAAGTAATAATATTGAGTGACAGGGCAATTGATAGCGAACATGCCCCCATTCCTTCTTTATTGGCTGTATCCGCCGTACACCATCATTTGATTAGAAAAAACTATCGTGGTCAGGTAGGTTTGATAGTAGAGGCAGGAGACGTTTGGGAAACCCATCACTTTGCTTGTTTATTAGGCTTTGGCGTAACAGCAGTAAATCCATATCTGGCGTTATCTACCATACGCGATATGAAGTTAGAAGGCAAATTAGATACTACGTTGGATGCCGAACAATTAAAGAAGAACTATATTAAAGCAGTTTGTGATGGCTTGTTTAAAGTATTCTCCAAAATGGGTATCTCTACACTTCAATCCTACCAAGGAGCGCAAATATTTGAAATTGTAGGTCTCAATAAATCAGTAGTTGACAGATACTTTACAGGTGCCACTTCTCGTATAGAAGGGATGGGATTGGATGAGATAGCTAAAGAAGCCTTGGCTAAACATCATTTTGCATTCAGTAAAAAAGATATACCGGTAGAAAGGCTACCGGTAGGAGGTGTATACCAGTGGAAACGTAAGGGCGAGTTTCACTTATTCAACCCTCAAACCATTCACTTGTTGCAACATGCTACAAGTACCAATGATTACCCAACATTTAAAAAGTATTCAAAGGCAGTAAACGATCAGGCAGAGAAGGCTTGTACACTAAGAAGTCTTTTAGACTTTAAACACAATCGTCCTTCTATATCCATTGATGAAGTTGAACCAGCTGAAAATATATACAAACGTTTTGCCACAGGCGCCATGAGCTTTGGTTCTATTTCTCACGAAGCACACAGCACCTTGGCTATTGCTATGAACCGCTTGGGTGGTAAGAGTAATACAGGTGAAGGTGGTGAAGATGAAATTCGTTTCGAAAGATTGCCAAATGGTGATAGCATGAGAAGTGCCATAAAACAAGTAGCTTCTGCACGTTTTGGGGTAACTAGCTTATATCTTACAGAAGCAGATGAGCTTCAAATTAAAATGGCTCAAGGAGCTAAACCTGGAGAAGGTGGACAGCTTCCCGGTGATAAAGTAGATGATTGGATTGGTCGTGTGCGCCATTCTACACCAGGTGTTGGATTGATTTCTCCTCCCCCACACCATGACATTTATTCTATTGAAGATTTAGCGCAGTTAATATTTGATCTAAAGAATGCTAACCGGGCTGCAAGAATCAGTGTAAAGCTGGTATCTAAAGCAGGGGTTGGAACTATTGCTGCAGGTGTTACCAAAGCGAAAGCAGATGTGGTATTAATTGCAGGTTACGATGGAGGCACAGGAGCATCTCCTGTAAGTTCTATCAAACATGCGGGTTTACCGTGGGAACTAGGTTTGGCTGAAACACACCAGACACTGGTAAAGAATAAACTGCGTAGCCGGGTAGTTGTTCAGGCAGATGGTCAAATGAAGACAGGTAGAGACATTGCCATCGCTGCTTTATTGGGCGCCGAAGAATGGGGTGTTGCTACGGCTGCGTTGGTTGTAGAAGGTTGTATCATGATGCGTAAGTGCCATTTAAATACTTGCCCTGTAGGTGTTGCTACACAAGACCCAGAATTGAGAAAGCGTTTCAAAGGCGATCCCGACCATGTTGTTAACTTCTTTAAATTCATGGTAGAAGAATTAAGAGAGATAATGGCTGACTTAGGTTTCAAAACAATCAATGAAATGGTTGGTCAGACAGATTATCTTCAAACAAGAGAAAATATCAACCATTGGAAATATAGCAAATTAGATTTATCTCCAATCTTGTTTAAAGAACCTGCCAATCCGTATGTTGGTTTATACAATACGGAGGAACAAGACCACATGATGTCTGATATATTGGATTGGCAATTACTAAAAGCTGCTCAACCAGCAATAGACAATCAAGAAAAAATCTCTGCCTCTTTTGCTATTAAGAATACAGATAGAACCGCAGGCACGGTGGTTTCTAATGAAATAACAAAGCGTTATCGTTCATTGGGTTTAGCGCCTGACACAGTTCACTTTAAATTTAATGGCACTGCTGGGCAAAGCTTTGGCGCCTTCAATACAAAAGGTGTTACACTAGAATTAGAAGGGGATGCAAATGATTATTTTGGCAAAGGATTAAGTGGAGCCAAACTGATTGTGTATCCTTCTAAGAAGTCAACATTTATTCCTGAAAATAATATTATCATTGGCAATGTAGCTTTTTATGGTGCTACCGATGGGATTGCTTTTGTAAGGGGTAAAGCAGGCGAACGTTTTGCTGTACGAAACTCAGGTGCTCAAGTAGTGGTAGAAGGTGTAGGTGATCATGGTTGCGAGTACATGACAGGTGGCAGAGTTGTGATTCTAGGTGATACAGGAAGAAACTTTGGAGCGGGCATGAGTGGCGGTATCGCTTATGTATATGATGTAAAAGGCACTTTTGCAGCGTGTTGCAACTTGGAGATGATTGATTTAGACCCTGTAAGTAGTGCCGATTCAGAAGAGCTAAAATCTTTAATTGCAAAACACTTTGAGTATACAGGTAGTACAGTAGCTAGGTTTGTATTAGATGACTTTGAAAATCAATTAAAGAACTTTGTAAAAGTGTTCCCTAAAGATTATAAGAAGGTACTTCTAAGTAAAGCAGCTACAAAAACAGTTGTCAGTGGTTAGTTGTTAGAGGTTAGTCACAATACACTAACCTCTGATAAGTAATCACTAACAACTAGAAAACAACATTCATTAACAAATAAAACAGGCTGAGAGCGATATGGGCAAACCAACCGGATTCTTAGAGTTTACAAGAACATTACCCGCTAAACGTTCTCCAGAAGAACGTAAGAAAGATTATAAAGAGTTTGAATTTCATTATTCAGATAAGGAACTTGGTCAGCAATCGGCACGTTGTATGAACTGCGGCGTTCCTTTCTGCCATAGTGGTTGTCCTTTGGGCAATGTGATTCCAGAATTTAATGATGCAGTATACGATGGCAACTTCAAAGAGGCCTACGAAATACTCATCAGTACCAATAACTTCCCTGAATTTACAGGTAGAATATGTCCTGCACCCTGCGAAAGTGCATGCGTATTAGGTATCAATCAACCCCCTGTTGCTATTGAGGAAATTGAAAAGCACATTATTGAAATAGCTTTTGAGAAAGGTTTTGTAAAAGCACGTAAGCCAAACATCAGAACTGGTAAGAAAGTAGCTGTTATTGGTAGTGGACCTGCGGGCTTGGCAACTGCTGCTCAATTAAACTATGCGGGTCATACAGTAGTGGTATTCGAAAGAGATGAGAAACCAGGAGGTTTATTGCGTTATGGCATTCCTGATTTTAAATTGGAAAAGAAGGTTATAGACCGTCGTATTGCCGTGATGGAGGAAGAAGGTATAACCTTTAAATGCTTAGCCAATGTAGGTGTTAATATTCATGTGAGCGATTTATTAAGAGAATATAGTGCTATTGTGTTAGCAGGTGGATCCACAGTTCCTAGAGACTTACCTGTACCTGGTCGCGAGCTGAATGGCGTTTACTATGCCATGCAATTCCTGAAACAAAACAATAAAACGGTAGATGGTGCTAATCCTTATGCAAACGATACAATAGAAAGCAATATACTACCAAATGAAGTACGTGCTACTGGTAAAAATGTTGTAGTGATAGGTGGTGGTGATACAGGTAGCGACTGTGTAGGTACTAGTAACCGTCATGGTGCCGCTTCAGTTACTCAGTTTGAATTGATGCCTAAGCCAGCAAGCGAAAGAACACCTTTTATGCCTTGGCCTACTTATCCGATGATATTAAAAACAACTTCCTCACACGAAGAAGGTGCCAACCGCCATTGGGCTATTGCTACAAAAGAATTCATTGGTGATGGAAAAGGCAACCTGAAAGCATTGAAAGTAGTTGACCTTGAATGGAAGATTACAGAAGATGGAAGACCTGCAAACTTTGTTGAAGTAGCAGGAAGTGAGCGTGAATTGCCTTGTGAACTGGCTTTATTAGCTATGGGCTTCATGCATCCACAGAAAGAAGGGTTATTGGAACAACTAGATATTGAATTAGATGCTCGTGGAAACGTAAAAGCTTCCGAAAAACAATACCAGACAAGTATAGCCAAAGTATTTACAGCAGGCGATATGCGACGTGGACAAAGCTTGGTGGTTTGGGCCATCAGTGAAGGCCGTGAATGTGCCAGAAAAGTGGATGAGTTCTTGATGGGTGATTCTATCTTAGAAACAAAAGACAGTTCTATTTTGGAAGCAATGTTGTAGTCATTAACGAGAAATAAATATAAAGGGTTGCCTTCATAGGCAGCCCTTTTTTATGGAACTCTGCTGAACTTTCACACCATTCCACTATATTGCAGTCACTAGTACATCTTGAAACTTGCGTGAAGAATGAATTTTACAGATAAACTCAAACACTTTAAAATAGTCCGTTCCCTTATATACACCATAGCGGGGTTTATTACTTATCCTGGCATTGCGATTGTTAACAAAATAAAGATATCAGGTACAGAACACATAAAAGATCTTCCCAAAAAGAATGTATTATTTGTGAGTAATCACCAAACCTATTTTGCCGATGTCATTACTTTTATACATATTTTCTGTGCCGTAAAGTGGCGCAAGGAAAACAGGCTAGGTCTCCCCTATTATTTATTATTCCCCATCACAAACTTATATTATGTAGCTGCAGAAGAAACAATGAGGGGGAGTTGGATAAGTCGTTTATTTATTTTAGCAGGTGCATTAACGGTTAAAAGAACTTGGCGTGCCGAAGGAAAAGAAGTAAGAAGGGGACTAGACCCCTCCGACACCAGAAAAATTCACGATGCTTTAGAGACTAGCTGGGTTATTACCTTTCCTCAAGGCACTACTACCCCATTTGCACCAGGCAGAAAAGGAACTGCCTATATTATTAAGAATAACAGACCCATTGTTGTCCCTGTAGTTATTAATGGGTTTTGGCGGGCTTTTACCAAGAAAGGACTCACTTTTAAAAAGAAGGGTTCTTTGCTGACTGTTCGTTTTAAAGCACCCTTAGAAATCGACTACGAAAGTACCAACGAGGAAATATTAGAACAAGTGATGGAAGCTATCGAACAGAGCAAAAAGTTTATGCTAAAAGGGAAGCATCATACCATGAAGTCCGTTGTATAACCTTGCATTTTTAATTACGCAGACTGGGTTATTTGCCTAGCAATTAATATTTACTTATTGGCTTAGTTGCATAATTACTTGAGTAGCTACCACAAAAATAAAAGAGCGGCTACCCAAATAGGATAGCCGCTCTTTTTATTATGTATTAATAAATATTAACCCAAAGCAACTCTTACAAACTGAGTAACAACTAGGTCTTTATTTACACTCTTCAAATATTCAGCAACAGACTTGCTATTATCTTTTACAAAAGCTTGCGCCAATAAAGTTTGTTCTTTAAAGAATGCATTCAATTTACCTTCAGCAATCTTAGCAACCATTTCATCTGGTTTGCCAGCCATTTTAGGATCAGCTTTCATTGTTTCAATAACAATGGCTCTTTCTCTTTTAATGGTTTCAGCAGGAACGCTATCAGCATCAACAGCCAATGGATTCATAGCTGCAATTTGCATAGCAACATCCTT
>Ga0114962_10003942_pt1 | contig 11925 bp, 12 predicted proteins | sample C_130820_MF_Meta_FD_87017 | JGI IMG/M metagenome (GOLD analysis project Ga0114962, IMG submission 87017) | Freshwater microbial communities from Lake Croche, Canada to study carbon cycling - C_130820_MF_MetaG | ecosystem: Environmental > Aquatic > Freshwater > Lake | place: Lake Croche, Canada... | reverse complement strand
TTTCGGGGAGTCTGGCTCGAAGCACCAGAAGATGTCCTTGAACGCCGCATTTCAGAAAGACGCAGTGATGCGTCTGATGCGACGGCAGACACTCTGAAACTGCAATTGGCCCGTGACATCGGTCTAATGACCTGGACCAAGGTCGATGCCACAGGCCCTGTGACCGACAGCGCTGAGGCGTGGATCGCTCGTTTGCAGCCCTAGCGTCGGCGATATCCGCCCTGATCGCTACCCGTTTGGAAATCTGTTCCAGGCCCACCGTCTCGGACGGTCTTATTTCGATAAATCACGGCACCGATCGCATTGGGTTTACGATCGGTTTCGGCCAGGAACTGACCCCACCATTCGCTAGGAATCCAAAGGCAGGGGGCGAAGGGGTCTTCGGCTATGGCCAGGTCCGCGAAGTCTTTGGCGGTGATAGCGGCCTCCCGACGATGCGTGACCCTCCAGATACGACACAGCCCAGGAACACCGCTAGTGAGAGGCGATCCTGGGCCGGTTTCGTGCAGAGACTGGAGATCTCCGGTTACATAAGTGTCATCACACAAAAGGGGGGTTTTTGCAAGGGTCTAATAGACGCAAGCCGGGGCCTTCACCTCCCGAAGAGGTGCAGAACGGCCCTGACCGCGCTACACGATCAGGGCCGCCTTCAGCTTAGGGGCGTTCGCGTCCCAATTACGAGTGCGATCGAGCTGACTTAAGCTGGCTGTCACGACGTTCAGCCTCTCCAGATAGCTGCCGTCAATGCTGAGACGGCGCTGATTTAGGCGACCCCTATATGCAGTCTGAAGTATTTTAAAAATTGGATGAGACTGAAACCCCAATGGTGCGAGGTCTCATTGGCGTAGCCTGTTGTCCCTGGCTGAAACTGAATGGATTTCCGAAGGCAAAGGTGTCGCCGGCTTCATTGGTTGGGTTGGTGATATAGACCTGTGCATTCCACCGAGAGGTGCTCAGTTCGGCAATCAGCTTGGCCCGGGAATAACCTCCCATGGTTGGTGCACTCACAGGATCAAAGGTGACTCTGGATTTGCCGATATAACTGATCTCGCCGATCAGATTGAGTTCAGCATTTCGCAATATCGGCCTGTGATAGCTCGCGATGAGGCTGAGTGCGTCCTGTGGTACGCCCGGCAGGCTCTGGGTCAATTTAGGCGCATAATCTGGATTAGCATGGGTTGTCCTTGACCTTGCATGTAGGCCATTGGCCTCAAGGGTTAGCCCGGCGTCCCAGGCATAGGACCACTCGATCTCCAGACCTGTAGTAGCCGCATCTCCCACATTGGTTGTGTAGGGAATACCAGAGGGCCTAAACTGGTCTGTCTGGATATTAGTCCAAATGTCCTGAAATAGGGCGGCCCGCAAATCCATGCGGCGATCCTTCGATTTCAGCTTCAGTCCCAGCTCGTAATTCTTAAGCCGGTCGGGTGCATAGGTTTCTCGGCTCGCTGCGAGAGGGCGCGCGCCACCTGAATTTATGCCGCCGGCCCGAAAACCCTGGGAGATGACCCCGTAGAGTAAGGCCTCCGAGGACGGTTCATACTGAAGAGAGACCTTGGGCGAAACGCCCGAATATTTCGCCGTTCTGTGCATGGACCGGGGCGAAAACCTCTCTGATGCAACGTCAGAATTTGTCTGGACCTTGGTTTGGAAGAGGCGGGCACCGGCAGCCAAAGTCCAGTTGGGGGTAAGGGCATAGGTTGCCTCGCCATAACCCGCAAATTCCTGAATCTTGTCGTAGCGGGTTTCCTTGTAGACCACATTCAGCCGCCCAAGGTTCGGCCCTGCGTCCAGATGAGAGGGTGAGGACTCGTGCATGTCGGCACCGTAGAGTCCGACCAGCCATCCAAACCGGCGTCCACCTGGCGAGGCGAAGACCAAGTCCTGTACCAACATCCGGGTCCGCGTCAGTTCGTAATACACCCCGAGAGATGAGTTATTCAGGGTATAAATCCCTGCCACAGGGGTCGCATCATAGATGCTCGAATAGGCATGCCGCACATATCCGGTGGTCGAGGTCAGCTCGCCCCAATTGAAGTCACCTCGGATAGATCCATTGATGAGTGCAATGTCGTTGTCGTGCGCTTCTGCGACGCCACTGGTCCTAACAGGCGCCTGACTTGGGGTTGTATATTGGGTGTCATCGGTCTTGAGGTGCTGCACTGTCGAGGTCAGGGCAAACCTCCAGACTTGGTTGGGCTGGTAGCTCAGGGACAATCGCCCCCCGTTACGGGTTGTCTGGTCGACATTGGACCTTCCCAGTCTGGCATTGTCGAGATAACCGCCCTGAACCTCGTGGTAGCCAGCCAGACGCAGGGCAGCTTGATTTTCGAGGATCGGCAAATTGGCGACGCCTTCGATCGCCGAGCTGGGGGACCCGCCTTTCGTCACGCCATAGCTGACACCTAGCCGGCCAGACACTTCATCCAGCTTCGGCGTCTCAGTAACGATCCGATAGACCCCGCTCAGGCTTCCCGATCCATAGAGCGCGCCCTGCGGCCCGCGCACCACTTCAACCCGCGTGACATCCACCAGTCGGAGATCCGGGTCAGGAGCGTTATAATTGATCGGCGTGTCGTCCAGATAAGTGCCGACCGTCGACCGCGAGCGTCCGGTAAAGGCACCATCGGACAAGCCACGCAGCAAGAGTTTATCTCGTCCGGGACCCAGATTTGTCGTTTGCACACCCGCCAGTTGGCCTGTGGTCTCCAGGGGGTCGATCGTACCTGTGGCACGTAGCTGTGACCCAGGAATAACACTGATCGCGGTTGCTAGACGGTCGACCCGCTGCACACGCTTTGTCGCCGTCACCAGAAGTTCGTCGACCTGAGCGGTGCCACTGGTGCCTTTGACGACAGGCGAAACGATCTTGGAAGACGAGGGTTTGGGGCTGATTTGGACGGCGTCCCGGCCAGCCAGGCGCCATGTGCATGACGCGCCATTCAGCAGCCGTTCTAGAGCTTCATTGAGGGTATAGGATCCTGAAAGGCCAGATCGGGTGGCTCCCTGGCAGGCACTCACCCCAAGCATGGAGATATTGGCCTGAACGGCCAAATCGATCAGTGCTTCGCTGTAGGATTTGGGGGCAATGTTTAGGTCAAGCCGACCCATAGCACGGCCGTCCGCCGGCGATGCAAAACTCGCAACGGCGACCAGCCCGACCCATATCGGAATGCGTCGTCCGACCCTACTGATCGCTTCGTCCCCCTAGAAGGGCGACGACTTCGACTGAAGAACGACCCCTTGGTCAGACCTTACCGTCTTGAGAGGCAGCATCAAGGCCAGACGCTCAAGGACGAGGTTTTGATTGTCCAAAACCAGCACACCTGAGATTTTCTCTTGAGCCAATCGCTCATCATCAATTCGAATTTGCTCAGGAAATTGACGATTTAAGTCTGCAACCACCCTGGAGAGTGGCTGATCACGAAAGATCAGATGACCTGTGCGCCAACCCAAGGCATCGGCAGGGTTCGTGGTGCTTACCTTGCTGGCCTCGCCAGGCGCAAAATCCAGGCGCTCACCCTTGCGCAGGATGACAGTTGGTCCGTTCCCCCGCACCTGGACGACGCCGCGAGATACGATAACCGAGAACCCATCAGGGCGATTGCGAACATCAAACTGTGTGCCGAGCACGTGCACGATGTGCCCGCCCGCTTCGATTTCAAACGGTCGAGCTTGGTCGTGAGCCACATCAAAAATGGCTTCGCCCTGGCCCATGGTCACATGACGCTCATGGGGGGCAAGCCTGACAGCAATGCCGGTTTCAGAATTCATATCAATCGTCGAACCATCGGCCAGCTTCACCGACCTATGCTCGCCATTTTTCGTGGCGAAGTTCGAGGTTTGAGCGATCAAAGAGCCTTGGCTGATGACCACAAACGCTAAGGCCGTCGCTGCAGCCAAGACCCCAAGGCCCGCACCGAAGGACCATCGCCCTTTTGCCAATCGCCGAGCCGCGACCTGTTCAGACTGCTTAAGGCCTTCCAGGACATCTGGGCCCGCCGCCTTATAGGTTTCGAGAACCGACAGGATCTGCGCCAAGGCTTCAGGGTTTGCGGGGCTCGCTTCCAGCCACGCATCAAATTCCAGTCCATCCTCAATGGACATGGTCTCGCCCTGCAGACGGAGGGCCCAAGCAATTGCCTGATCCTGCGTCGTTTCGGCGTTATGAACGAGATAAACGCTCATGAATCCACCTGCCCATCTTGCAGACGTGCAAGGAGCTTTGTGTTTAGACTCCGCAGCCTTGCCCTAACCCTATGCGCGGCATGAAAAAAGCGTCCACTCATGGGTCGACCTTCGTCACAAGGACCTTAAGGGCCGCACTGATATGGCCTTCGATCGCCTTTACGGAAATACCCATAACCCTCGCGGCCTCGGCCTGAGTCATGCCCTGCAGTTTGTAAAGCTTGAACGCCTTCTGACGCTGGGGGGGCAAAGCCGCGATTGCGGCGATCAGTTGCGCCAAACGTTCCCGGGAAATAACGACCCGCTCCGCGCTGGGTTCGTCGGCTATGTCTTCCCCAGCAAGTTCGACCCTGACATCGTTACGCCATGCTGTATCTCGGACTTCAGATCGTCGCTGGCTTCGGGCAGAGTCGTGGGCAAGGTTGATCGCCATGCGATAGAGCAGGGCGTTGGGGGATAAGGTCTCCATGGCAGGATCAAGGCCTGCGACCTTGAGATAAAGTTCCTGCACCAGATCTTCGGCGGTGGCGTGTGATCCCGTTCGCGCTGACAGAAAGAGCACAAGGTTTGCCCGCTTGGCGAAATAGGCTTCCACCAAGGCGTTGGTTTTTCCCGGATGTTGCGACGCCGCGTCGGTCAACGAAGTCCTCCACCAGCAGCCCCGTCATTCGGTGCGCCGATGGTCACGATGCTTAGCCTTGGTCCCGTTGAGTTCAAGGCGAAATCTCATTTTTAGGCGGGTCAGTTCGGGGGTGGCTTTCATGTCCACTGAAAGCTTGATGAGAAATTTGATCTATTTGGCAGGGCAGACTTAGCCTATGAAAATCCACAAAACTCGCTTTAGGCTGCTCACTCATGATGAAATCCACTGCTCTAGCGCTCGTCGCCGTCCTTGCGGTCTGCTCTCCTGTGTTCGCGAAGCCTGCGCCAAAGGTCAGCATTGCGTCCTTCGCTCAATTGAAGACGCCCTTGCCCTATCCCTATGATGAAGCTGCAGACGCCGACAAGGCTGTCGCCTCAGCCAAGGCCATGGCGAAGGCTCAGCACAAACGGCTCATCGTGGATATGGGCGGTAACTGGTGTCCTGACTGTCGTATTCTTGCAGGAACGATGGAATTACCTGAGCTTAAGGCCTTTATCGACCGCAATTTCGTTGTGGTCAGCGTCGACATTGGCCGGTTCGACAAAAACCTCCAGGTGCCTGCACATTACGGTATTACCAAGCGGCTAGAAGGCGTGCCGGCCCTAATGGTTATTGATCCTAAGACAGATCAGCTTTTGAACGCTGCCCAAATGTCGCAATTGTCCGATGCGCGACACATGACACCGCAAGGCTTGGCCGACTGGCTAGCTGGCTGGGCCCCTTAAGCCTTCAATTGAAAAGTCCACCTCGGCGGTCTGTCTTGCCCTCAGAGAAATCCGATTGGCTCCAGGCCCAGGGCCTTTCGGAAGATGTTGTGGTAATGATGCAGCGGCGGCTCATTGCGTCCGAATATGACGGTGTCGACGAGGCCAGATTCAAGGGCCGTCTGCGTCGTCTCCGCCGTCGCGTAATCTTCCGCAGCGACAATATTGGTGAAGCCCTCAGAGAACATTAGGGCCATTTCCGGATTTTCAGCGAGCACCTGCTTGTCGAAATAATAGCTGACCTGTGAGATCGAGCGACCTGGATTTTCCGGGTCGGGGTAAACTCTCACCACGGCAATGCGGTGGTCTCCCACATTGATGACGACGTTGGGAAATAGGAAATAGACCGGAAATCCGCCCGCCTGGATCCGCCATTCTGACTCTGGCCTGCCACGCAGGTCATCTATGGCCTTTAGGCAGAGCACCATTCTGTGGTTCCGCTGATAGGCGCGATACGACAGGACATCGCCATGGAAGTTGTTGGCCAGGGTGTCCTTGTGAAGTCTCTTGAAGTGGTAAGTCTCGCCAAAGGTATCTGTTGCCAGCTTCCAGTTAAGCTTCATGTCCAGGGTCTGTTCTAGCCCCAGGACGTACCTATCCCAGCCCCAGGCGCTAAAATCAGACTCGAGCCCCTGGAACATATCCCCGAGGTCTATCTTGCCATCAGGATCGGGGTGGACGATCAGAAATCCCAGGTGTTCCTCTGCGGGCAGCTCCCGTAATCCGAGGCACGTCTTGTCGATCTTACCGAAGTGATCTTCCATCGGGACCGCCGCAAGCTCACCTGAGGAGTCGTAAGTCCAGGCATGGAATGGACACGAAAAGAGCGATTTCTTTCCGCGCCGCGCGGATTCCACCATCGGGCCCCGATGCCGGCAGGAATTCAAAAACGCTCTGAATTTCCCAGCCTTATCTCGGGTTGCCAGGATCGGAATGCCTAAGTCGTTGCTTGTGATAAAGCTTCCTGGCTCGGGTAGGTCGCCGCTCATGCCGATCATCTGTGGGTGTCGGCGAAACAAGATATCCCACTCCTGCTTTGCGATATCGCGGCTGGTATAGGTATCGGCAGGAAAGGCCCTAACGCCTCCAGCATCAGCGTTCACGCCACGATCAAGTTGGTCCATCAGTTCGCGCAGGACTTCGATTTGAACGTCTGATTTCATGTCATTGCGGCCTTATCTTGAGACAACCGATAGGGTGTCGCTTTCAGCATGCGGAAAGCGACGGCGATCTGTGTTTCCTGACGCGCCAAAGATAGCCTAGTCCCGGCCAAAGCAAAACGCCCGCCGTTTCCGGCGGGCGTCTGAAAGGTCAGTGAACCGTGGGGCCTGTTCAGGCGGCCACTTGGTTTTCCATAGGATCGCGCAGAACATAGCCGCGGCCCCACACGGTTTCGATGTGATGGCGGCCCTCGGCAGCGGCGGCCAGCTTCTTGCGGAGCTTGCAGATGAAGACGTCGATAATCTTCAGTTCCGGCTCGTCCATGCCGCCATAAAGATGGTTCAGGAACATTTCCTTGGTCAGGGTCGTGCCCTTGCGCAGGGAGAGCAGCTCCAGCATCTGATATTCTTTACCGGTAAGGTGAACGCGGTTGTTGTTCACTTCGACGGTCTTGGCATCCAGATTAACCAGGATGTCGCCGGTGCGGATGACCGACTGGGCATGGCCCTTGGAGCGACGGATCACCGCGTGGATACGGGCGATCAATTCGTCCTTATGGAAAGGCTTGGTCATGTAGTCATCGGCACCGCCACCCAAAGTCTTGACCTTGGTGTCGATTTCGGCCGAACCCGAAAGGATCATGATCGGTGTGTTGATCTTGGCCACTCGAAGTGTGCGGAGCACATCCATGCCACTCATGTCTGGCAGATTTAAGTCCAGCAGGATGAGGTCGTAGTCGTAAATCTTACCCAGATCGACGCCCTCTTCTCCAAGGTCCGTCGTATAGATATTGAAACCTTCCGACTTGAGCATCAGCTCGATGCTCTGCGCAGTAGCGCTGTCGTCCTCGATCAACAATACGCGCATCAAATCCTCCTAGGCCGCCCGCGCCGATGTTTACAAGGATCCGCCAAGAATCCCTGCGAACTCACTGCTATATTGCCAGCGAGTTAATTTAAGACCGGTTAATAATGAATGGTCTCTACGAGAATCGTTAACGCAGTTTGGGATTCGGCAGCAAGGGTGAGATTGGGGGGCTGGACTCACCTCTGTTGAATCTTTTGTGATTGGACATGAGGGGCGAATAGGCCGTCGCGCTCAGCGTCATAATTCAAGCGGATTTTCTCGGTAACAAACCCTCAAAGCAGTTAGGGTATCATCGTGACTGAATTTCTGCGGAGACCTTGCGATGTTTGCTTCTGAATGGCCTGCCATGGCTGAGGCTGGCGCAGGGCTCTCCGACGCTGAGGACGCCGCTGACTCCACCCGTCATGCCCCGGGCGAAAGGGCGCGGGTGGCACGCTTCGATATCAGCGATGATATCCGTCGGAGGCCGGTCACCTATTTTGCCTTTGGCGTGCTGATCGGCTTTGCTTTGGGAGTGATGGTTCAGCAGACAGGTCGAGGGAATCTTCACGAGGAGTTAAGGGCCTAGGGCCGATTCTACGGGGGTCGCGAGTCAGGTCGAACTCGCTCCCGGAGTTTGCGTCCTGTGAAGAGCCTCGTCGCCGCCGTTGAGCGCCTCGATCCCTTGACCGTGACCGGTCGGGTTGCGGCGGTGAATGGCCTTCTGATCGAGGCTCGGGGTGGCCTGACCCGGCTCTCCATCGGATCCCGCGCTGAGATTGTCCGCCGGGGGGCCAAGCCGCTCGCGGCCGAAGTTGTTGGCTTCAGAGATTCCCGCGCCTTGCTCATGCCCTTTGGCCCCGTGGAAGGGGTCGCTCCGGGGGCTGAAATCCGGATTGATGACCTCGGCTCTGCTGTCTATCCGACCAAGGCTTGGCTTGGACGGATTATCGACGCCTTTGGACAGCCTATCGATGGCCTAGGGCCCTTGCCGCAGGGCTTGGCAGGATATCCGCTCAGGGCCGCACCTCCAGCTGCCCATGCCCGCGGCCGGGTTGGCGAGCGATTAGACCTAGGCGTTCGCGCCATGAATGTCTTCACCACCTGCTGTCGGGGCCAGCGGCTTGGGGTTTTCGCAGGGTCTGGGGTTGGCAAGTCCGTCCTCTTGTCGATGCTAGCCAAGCAGGCGGATTGCGATGCGGTCGTCGTGGGCCTGATCGGCGAACGGGGTCGCGAGGTTCGAGAATTCATTGAGGAGACCCTCGGCCCCGAGGGGCTCAAGCGCGCCATTGTCGTGGTTGCAACTTCTGACGAGCCGGCCCTGAAACGACGCCAAGCCGCCTATATGACTTTGGCCATAGCCGAGTATCTTCGGGACCAGGACATGGAAGTCCTCTGCCTGATGGACTCCGTGACGCGCTTTGCCATGGCCCAGCGCGAAATCGGTCTCGCCGCAGGGGAGCCACCCACCACCAAGGGCTATACCCCGACAGTCTTTACAGAGCTCCCTAAGCTTCTTGAGCGCGCTGGGCCTGGGCCTATTCGCGCAGATGGCACCACCGCCGGACCGATTACCGGGCTCTTCACCGTGCTGGTGGATGGCGATGACCATAACGAACCGATTGCAGATGCTGTCCGCGGCATTCTTGATGGGCATATCGTCATGGAGCGCGCCATAGCAGAGCGGGGGCGCTTCCCGGCGATCAATGTGCTGAAGTCCATCAGCCGGACCATGCCGGGCTGCCACGAGCCCCACGAGCGCGAAATCGTTAAACACGCCCGTCAGACCCTGGCGGCCTATGCCAATATGGAAGAACTGATCCGTATCGGCGCTTACCGGGCTGGTGCTGATCCCCAGGTCGACCGGGCCATTCGCTTAAACCCCGCCCTTGAGTCTTTTCTGAGCCAGGACAAGGACGAAGCCACGAGCTTGCCCGACAGCTTTGAGAGTCTAGCAAATATCCTAATGAGTGATGCCGCGTGAGTTGGACAGACAGCCTAATTAAATTGGCGGGCTACGAAGTTGAGGTCCTCCAGAAACGCCTGTCCGAAATCGTAGACCGGCGGCTGCAGGCGGAAATGCGGCTTGTCATGCTTGAGGCCCAGGGGGAGTCTGAGGCTCAACACGCTAAACGTAATCCTGAAGCGGCTCAGTATCATATGGCCTTTGTCGAGGGCTTGCGGTCTCGTAAGGCTTTGGCTCAGATCGAGATTGATCGCATCCTCCTGGAGGAAGCAGGCGCTCGCGATGCCCTTGCCTTGGCTTTTGAAGAGCAAAAGAAGTACGAGCAGGTTGCCGAAGCCCACCGCCTCGATCGCCTGAAGACTGCGAACAGAATTGAGTCGGCGGCCATGGATGAAATGGGCCTGAGGCGGACCATGCGATCATGACGGTGGGCTAACCCACCCACTGGCCCTGTTCTGGCGGGCTCTAGAGTGTCACCTGGCCTCGGAACATAAGAACGCAACCTCCGCCCACCGAGGCGCGCACGCCATCGGCCGACCTGCGCGCCGAAACCTGAAGAAGGCTCGGGCGGCCAATTTCGATCCCCTGGCTCACGACATACTCAGCGGCCTCGTCTGAGGTCAAAGACAGCAGCAAGGCCCCAAGTGTTGCATTGGCACTCCCCGTGGCCGCATCCTCGTAGGTGCCCGTTAGGGGCGAGAACATTCGCGCCCGGATCATATTACCGTCCCTGGCATAGAGGTGCAGGGATAGACGCATGGAAAACCCCTCAAGGCCTTCTGCCAAGGCCTCAAAGGCCGCGACATCGGGCCTTGCGCGACCAAGCGCCTCAAGGGTCACTTCGGCAAAGACAAAGTCGACACCCACCGAGCCCTGCACAGGTTTGTGGCCGGAGATCAGAACATCTTCCTTTGCAAGCCCGGCGCAGAGAGCGATTTGCTCGGGGGTGAATTCCAAGCCTAACGACAGGGCCTGAGGGGCGTCGATCTCTGCGCCGACTATTGCGCCCGTCGGATCATATTTTACCTTCACTGACACGATCCCTGCCAGTTCTTCAAATCTCAGCACACCTTCTTTGCTTAGGCCCATTCCAGCCAGGACATAGCCGGTACCGACATTGGGATGTCCGGCGAAAGGCATTTCTGCTGTCGTGTTGAAAATGCGCACCCGTGCGGTGTGTCGGGGGTCCTCCGGTGGCAGGACAAAGGTGGTTTCGGCATAGTTGAACTCGGTCGCCAATGCCTGCATATCGGCATCGGACAGGCCCCTGGCGTCAGGGAAAACAGCCAACTGATTTCCTCCAAACCTTTGGTCAGTAAAGACGTCTAGGGTGACGAAGTCATAGGTGGGCATAGGTGGCTCCTCAGAGTTTTAGGCGTCCGCGACCGCCTGTCGTTCCAAAGCGGCCGAAATGCGTCAGTCCAGGTCCTTGATCATGAAATAGCGCGGGAACATGGGCTTTGGGCCGTCGATTTGTCCGAAGACGCGAAACCCGAGCTTTTCGTAAAAGGGGCGGGCTTGGAAGGCAAAGGTGTCGAGCCAAAGGTTTCTGCATCCCCGTGTTCGGGCTTCTGCCTCGACCTGGACCATCAGCTTGCGACCGTGGCCAGACCCACGATGGCCCTCCGGGGCCACAAGCATGTCCACATAGAACGAGTCCCAGACAGATCGGCCCCAGACTCCGCCAACAACCGAGAGGGTCTCCGGATCTCGCAGCAGAACTGCAAAGGGATCGTTTTCACAGTGGCCGACCGCGGACACGTTGAAGGCCTTTAAGACCCCCCATAATTCCTGATATGCCGCTTGAGGCGGTGCGGAGCTTGCCTCAATTAATAGGTCTGTTTCAGGAAGGCTCATGGCCTGCAGGGTCCTCTGTGGCCCTTGCAGCGGCCTCAGCTACCGTGGCCTGCCGAATGGCATGCAGATCGTCGCTCAGGCGAAACAGTGCGACATAGAGTTCGCAAAACGCGCGCCAGAGCAAGACTAATACGGTGATGACAAGGGCACCGCCGATCAAGACGGATACCGCGAGCAAGATGCCCATCAGCATCTCTTCGCGAATCGCCACACCGATAGCACTACCGATGATCCCAAAGGCAATCAGGGCGATGAACCCTAGCCCTGACCAGTAGATCAGGTGAATCACCTGAGGGGCCATGAGTTTTTCGAAGGTTAGCAGGTCCCAGAACAAGGACTTTGGCAAGCTTCCGCGAATGGCATTCAGCCGAGGTTGGCGCATAGGAGTCTCAAGATCGGGACGCCACCATGGTCCCCCGTTGGCACCGCTATCAGCGCTAGGCGTCGGCTGCAACGGGCCGTGTGACTTAGATGGTTCCAACGGTCTTCAAACGGGCCCG
>Ga0114962_10003941_pt1 | contig 11925 bp, 10 predicted proteins | sample C_130820_MF_Meta_FD_87017 | JGI IMG/M metagenome (GOLD analysis project Ga0114962, IMG submission 87017) | Freshwater microbial communities from Lake Croche, Canada to study carbon cycling - C_130820_MF_MetaG | ecosystem: Environmental > Aquatic > Freshwater > Lake | place: Lake Croche, Canada... | reverse complement strand
TTTCTTGTCGATGTTGGACATGATGAACATGGGTATCTCAAAAGAAACACTATCTAAAATCTATTCTGCAAAAATTAAATATAATAAAGCAGCGTTTGAGCAAGCATTCCAACAATTCCAAGCAAACAATGCTGCAGTTGTGAATGGTGTACAAGTAAAAGATCCGTCTTTACAAGCACGTGTAGATGAGATCAAAAAAGTATTTAATACTCCAGTAGCAAAACCAAGCTACAAAAATGTGGAAGAAATGATGAGTTCTGCATTGGAATTATTGATGGCGTATTCTAATGGAATGATCCAAGCACCACAAGAACAAATGCAACAATTCAATGAAGGCTTGAAAGCATGGGAGACTGGATGGGATTATTTACCGATCGATGTAGCCATGGAATTTGTGCGTGATGATAATAACCAATTAAGTAATCAAGGAAGTAAACTTCGCGTATTCCCATCTAAAGGATTTATTGTACCAGTAAACAAAGAAAATGTTGTTGCATCCGGTATCGTACGTAAAGACAAAGCGAAATACTTACCGAAGGAAATTCGTTTTAGTATCGATAAACAAGCGTTGACACGTGAACAAGTAATCATGTTAGATGTAATAGCTAACAACGATTGGAAACGTCCAATTTACTTCTCTTCTCCTGGAGGTTCTGATGTGTCTATTGCTTTATATACAAATGGTTTTGTGAAACAAAATGGTATTGCATATGAGTTTACACCGTTACGTGACAATGAGCCTATCGATAAAGAAAAGATGTTAGAAAATTTAACGAAAGTGTACAATTTTGGTTTGATGAATAAAAAAGGAGTTTTATCCGATTACTATACACGAAGACATACTTCACAATATAGAGATCATTTCTCCCGTTTAGCAGATGCATTTTTACGCGAAGCAGAAGAACTTAAAACAAACAAATCGATTTATCCTGCACAAATTTCTATGTTACGACAATCTGGAAGTAAACAATCTGCAGATTCGTTACAAGAAATTCTAAACGGAGCGGATAAGAAAATTGTAGAAAACAAAAAATTCGCGATTAAATTAATTAACCGTTCCTTGGAAGTAATGCCTATTGCGAATGTAATTGATTATGGAGAACCAACTCCAAGTCGTGAAAATTATGAAGTTGGACCCGGCATGAGTTACCCAGCATATACAGATGGTACTTTACATGATTATGTTGGTGTTTTATTCCGTGCTGGAGACAAAAAACGTGGTGAACAAGTAGCAACGGAAGTAGCAACACAAATTGAAAGTATCTTAAACTACTTTGAATATAGTGATGCACGTTTTTCAATGAGTAATAAAGAAGACTTTGTATCTGCGTTAAACAACTATATGGTATTGGCTACATTTACTGCTGATCCAGAAGTTGGAAATGTAAATAGTGTCATTTCAAAACGTTTAAAAAACAGAATAAACAAATTATACAAAGTTGTAATTCCTCGTATTTGTTCCGATTTACGTAATGAAGGGTATGCAAGTGCAGATGTGAGTACGTTGAAAGCGCATTTAGAAGCAGTAGCTATTAAATTTGGTTATTTAGCACGCCCTCAGATGGCTGCTCCGCAAGGTGCACCTCAAGGGGGGCAGCAGTTGACGCCGGAGCAGATTCAACAATTGATGCAAGCACAATAATGTATATATTTAATTCGCTATTTCATCGTTGATTTTCAAAGTCGTTTCACTCATTTACTTTTGTAAACTCGTTCAACAACTTTTCAATCGCCTCGAACTAACAAATTAAATGCACACATGCTAAACATAAGTGCTTCTAAAAAATTAAATTTTTTTGAGGCAAACAAGAAATAGCTATCGGGATTACATCTGTAAAAGAGAACACGAATTATCAGCGTAGCTAATTTTAAATTCGCAGTTGAACAAAAAAAAGCAATTTTTAGAAGTCACGTAAATGAGATTATTTAAAACCCCAAGTATCGTACGAAAAGTCTTTTTCAAACGTACTTGGGGTTTTTCTATGGATAAAAATGAGGTGTATTTAACCTTTGACGATGGACCTCATCCAGACATCACGCCATGGATATTGGACACCTTAAAATCTGAAAACATTAAAGCATGTTTTTTCTGTGTCGGGGAAAATGTGAAACGTTATCCTGAAATTTTTCAACGTATACTGGACGAAGGTCACCAAGTAGGTAACCATACCATGTATCATACGAAGTCACACAAAACATCCTTCAAAGAATACAAACAAAGTATTCGAGAAGCTGCTGCATATATTCCTTCTAACTTATTCCGACCTCCTTATGGAAGATTATCTTCCCTTCGTGCTCGGAAGATTGCTAAACAGTATAAAATTATAGTATGGAGTTGGCTATCGTATGATTTTGATGACAGAGTTAGTATATCAGAAATACTTTCCAAAGCAGAAAAACAAATAGTTGGTGGAGACATTTTGGTTGTACATGACAATCCCAAATTCACCCTACGTCAAAAAGAATTACTACCGAAATTGATAGATGTTGTAAGAAAAAAAGGTTTAAACTTTGGATGTATACCGAATTAATTTTTGCGTTTGTAAACAGGTACGGTAGAGCATGGTTCGCCATACATTATTGACTTCGCAATTGGTTGTAATTTTTGAATCAAGGTCGTCATCGCAAATTCTGGAGAAGTGATATCCGAACATCCTTTAATAATAATTCTCCCGTCTATATACTTTGTAACATCCAACGAAAGAATGTTTAGAGCAATCATTTGTTTTTCCAAATCTTCCCGTGAACCTACCAAAGACATTTTTGCAATTCCTAGTAATTTTGAAGCCACAAGCATATACGCCCAAGTTGGTACAATTGCATCTGCAGAACAATGTATGAACACATATTTACTTTTGTAAATTGACCAATCATTGGAAGCAATGTATTCTCTAAAGTCTTTTTCCTTAAGTACAAGACCTTGCCATAATTGCTCTGCAATATCTAACGAAAGAATTTGTGAAGCGTCTGGCTTAAAATCTGCTAAATCCATGGAGATTAATCCACTTTCTTGTACTTTGTTACGAATTTCGTCCATTGTTTTAGAATTTGAGTATAAAGGTAGATAAATTTGGGTTTAATCCGATTTCACTAGTAAGAAGTATAAGAAATTAAGGGATAATTGAAGTTGTATTGAGTTGTATTGAGAGACCTGAGGTCTTTATTCTAGCCTTACATTGAGAAATTAAGGATAGAAACAAAAAATGGACTCATACCATTAGAATAGTTAATCTAATTTCCTTTTTTTGATAATTCAGAAGCAAAATCTATGATAATTAGGAATTGAATTCCTAATTATCATTAATTTATTTATTAAAGTTTTGATATTTAGGAATTGAATTCCTATTTTTGAATATGATTCAAAGACATTTATTCGCAAAAGCGCAACAATTACTAGAGAAATTTCCAATTGTTGCTATAACTGGGCCAAGACAGTCTGGAAAAACTACTTTTTCTAAACAATTAAAGCCAGAGTATTCCTATGTTAATTTGGAGGATATAACCAATCGAGAATTTGCTAAAAATGACCCGAAAGGATTTTTAAACACCTATAAAAACGGAGTAATAATTGATGAAATTCAATATGTACCAGAATTTTTTTCCTATTTACAAGTGTTTACGGATGAACGAAATCAGGTTGGAGAATATATTATTACAGGTTCTCAAAACTTTTTACTGATGGAGCAAATCTCTCAGTCATTAGCTGGAAGAGTTGCATTGTTTACACTATTACCATTTTCCTATCAAGAATTAAAAAACACCGAATATCATTATAATAGCTGGGAGCAGTATGCTGTAAATGGTTCCTATCCAAGAAAAATAACCTTTGATATTAGTACGAGTGATTATTATTCTAATTATTTAAGTACTTATGTGGAAAGAGATGTTCGATTACTGAAAAACATTACAAACCTCGATTTATTTCAAAAATTCATTTATTTACTAGCAGGTAGAGTTGGTCAATTATTCAACCAATCGAGTTTAGGGAACGAACTTGGTATCGACAACAAAACGATCAATGCGTGGATGAGTTTATTAGAAACATCCTACATTGCCTACCGACTCTATCCTTACCACTCAAATTTCAACAAAAGAATCATTAAAACACCCAAAATATATTTCTACGATACAGGTTTACTCTCCTATTTATTAGGAATAAAAAATGAACAAGAGGTTTCCATACATTTTGCGAAAGGAGGAATTTTTGAAAATTTGATTATCACTGAATTTTTGAAAAATAGTTTTAACAAGGGAGATCACCCTTCGTACTATTTTTGGAGAGATCATGCTAATAATGAAATAGATTTGCTTATTGAAAACCATCCATCGATTGACATTTATGAAATAAAATCCTCATCGACAATTAAACAAGATTTTTTTAAAGGACTAAATTATTTCAAAGAATTAAACGCAAATACGAACGCGCATTTAATTTATGGCGGAAACGAAAATCAACTACGAACAGGAGTTGAAGTGGTGGGATGGGATAAGATTGAGTGAAATACGCAACAAAAAAAGGTCCAGACTTTCGCCTGAACCTTCTTCTAAAAATTATCAATTATTACGCTTCTTGTAATTTGATTAAGTTTAATGCTGAACCAGCTTTGAACCACTCAATTTGAGAATCGTTGTACGTATGATTTAAAGAAATAGTTTCTTTTGAACCATCTGCATGAAGGATTTCCAATGTTAATGGTTTACCTGGAGCGAAATCTACTAAATCTACGAAGTTAAATGTATCGTCTTGTTGAATTTTATCGTAGTCCGCTTCATTAGCAAACGTCAATCCTAACATCCCTTGTTTTTTCAAGTTTGTTTCGTGAATACGCGCGAACGATTTAACAATTACCGCACGAACACCTAAGTGACGTGGCTCCATTGCAGCGTGCTCTCTAGAAGACCCTTCGCCGTAATTATGGTCACCCACAACGATGGAAGGAACACCAGCAGCTTTGTATGCTCTTTGTACCGCAGGAACTTCACCGAATTCACCAGTTAATTGGTTTTTCACTTTATTCGCTTCGCCAGAGAATGCATTCACAGCACCGATTAACATGTTGTTGGAGATATTATCTAAGTGACCACGGTATTTCAACCATGGGCCAGCCATAGAGATATGATCCGTAGTACATTTACCTTGTGCTTTGATTAACAATTTAGCTCCAGTAATATTTTTCTCATCCCAAATAGGGAAGTTCTCTAATAATTGTAAACGAGAAGAATCTGCTGCAACAGCTACTTCAATCGCAGAACCATCTTCAGCAGGTGCTTGGTAACCAGCATCTTCTACTGCAAACCCTCTTTTTGGTAACTCATCCCCTGTTGGAGCATTCAATTTTACTTGCTCTCCTTTATCGTTTGTTAACGTATCCGTTAATGGATTAAATCCTAAATCACCAGCAATTGCTAATGCAGCAACCATTTCTGGAGAAGCTACGAAAGCGTGCGTATTTGGGTTACCATCTGCTCTTTTAGAGAAGTTACGGTTAAACGAATGAATAATAGTGTTTTTCTCTCCTTTTTCAGCACCTGTACGATCCCATTGACCGATACATGGTCCACAAGCATTTGTAAATACTTTTGTTCCTAATTTTTCGAAAGTATCGATGAAACCATCACGTGCGATAGTGTAACGTACTTGTTCAGATCCTGGGTTTATACCAAATTCAGCTTTAGAAACCAAACCGTTGTCAACTGCTTGCTCTACAATAGATGCAGCGCGTGCGATATCTTCATAGGAAGAGTTCGTGCATGAACCGATTAATCCCCACTCCACTTTTAAAGGCCATCCATTCGCTTCCGCTTCCGCTTTCAATTTAGAAATTGGCGTACCTCTATCTGGCGTGAAAGGTCCGTTTACGTATGGTTCTAATGTAGTTAAGTCGATTGTTATAACTTGGTCAAAATAAGCCTCTGGGTTATCATACACTTCTTTATCTCCAGTTAAGTAATCTGCGATTTTGTCTGCAGCATCTACTACTTCTTGACGACCTGTAGCTGCTAAGTAACGACGCATAGAATCATCGTACCCGAACGTAGAAGTTGTAGCTCCAATTTCAGCACCCATGTTACAGATGGTACCTTTACCAGTACAAGACAATGCGATAGCACCTTCTCCGAAATATTCTACGATAGCACCTGTACCACCTTTAACAGTTAAGATATCTGCAACACGTAAAATAACGTCTTTTGCGGAAGTCCATCCGTTTAATTTTCCAGTTAATTTAACACCGATTAGTTTCGGGAATTTCAACTCCCAAGCCATACCAGCCATTACGTCTACTGCATCCGCACCACCAACACCGATAGCAACCATACCTAGTCCACCAGCATTTACCGTATGAGAATCTGTTCCAATCATCATCCCTCCAGGGAATGCATAGTTTTCTAATACTACTTGATGAATGATACCAGCTCCTGGTTTCCAGAAACCGATGCCGTATTTACTAGAAATTGAAGAAAGGAATGTAAATACTTCGTTGTTTTGATTTAAAGAGTCTTGTAAATCTTTTGTTGCACCAACTTTCGCTTGGATTAAGTGATCCGCGTGCACTGTTGAAGGCACAGCAACTTGTTTTTTACCAGCTTGCATGAATTGTAACAATGCCATTTGCGCAGTTGCATCTTGCATTGCAACTCTATCAGGTGCGAAATCTACGTACGACTTCCCTCTTTCGAAAGCAGTTGTAGCGTTTCCATCCCACAAGTGAGCATAAAGAATTTTTTCTGAAAGTGTTAAAGGTTTGTTTACTACTTTTCTTGCAGCGTCGATACGCTCCGGGAATTTCGCGTAAACCTTTTTGATCATGTCTAAATCAAAAACCATGGTATACTTATTTTGTTTATTTCAAATTTACTACGCGAATTTAAGGAGATTTTTTGAGGGAAGGAAGGGATTTAAGGAAATTCTCTTACTATTTTCTGGCCAAAAAAGGTTGGTTTTTTAAGTAAAGATACTCATTCTCTTTCTTTTTTCGCAGAGAATCTGGAGTGATTTGGAAGAAATTGACGGAATTTTAGAGGACGCAGAGATACTTCCTTTGGAAGCATTTGACACTATTTTTTATTGACAAAGTCAAAAAACTCTCGGCGAACTCATAAACGAAAGAACTTCAAATACTCAAAAAATCTCTGCGCTATATTTTTTTTGGAGAATGTATAACTTTTATTTGGAGTGGTTTTTCAAGGTGTAATAAAACGTACCTTACTACCATTAGAAATTAATAACAATTAAGATGGCTGGAGAAAAAGGAGTAAAAGAAAAAGGTAAAAAGGTACCTGAAAAAACATTGAAAGAAAAAAGAGCGGCGAAAGACGCTAAGAAAAAAGAGAAAAATTCAAATTCTTCGTTATGATTTAAAAGGAGTTGTTCATTTGAGCAACTTCTTTTTATTTTCCAATTTCAAGACAAGACATGATACTATATGTTGGTGCAGTTAAAAAATCAACTATCAATTCTTGATTTCTTATCAATAATTCAACCAATTGATTCGTGGGTAAATTCCCTGTTCGTAACCATATTACTTTTGGTGGATGACCTTGTAAAATGGCTAAATCATAAAAATCTGAATCAAAAGTTACTATCGCAAAATTATTTTTATGAGCATAATTCCAAATTTGTAAATCTTCCACTTCATATAAATCACATTCTGAAACATGTAATGAAGTAATTGGAAAATCAATTAACTTTTTTGAAATTCTGTATGAAATATTTTGGTCAAATAAAAGCTTCATGATGCATGCATCAAACGATGTTCTTTGTCAGCAGCATACGCTAAACAAGCTCTTATATCTTCTTTTGTTAACTCAGGGAAATCATCTATTATTTCATTAAAATCCATTCCCGAAGATAACCACGACAAGACATCATACACTGAAATACGTGTATCTCTAACACACGGTTTACCAAACCGTTTATTAGGATTAATTTTTATATAATTTCTATATTCAATCATAACTAGTCATTTTTCATCATCACTCGTCTTTTCGTCACTCAATTGATGACTCAGGTTCTCGAAGTCACATCCCTAACATCAACAATTCAATCGATTTATATTTAAGATCAAAAACCCTTCCAAGAACTTCACTTGTCAATGTACCTTTATACATATAAACTCCAGATCGGAAACCTTTGTCGTCTTTAATTAATTCTTTACACCCTCCTCTATTTCCCATTTCCAACAAAATTGGCGCGAAAATATTGGATAAAGCAAAAGATGCAGTTCTTGGAACACGGGAAGCAATATTTGGCACGCAATAATGAACTACACCATGCTTTACAAAAGTAGGATTCTTATGATTCGTTACACGGGAAGTTTCAACACATCCACCTTGATCAATACTTACGTCAATAATTACGGAACCTGGTTTCATTTCTTCAATCATTTCTTCAGTTACAATACAGGGAGTTCTTCCAAGTGGTGCACGAACTGCACCGATTACAACATCTGCTCGTTTGATCGACTTCGCTAATACTTTTGGTTGCAATACCGAAGTGAAAACGCGACGCCCTAAATTATTTTGCAACCTTCTTAATCGCGATAAGGAACTATCAAATAAACGCACTGAAGCTCCAAGTCCCATCGCTGCTCTAACTGCATATTCCCCTACAATTCCTGCCCCTAATATCACTACTTCTGCAGGTTGTACCCCTGCAATACCTCCCAACATCACTCCTTTTCCAGTTTCAAAATTGGAAAGTAATTCCGCTGCAATTGTTATCGAAGTCGTCCCGGCAATTTCTCCCATCGTTCGAACAACTGGATAAGAACCGTCCTCGTCTTGTATGTAATCCCAAGCAATTGCAGTAATCTTTTTTTGCATTAATTTTTGAAGAATCTCTTTTGGTTGAACCGATAACTGCAAGGCAGAAATTAAGGTCTGACCTCCAGACATCATTTCTACCTCCTCCTCATTTGGTGGTGCTACTTTAAAAATGATGTCACATTTGTAAATTTCTGCAGGATCATAACAAATTTCTGCTCCTGCTTCCGAATATTCATTATCTGTAAAATTAGAATTTTCACCGCTTTTTGTTTCGATTTTCACGCGATGTCCGTTAGAAACCAATAAAGAAACTGCTTCAGGCGCCAAGGAAACTCGTCGTTCTTGAAAGGTTATTTCTTTAGGGATACCAATATTTAGGCTTCCTTTTTTCTTTTTAATTTCGAGCATTTCCACCTGTGGTAACAAACCACTTTCTTTGATTAATGCTTTTAATAAATCCGGATTAGTCTTCATGTTTTATCGTTATGATTCTACTTAAATCTTCTTCTACGCGAAGATACACCCAAATTGTGTTATCTGGCAACATTTCAAGCATCTTTTCTGGCCATTCAATGAAACACACTTCATTTTGGTATAATAATTCTTCAATTCCAATATCATATACTTCCTCTATTGCGTTTAAACGATATAAATCAAGGTGATACACTTTTCCTAACAAAGTCGATTGGTACTCATTAATTAAAGAATAGGTAGGTGAACCTTCCAGTTCTTCGACACCTATTGATTTCAAAAGTGTTTGAACAAACGTAGTTTTTCCTGCTCCCATTTGTCCTTCGAACGCGACGATTTTTTGGTCATTTAGTAGTTCTGCAAGGTATATTGCAGGGGCTTTTAGGTCGTTAAGGGAGGTGATATGGAAGTCCATTGTGTATATTTAAAGGATAAAAATACAACAAGATTTTCAGTAGATACGCAATGCATTGCGTATCTACTGAAAATTTCTATTTCTTCGAAACCAATTCCACATAAGGAATCAATAATTCTTCGAGTGAAATCCCGCCATGTTGGAAGGTATTCATGTAGTAGTTAACGAAATGATTATAATTGTTTGGGTATACAAAATAATCCGTCTCTTTGGCAAAGACATATTCGCTTGAAAGGTTCGATTTCGGTAAAAATGCAAGTTTTGGATCGCGAATTGAAAACGCATCTTTTTCTTTGTAAGTCATGTTGCGTCCTGATTTATATCGAAGGTTTGGATTAGTTTCCTTACCTCCTGCCAACTTAATAGGATTAGTAACTTTTACACTTCCATGATCGGTTGTAATAATCACCTTACCTCCTGCATCCGCTATTTTTTTGAAGATGTCCTGCAAAGGCGAATGTTCAAACCAAGAGGCAGTTAATGATCTATATGCAGACTCATCATCTGCTAACTCTTTAATGATATTCATTTCGGTTCGTGCATGTGAAAGCATATCTACGAAGTTGTATACAATCACATTTAAATCATTACTTATCAACTGATTAAAATTATCGACTAATTTCTTTCCAGCTTCTAAATTTGTGATTTTGTTGTACGAGATTTTACAAGATTTACCTAATCGTTGCAAATTTGCTTCTAACAATTCTTTCTCATACATGTTTCTACCTCCTTCATCTTCTTCTGTCACCCAAAATTTCGGGAACATTTTTTGAATTTCAGAAGGCATTAATCCTGCAAACAAAGCATTACGCGCATAATGTGTTGTAGTTGGTAAAATACTTAACACAACCTCTTCCTTAGTTACCGAAAAATACTTGGAAACAATCGGTTTCAACACTTGCCATTGGTCATAACGCAAATTATCAATTAGAACAAAATAGATTTTTTCAGTAGGTAAAAGTGGCGCTACTTTATTTTTAATTAAAGTATGTAACATTTCAGGCGCCGACTTTCTGTCTTGCAACCAATCCGTATAATTATCTTCGATAAAACGGGAAAACAAATCATTCGCTTCTTTCTTTTGGGAAAGTAAGATTTCTGTCATTCCGGAATCCTGAATTTTCTCTAATTCAAGTTCCCAGTAAACAATTTTTTGATAAAGCTCAATCCATTCTTCGATAGAGTCACAAGCATCTATCTTTTGTCCTAAACTTCTAAATTCTTGCTGGTAATTGGAATTGACTTTATCTGAAACAATTTTTTCGTGCTCTAAATTCTTTTTCAAGCACAATAACAATTGGTTTGGATGGACAGGTTTAATCAAATAATCTGCAATCTTTCCGCCAATTGCTTCCTCCATGATTGATTCTTCTTCACTTTTGGTAATCATCACGATTGGAACCGAAGGCTTTTTCTCTTTGATTCTTACCAAAGCATCTAAACCAGATATACCAGGCATATTTTCATCCAAGAAAATGATATCATATTCGTTTTCAAGACATAAATCGATGGCATCCGAGCCATTGTTGATGGTCTCCACAATGTAGCCTTTTGCTTCTAAAAAAAGAATATGTGGTTTTAATAAATCAATTTCATCATCTACCCAAAGAATTTTCGCTGCCATATCCTAATATTTTATAGTTTTGGTAAAAACGTTTTAAATTTATTCAATTGAGACCAATTCTCCACCGAAAAAACAAAAAGAAATTAGTAAACGATCCTGTCTATGGTTTTATTGCCATTCCAGATGATTTAATTTTCGATATTATTCAACATCCCTATTTTCAACGTTTACGCAGAATTTCTCAATTAGGACTCACAAATTTAGTATATCCAGGGGCGTTACATACGCGCTTTCATCATGCGCTTGGAGCAATGCACTTAATGACCATTGCTATTGCAACTATTCGAAGAAAAGGGCATGAAATTACTCTAGAAGAAGAACGGGGAGTATTGATAGCCATACTATTGCACGATATTGGCCATGGTCCATTTAGTCACACTCTGGAATATGATATTGTAAATAAGGTTAGTCACGAAGATATTTCCAGTTTTTTTATTGAGAGAATAAGTAATGCATTTGATGGAAAATTAGATTTGGCATTATTGATTTTCAAAAATAACTACCATAAAAAATTCCTCTACCAATTAGTTTCTAGTCAATTGGATATGGATCGATTGGATTATTTAAATCGGGATAGTTTTTATACGGGTGTTTCAGAAGGGAAAATTGGCTCTGACAGAATTATTGAGATGTTAAATGTCCATGAAGG
>Ga0114962_10003940_pt1 | contig 11926 bp, 9 predicted proteins | sample C_130820_MF_Meta_FD_87017 | JGI IMG/M metagenome (GOLD analysis project Ga0114962, IMG submission 87017) | Freshwater microbial communities from Lake Croche, Canada to study carbon cycling - C_130820_MF_MetaG | ecosystem: Environmental > Aquatic > Freshwater > Lake | place: Lake Croche, Canada... | reverse complement strand
ACTAGCGTGCCACAGGCCTTTGTGACCGGCAGCGCAACGTCCGCGCTTGACTTTGTCGGGGTGCTCATTGCCGGTAAGCCGGGCGCCAATCCAGTCGCAATGCTCCACGAGGGTTTTTCCGGCGGCGGCAACTTTGGGGTTAGACTTCAGTACGTGCCAGGCTTTGGCCCAAAGCCATTCGGAAGAGTAGATGCCGCCTACGAAGTCGAGCACCTTGCCCCCGGCGGCGGCATGGTTGATGGCCTCGGCCTCGGCAATCGCAGTGTGATCTTTCCAAAGCAGGAACATGGCATCGGGGTCTTCGGCAAAGGCGGGCAGTAAAGATAAGGGAACCCCGTTGCCGTCGGCGAAGACAGGAGTGGAACCCGTGGTGTCGAGGGAAAGCCCGCGCACTTTTGACGAGGCCTCGGGACCCGAGGCCTTGAGCGCTTCTTTCGTGGCCCCCTCGAGCGCTTCCAAATAGTCTAAGGGGTGCTGCCGGAACTGATTCTTCAGTGGGTCGCAGTACAGACCCTTTTTCCAGCGGGGATAGTTGCGCACGCCTTGTCCTAGAACCGCTCCGTTGGCGGGGTCTAAAGCTAGCACACGCACAGAGTCGGTACCGAAGTCGGCACCCAAAACCACATGGTCACCTAGGTTCATGATGGGCCTCCTGTGTTCGTTCTCGCGGTTGCGGTAACGCACACACTTTGCGGTCATTGTTGCAAGGTGTCAAGGGGAAGGTGAGTGCCGCGCCTCGGGTCAGGCCTTCAGAGCAGCGAGGATATCCTTTTCAATGGCCTCGGGGGCGGTGGTGGGTGCGTAACGGTCGATGGTGCTGCCATCTTTGGAGATCAGGAACTTCGTGAAGTTCCATTTGATGTCTTCACCCAACAGCCCTTTGGCTTTGTCTTTGAGGTACTTAAACACCGGGTTTGTATTTGCCCCGTTGACGTCTGACTTGGCCATGAGCGGGAAGCTTACGCCGTGGTTAACCTGGCAAACCTGTTCCATCTCTTCGTTGGAAAGGGGTTCCTGACCACCAAATTGGTTGCACGGAAAACCCACCACGATGAGGCCTTGATCTTTGTAGGTTTGATGGAGCTTCTCGAGCCCCGCAAACTGGGGAGTCAGGCCGCACTGCGTCGCGGTGTTGACCACCAAAACGGGGTGACCTTTCCAAGCGGAGAAGTCGACGGTCTTGCCCGCCGGAGTGGGCGCCGAAAGGTCAAAAAAAGTAGTGCTCATAGTTGTACCTCAGGCCTAAAATGATTGTGCACAAGCCAAAAGTCAACCAATTTACGGCATTGCAAGGAGGCTTTTGCGTGCCTTCCAGTCGGGAAGGAACTGCGACATCAACGCCTTGAAGCGGGCGTTGTGGCTTGGTTCCAGCAGATGCACCAGTTCGTGGACAACGACGTATTCGAGCGCCTCGGGTGGCCTAGATGCCAGGGCCAGAGACAGCCAGATGCGCCGGGCAGATGGGTTGCAAGTGCCCCAGCGGGTGCGCATGCGTTTGACGCCCCAAAAAGCTGCCTTGACGCCCATTCGGGGCTCCCACAAGGCCAACAACGGACCAATGGCGGCTTTGAGCTCGGCGCGTTGCCGTTTCTCGGCAGCCAAGTCGCGCTCAGGGTGAACACGGCTGCGGCGGGGTGGGGGAGCGAAGAACCAGCCCAACAGCGTCGATCGCGGTTTGCTCATGGGAGCATGTTCCATCATTGTGGGTTTTCTGTCAAAATCCCCCTATGACCAGACTGACGGATTTCAAACACGCGCTCCAACACCGCATCCTTGTTCTCGACGGGGCCATGGGGACAGAGATCCAGAAGCACCGGCTCGATGAGTCGGCCTTTCGTCTGGCGCAGGGCATCGACCTCAGCCGGGAGCGCTTTCCCAAACCGTTGCAAGGCAACAACGACCTTCTGAGCCTCACAAAGCCCGAGCTTATCCAAGGCATCCACGAAAGCTACCTTGCGGCAGGAAGCGATCTGGTCGAAACCAATACCTTCAACTCGACCTCTGCCAGCCAAAGCGATTACGGCACGCAGGAATTGGTGTACGAGCTCAACCTGCAAGGCGCCCGCCTCGCTCGCGCCGCCGCCGACAAGTTCAGTGCCCAAACCCCCGAAAAGCCCCGTTGGGTGGCCGGAGTGCTCGGACCCACTAGCAAGACCCTCTCGCTGAGTCCCGATGTGAACGACCCTGGCTTCCGAGCCACCAGTTTCGATGCCCTTGTCGACGATTATAGCCTTGCATTAAAAGGACTTATCGATGGCGGTGCCGACCTAGTGCTCATCGAGACCATCTTTGATACCCTCAACGCCAAGGCCGCCATCTACGCGATTCTGAAATACAACGATGAGCACCAGTTGACGCTCCCGGTCATGATCAGTGGCACCATCACCGATGCGTCGGGGCGAACCCTCTCGGGTCAGACCACAGAGGCCTTTTGGTACTCGGTACGCCACGCCAAGCCCGTGAGTGTGGGTCTCAATTGCGCCTTGGGCGGCGAACTTTTGCGGCCCTATGTCGCCGAATTGGCTCGTCTGGCAGAATGCCCGGTGAGTGCCCACCCCAACGCAGGTTTGCCTAACGAACTGGGGGGCTACGACGAAACCCCGGCCACGATGGCGAAACTCCTCGGTGAGTTCGCCACCTCGGGCCTAGTGAACATCGTGGGGGGGTGCTGCGGTTCGAGCCCTGAACACATTCAAGCCATCGCTGCCGCCGTAGCGGGCCTCGTGCCGCGGGTTGTTCCCTCCGACAACCACGTCCTGCGCTTGGCCGGTCTCGAGCCTGTGCTCATCCGCGACGACAACCTGTTCGTCAACATCGGGGAACGCACCAACATCACTGGCAGCCGCAAGTTCAGCCGCCTCATCGTGGAAAAGCAATACCTCGAGGCCCTCGAAGTGGCCCGCGAACAGGTGGAAAACGGCGCGCAACTGATCGACATCAACCTCGACGAGGCCATGCTCGACTCGGCCGCTGAAATGCACACTTTTCTCAACCTTGTGGCCAGCGAGCCCGACATCTGCCGGGTGCCGGTGGTGATCGACAGCTCCAAGTTCAGCGTCATCCTTGCCGGCCTAAAGTGCGTGCAGGGAAAACCCATTGTCAATTCGATCAGTCTGAAAGAAGGGGAGGCGGCGTTTCTGGCCCAGGCCCGCGAGGTGCGCCGTTTTGGGGCCGCCGTCATTGTGATGGCCTTTGACGAGAAGGGGCAGGCCGACACCCGGGCCCGCAAGGTGGAGATCTGCTCCCGGGCCTACCGGCTTTTGGTCGAGCTTGGCTTTCCCCCCGAAGACATCATTTTCGACCCCAATATTTTCGCCATCGGCACGGGCATCGAGGAACACCGCCATTACGCGGTGGATTTTCTCGAGGCCATCGTTGAAATCAAACGCCTTTTGCCCCACGCCAAGATCTCGGGCGGCGTGAGCAACGTGAGTTTCAGCTTTCGGGGCAACAATGGGCTGAGGGAAGCCATTCACGCGGTGTTTCTCTACCATGCCATCCGAGCCGGGATGACCATGGGTATCGTGAATGCCGGTCAATTGGCCCTTTACGACGACCTCGAGCCCGAGCTTCGGGAGCTGGTGGAAGATTTGGTTCTCGACCGCACTCCTGAGGCCACGGAAAACCTCATGGATGCGGCCCATCGCTTCACAGATGGAGAGAGCAAGACCGAAGACCTCACTTGGAGGGAAAAGCCCGTCAACGAGCGCTTGTCGCACGCTTTGGTCAAAGGCTTGGCCGCGTGGGTGGAGCCCGATGTGCTCGAGTCCATGAAGGCCTATGCCACGGCCATCGAGGTGATCGAGGGCCCGCTGATGGACGGCATGAATGTGGTAGGAGGCCTCTTCGGCGAGGGCAAAATGTTTTTGCCCCAAGTGGTGAAGTCCGCGCGGGTGATGAAAGCCGCGGTGGCGGTGCTCTTGCCTTTCATCGAGGCCCAAAAAAAAGTGGGCGACAAGCCCAAGGGTAAAATCCTGATGGCAACCGTAAAAGGCGACGTCCACGACATTGGCAAGAACATCGTTGGGGTGGTTCTCGGTTGCAACAACTACGACATCGTCGATTTGGGCGTGATGGTTCCCGCCGAGGAAATCCTGCGGGTAGCCCGCGAACAGAACTGCGACGCCATTGGCCTGTCGGGGCTCATTACCCCCAGCCTCGAAGAGATGGTGCACGTGGCCAGCGAGCTGCAACGCCTCGACTTTCGCGCCCCCAACGGGCTGCCTATACCCCTGCTCATCGGCGGCGCCACCACCAGCAAGGTGCATACGGCGGTGAAAATCGCTCCCGCCTACGCCGGCCCAGTAGCCCACGTCAAAGACGCGAGTTTGGCCGTGAATGTTGTTTCGCGCCTTTTGAGCGCCGAACAGCGCCCCGTCATCGAAGCGGAACTGGCGGCCGAGCACGAACGGGTGCGCGTCGACAAAGCCAGCCGCAACGACCAGAAGGAATACCTCCCCTTGGAGTTTGTGCGCTCCAAGGGTTTGGTCACCGACTGGGCCTCGTACCGGCCGCCGAAGCCAAACTTCACCGGGGTGAAGGAGTTCGCCTCGATTCCTCTGGCGGAGCTGGCCCCCATCATCGACTGGACCTATTTTTTCTGGGCCTGGCAAATGCCGGTCAACTACCCCGAAATTCTCACCGATGCCAAATACGGAACCGAGGCCAAGAAGCTTATGGCCGATGCCAAACGACTTTTGGCCGATTTGGTGGAGAAGCGCCGCTATGTGGTGAAAGCTTCCTTGTTCCTGCTGCCTGCCCAAGCAAAAGACGACACTATTCATCTCTACCACGACGAGGCGAAGTCTCAGCCCGCGGGTTCTTGGCCCGTGCTGCGCCAACAAAAGCGGAAAGACAAGACCCCGATTTACCTGAGTTTGGCCGACTACATCGCTCCCGAGGATTCCGGCGTCGCCGACTGGCTCGGAGGGTTCGCGTGCTCGGTGTTCGGGGCCGACGAATGGTCGCAAACCTTTCTCGACCAAAACGACGACTACACGGGCATCTTGGTCAAGATTCTGGCCGACCGGCTGGCCGAAGCCTCCGCCGAATGGTTGCACCGCGAGGTGAGAACCAAGTTGTGGGGGTATGCTCCAGCTGAGGCCCTGAACAACGCCGACCTGTTCAATGTGAAATACCAGGGTATTCGCCCAGCACCTGGTTACCCACCGTGCCCCGACCACCACGATAAACTCATGCTATTCGATATCCTGAAGCCCGAGGGGCTGGGGATAGGCCTTACGGAAAGTTACATGATGACCCCGGCGGCCAGTGTGTGCGCTTTCATCTTCAGCCACGCTGAATCGAGCTACTGGGCTCTGGGAAAAATTGAGAAGAATCAGGTGGAAGACTGGGCCCGCCGTAAGGGTTTAACAACCGCTAAAGCTGAAATGCTACTTTCGCCAGTACTAGCCTACTAGCCGGTTTTTACCTACATTGATCCGATGCGTTTGAACACTGAGCCGCCGGATTGGTGGAGCAAAATACTGAGCTCCACCTCTACCGGTTTCGCGGTGGAGGACTTCTCTGGCAACCTGCTCGAGGCCAATCCTGCCTTTTGCCGCCTGTTGGGCTACTCCCCTAGCGAGTTGGTCGGCCAGAATCATTTGCTGTTCACTCATCCTGAAGACCTTCTCAAATTTCGTGAAACCTTGGCGCAAATGGCTGCTGGAAAGTTGCAAGAAACTTCAGGTGTCGAGCGATACCTGACAAAGTCGGGGAAGACCCTTCTATGCCGGCAAAAGTTGTCCGTCTTGGTCCGCGAGGGCGCTGGCGGTCAGGTGGTTCTTCAAGCCGAAGGGGTAAACAGAGAGGGCCCCCCTCAGCTGTCCGAACTTCGAAGTGTTTTTGACGCAGCACAGGACTTTGCCCTGATTGCCACCGACCGAAACGGAATGGTGCGCCTGTTCAACCGTGGTGCTGAGATTCTCCTCGGCTACGAAGCTCACCAGGTCGTTGGACAGAAAGATTTGACTCTTTTTCACGATAGGGACGAATTGCGCGCACGTGAGCTCGAGCTCGCCTCAGAGAAAGGTGTACCCGTGCGCGGGTTTGAAGTGTTCATCCAGCAGGCCCGTAAGGGCAAAAGTGAGAGTCACACGTGGACCTATTGCGCCAACCATGGACGGCGGTTTCCTGCTTCGGTAGTCGTAACGCCCATCGAGGGTAGCGAAGAGAGCGCAAGTTTTCTGTTCATCGCCCGCAACATTGCGAGCGAGCTGGAATCGCGGCAACGCATCCTTGAGTCCACAGAAGCCGCTGAGGCCGCCAGCCATGCGAAAAGCGTCTTTCTGACCAACATGAGCCATGAAATCCGAACTCCGATGAACGGAGTGCTTGGCCTAACCCAACTGCTCCTAGAGACCTCGCTTGACCCAGTCCAACGTGACTATGTGGGAATGATGCACAGTGCAGGTGCCTCCCTTCTGCAAATCATTGACGACATCCTCGATTTCTCCAAGATAGAGGCGGGCAAGATGGAAATCTCACCCACTTCGTTTGATCCGGGGGAACTTCTTGGGGCAGTTTCGGGCTTACTGGGGCCAAAAGCAGACGAAAAGGGCCTGACTTTGTCAGTCGAGGCCGATTTTGCCCTTCCGCCACGCGTTTGGGGGGATTCACTGCGTCTCCAGCAGGTATTGATGAATCTGGTGGGAAACGCCCTGAAGTTTACCTCTCAGGGCCAAGTTCGGGTCGAGGTGAGCCGAAAAGGGGCAACGGATGAGGTGACAAACTGGGAGTTCCGAGTCATAGATACCGGTTTGGGCCTCACAGCGGACCAGATTTCACGGCTTTTCCGGCCCTTCGAGCAGGCCGAAACCGAGACCACCCGACTGTTCGGAGGAACCGGACTTGGACTTTCCATCTGCAAGAGACTAGTCGAATTGATGGGCGGAGAAATCGGGGTGGAAAGCCGAAGCCGTGAGGGCAGCTGTTTCTGGTTCCGGGTTCCAATCAAGGAACTGCAGAAAATTGGCCCCCAAACCCCGAGTCCGCCGACTCCTACCTTAGGCCGGCTCGAGGGTTACCACATCCTGCTGGTCGAAGACACTCCTATCAACCAGGTAGTTGCCCGCACGATGCTCCGAAGTGCCGGGGCCGAGGTGGAGGTTGCCAATGATGGTAGCCAGTGTCTGGAAATCCTCAAAAAGAATCCCGACAAATACAATGTGGTTCTTATGGACGTCCAGATGCCTGTAATGAATGGCTTCGAGGCCACCCTGGCCATCCGGCACGACCTCGACCTAGCGGTTCCCATCATTGCGCTTACCGCTGGCGTGATGGACGAGGAACGGGAAAAATGCCTGGCCATCGGCATGAACGGACTCATTCCCAAACCCATCGAAAAGGCCGTTTTACTTCAGTTGCTCAGAAGCCTAGTTGTGCTGTGATGACAAGGATCATCGGTATCGCTGGCGGATCGGGAAGTGGAAAAACCACCATTGTACGCAAACTCACCGAGATAGCGGGCGAGTTTCTGGTCATTGCCCAGGACAACTACTACAAAGATGCGCCCGAAATGAGCAACAGCAACATCACGGCGTTTAACTTTGATCACCCTTCCGCGTTCGACAACGACCTGATGTACCAGCAATTGTCGGAACTCAGGCAAGGGCGGCCGGTCGACATGCCCGTGTACGACTTTGTACACCACCGCCGCTCAGATCAGGTGAAGAGGCTTGTACCCGGTCGGCTGGTGCTCCTCGAAGGCATACTCATCCTGACGGAAAAGCGGGTTCGTGACCTGCTTGACCTCAAGATTTACGTCGATACTCCCGACGACATACGTTTCATACGGCGCATGCGGCGCGACATCAGCGAGCGGGAACGCACCGTAGATTCGGTGATTCAGCAGTACCTCGAGATGGTACGTCCTGGTCACTTCGAGTTCATCGAACCCATGAAGGCCTTCGCCGACCTTATTATTCCCGAGGGAGGGGAGAACCCACGCGCTCTTGAAGTTCTCTCCAGCTTCTTTGGGAAAGTGCTCCACTAAAGGCCGAAGCCTAGAATCGCTCGAGTTCAAAGCCAAGCGTGACGGCCGCCGTAGCCAAGGCATTGTAGCTATAACTGCTTGCCGAGGAAGTTGTCGCCGAGTTTGCGTCGTAGGCGTTGTTGCCCTGTGCTCCGCCACCTACCGAGCGCAACGTCAGGAAGGCCGTTGAGCCTTCGACAAAGGTCGTCTTGGCGCTCAAACTGACATCCCACAGCCAACCCGCAAATGCCTTGGTAGAGCCATTAAAGAAGGCGCTCGCCACGTAGATTCCGTCTCCTGTCATGTCGATCCCGAAGTCTTTCGAAAACCAGTGGGCATAGCGGGCCTTCAAAATCGGTACTGGGCCAATGTTCTGGCTGATGGCGCGCAGGGTGCCGTCGGTGGTGGTGAAAGAGATCGTAGCGTTGCGCACTTGCAAGCTTAGTCCGGCGCCCAGAATCTCTCCCCGCCCATGCGCAAAATTGAACAGCCAGCTTCCACGCCAGAAGTCAAAGCCATACACGAGGTCGAGCACGGTGCCGCTGGGAAAGCTCACCCCATCGACGACGACGGGTGCCGTAGTACCGTTGCGGCCCACCACCGTTTTAGTGGTGAGGGTGAGCGGCTGGTACAGAAAGGTCACGATGTTCGCCTCACCGAAATGCAGATCCATCGACAACCGTTGGTAGGGGAAAAGAATGTCCTGGCCACCCTGTTTGATAAAGTCAAAAATTGCCCCGTCTTTCGCAGCGCCAGAGCCCGTGATACCCGTGCTGTCGCCGCCCGATTGGTACTGGTGCGAGAGAATGGCCAAAGCACCGGTTTCATAATGGGGGACAATCTGGAAGAACCACTGGTCGGGGGCGGGTCGGTCGTCAGGAGCTTGGTCGTCAGGCATTTGGGCCCACAAAGCCGAGGTTGCCGACAAGAGACCGACCAGTACAAGGACAAAACGGTTGCGAACAAACATGAAAGACTCCTTGAAGCTACTTTAATCGTGCTCAAGAAGAAAAGAAACCCCCCGGGCAGTCGCTCTACCCGGGGGGTCTGCTTACAACAATCTGATGGACTAGAACTTAACCGTGTAGGTCAGGTTGAGGCGCACGTCAGTGGAGGTAGGGGTTCCGCTCACATTTTCGAGGGAGTTGACGCGCACACTTAAGTCGGTGCCTAAAGTTCCGATTCCTTCCACGGCCGTGCTGTAGCTTACACCGGGCTGGACCCGAGAATCGGACAAAGCGCTGGAAACCCCAGCCGCCGTCACCGTGGTCAGTGAAGCGCGCCCGGCGACGTAAGCCTTGAGGCCCTTCACACCCACCGAAGCGAAGTCAAAGGTTAGCTTGGGCTCAACATAGGTCTTGTAGGCGGCAGCGGTTCCCGTGGCAACGGCATCGGCCCAAGTGTTGTACATGCTGTACTTGGCATCGAGCTGAACGGGGCCGTAGACAGCGGTGATCTGGGGCAGAACGCTGTAGAAGAAGACCGCTGGAACCAACACAAACTCAGCCTCGTAGCCGGCCGAAACGGAGGTGGTCTTATCGATGGCGTATTTGTAGATCACTTTTTGATAGTTGGAAATCGCCACGGTGTTTGAAGCAATTTTGTAAGTTCCGGAAGCAGAAACAGGCTTAAACGCGATGTAATTTACCTGAGCAGCGGTCAGGCCAGCGGTGTCAGCCGAGCCTGCAAGAGCTACCGGGAAGGTGAACTTGGCATCAAGGCCAAAGCCTTGGTACTGTACAAACGGGTCAAACTTGCCGGCAAACTGCCCGGAGGTGTAGGAGCTGTTGGTACCGCTCACCAATGGCACAGTCAGGTCGCCTATGGCTCCAAGCTTCACGGTGTTGTCGTCATCGAGCTTGGCAGTGTAGGTGTAGGTGGCGGTGGTCTGCACAAAACTGTTCTTGGTACTGCCGAGGATACCGTTTTTCGCGGATGTTCCCGGGTAAGCCTGGCTCAGGTCGGCTCCAACGGTCAACACGGCCACATCTACTTGGGATTGGGCGAAGACCGCACCCGAAAGGGCGGCGAGGATCGCGATCAATGTCATTTTCTTCATCAAGAATCTCCTTGGCCTCGGTTATACCGGTGAGGCACAGGAGCAACTAGGCAAAACAGGGGAACTCACTGAGTTCGCATAATCCTCACACAAACCCCGGAATCCAAGCCAGAAACTCGCTGATTTCTGTCCAAATGCTCATCAAGCAGTTCAGCTAGCCGAGACTTGCCGCCGTTTCGAGGCCAATGGTGAACATCGCAGTGAGGGCCGTCTGGCGTTCGAGGGCCGTCATTTCCTTGTGCGTCACGTTGGAGTCGCTGCAGGTGAGTATGGTGAGGGCTTTGCGGTGGAGGTAGGCTGCGTTGCAGTATAGGGCGTAGCACTCCATGTCTGTGCCCGCGCACCCCATAGCGGCCCAAGCCTTCCAGCCCTCCTCACCGCGCGCGCTGTAGAGGCTGAACAAATCGGAGCTGAACACGTTGCCGGCCCAGTGGCGGACGCCGAGTTTGCGGGCCGCACCAACGGCCGTTTCCAGAAGGCCGAAGTCAGCGCAGGGCGCAAAAACTCCCGGCAACCCATACTGGCTGGCGTAATTGGAATCCGTGGAGGCGCTCATCGCGAACAGAATGTCACCAACCTCGACATCAGCCGTGAGGCCACCACAGGTACCGATGCGCAGGATGTTCTTCACACCATAGTGCTCATACAGCTCGAAGGAATAAAGGCCCATCGACGGGCCGCCCATTCCCGAACCCATGACGCTCACGCGAACGCCCTGGTAGGTGCCGGTGAAGCCCAGCATGCCGCGAATACTGTTGAACTTCACCGGCTTGTCGAGCAGGGTGTTGGCCAAATGTTCGGCCCGAAGCGGATCACCGGGCATCAAAACGGTGGCAGCGATGTCGCCGGGGAGGGCGGCGTTATGGGGCGTGGTCGTTTTCCAAAAAGCCATTATCGTAGTCCTTTCTCGTAGGGCTGTCCAATGGCACGGGGAGCAAAATCCTTGCCCGAGAACAGCACGAGGGTGAGAATGGTGAGCACATAGGGCACTACACTGAAGAATTGTGGGGGCAAAAAGCGAAGATCCTGCACGTTGACCATCGAAATGGCCAGAGCCACCGACGTGCCGAAAAGAGTTGCTGCTCCCGCGACACCGCTTGGCATCCAGCGACCAAAGCTGACCGCTGCCAAGGCAATGAAGCCTTGGCCGTTGATCGAGCTCATCGAGTACTGAATGGTCTCGGTGAGCACCAAACTGGCGCCAGCCAAGCCACCGAGAAGGCCAGAGGTCATCACCGCGAGGTAGCGCAGGCGTCGCACGTCGATGCCCGCGGCCGCGGCGGCCTGGGGGTTTTCACCACAAGAGCGCAGGCGCAACCCGGCGGGACGCTTGTAGAGGAAAAACCAAACACCGAGGAGCACGACCAGCGCTATCCAAACAGTGGGGTAAAGTCCCAGGGCATCTGTGGTCATACCGATTTGAAACGCTGAAGTGCGGTCCTGGTGAAAGATGATCTGGCATAGGAACACAGCGATTCCTACGGCCAAAAGGTTGATGCCGGTTCCCGACACCACTTGGTCGGCGTTGAGGCTGATCGACGCGTAGGCGTGGATGAGGCTAAACAAACCGCCAGCCACCATGCCCGAGGCAACGCCGATCAAAAGCGACCAGCCGGGAAGCACTGGTTCCAACAGTACATGCACGGTGGCGGCGGTGAAGGCGCCAATGCCCATCAATCCCTCAAGGGCGATGTTCACCACTCCGGCCTTTTCACTGATCATGCCGCCAAGGGCCGCGATGAGAATGGGGGCCACCATCATGAGGATGGAAGGCAACAGGCTGGCAAAATCGATCATGACTTGGTCCTTTGTTTGGCTCGCCAGTCGGCCAGAAGCTTAAAGCCGTTGCGGAACGAGATGAACACCACCACTAAACCAAAGATGATCCAGGT